>PDWJ01001337.1_pt1 | contig 30903 bp, 26 predicted proteins | sample 1430881 | NCBI WGS metagenome assembly PDWJ01 (sample SAMN01162460, study PRJNA174530) | Oral metagenome, whole genome shotgun sequencing project. | biome: Marine environment; feature: Marine mammal; material: Swab sample of the gingival sulcus; isolation source: swab sample of gingival sulcus...
ATTAATTTAACAATAAATGGGTTAGCATATTAAAAAATAACTAAAGAGTTATTGTATTTATAATACCAATTACGCGGAAATTATTTCAGTTTTTAATCCTAAAATAAAATGGCGGTGTTTGCTGTTTTACATCTTATTAGAGCTCATCTCTATTGATATGAGCCCTTAATAATGGTACCTGCATTGTGCAACAATAATAAGATCGTCTATGATCTTATAAACCAGCCTGTGTTCAGCTGTGATTCTTCTTGAGAAATAGCCGCTGAAATTCTCTTTTAATCTTTCAGGTTTGCCTAAACCGTCAGAGCTGTACGGAGCCCTTTTTATGTCTGCCAGCAGGGTATTTATTCTTTTAAAAATTTTTCTGTCATTAGAGACCCAATACTGATAGTCTTCCCAGCCCTTATCGGCGAAGCCAATTATCATAGTTTTATATCTTTTTTAATGAATTCTGAGTTTTCTATTTGTTCAATTGCATCATTCAGCCGTTCTCTGTTATTTTTTGATGAGAGAAGGTACATTGTCTCTTTCATGGCACTGTATTCTTCATATGACATAATTACAGCAGACTTTTCATCCTTGGTTGTAATGATGTACTCATCCAAATCATCGCAAACTTTATTTATGATCTCTCTTAAATTATTTCTGGCCTTTGAATAAAATACAGCCTGCATATCAGCTCCTTTGACAATATATTGTCATTATAACAGGGGCCTTTGCTTTCTGTCAATTTTCAGAACAGATCCGGAAATTCTGCTCTGAGTTCCTGTTGGCGGAGCAGGGCTTTTTCCCTGAATTTTTTATAGTCTTCAGAATCAGGATTAAATGGTCTGTGGCTTAGATCGCGCTGAACCTTCAGCCATGAGGATAGAAAAGCCTTAAAGCGCTCATCATAGAGCCCGGCGATAAAGCGTGATATGATGTATGAAACAGCCTGCTCTGAAGGGTGGCAAAGATCATCGGCATACCATCTGTAATCACGCATCTCATCAAGCATTATTTCGTATGATGGAAAATAAAAGATATTATGATCCTGCCGGCTGTTAATAACACTCTCTATCGCGCAGCGCAGTACTGCCTTGCTGAAGGAGTTTTCAATGGGCTTGTCTCTAAGATGCCGTACCGGCGATAGGGTTAAGATGATCTTTATCTCAGGATTTATTTTTCGCAGATTCAGAACGGCCTGATCCAAAGCCTCTGCCGCAGTTTCCGGTGTAAGGCTTGTACGGGTAAAATTATCAGCGGGCAGCTTATGGCAGTTATTGACCGAGCTTCCGTCTTTAAGCCTGAATACGAAGGATGTACCGAGGGTCAAAACAGCCGCCTCTGCCTCTTCTATAAACCCGCGGCCTTCTTTGAGTCTATTGTTTATTTTTTCGGCAAGATTTTCAGCTGTCCCGGCATGCAGGCTGCTGTCAAACATAAAATGTCTATAGCCTTCTGATGTTTTTATGCATTCTCCCGCCTCAATAAATCTGTCTTTAGCGCATAAAATCCCAACTGCCTTTGAGAGTGATTCAGGGTTGTAGATATTTCCAAATGCTGAGGTTTCAGCCTTCAGGCCAAGGGTCTCAAACTCCTTATACAGGTACTCGGCAAAGCAGGAGCCTGCAAAGAATATTCCATGCCCGCGAAGCCTCCACTCCGGAGGTGTAAAATCAACATGGCTTATCTTTGAGCCGTAGAAACCCTTGTCCTTATCAGATGAGTGTAAAATCATAATTGAAACCTGTTTCTTTTTCGCGGCCGGCGGTTCTGTTTAATTCGTAGTAGTCTGCGCATCCCTTTACGGCAGGCAGGACGATTACCTCCGATGGAAAGACAAAACCCAGGGCCCCTGTTTCGGTTTTATTTCCGCGGCCGCCGGCGGAAAAATCCAGATCGTTTACCGGCGGGTTTTCAACGTAGAACTCCTTGCCGCGCGAGTCATTTATTGTGCCGTCAATTGAGATTGAAGCACGCGTGGCAAGCAGGAATGGTTTGCCGCGGCGGTATATCTCGGCCCTTATTGGCCAGTTTGCGGCCGCCGCCTCTATTGATTCACGGTCAAGCTCAAGCCATATCTGAGCACGTTCGGCTCCAAGGCTCTGTAGTTCACGGGCGGCCAGACTGTTTGCCGCAGGAAGGGGAAATGATGTACTTATCGCGGTGCCTGCCGGGATTCCGGCCCGTTTTAGCAGTTCAAACTGGTATAATGATGTAAGCCTGAAGTGTTTAATCCCTCTTTCAACAGCTGTTTTTATCATATCAGCAAGATCTTTGAGCCTGTTTTCGGGGCAGAAGAATGGAAGAATAATCTCGGTTTCCCCGTTTTGTGAATTAGCCTTTGAGTTATTATCTGTTGCGGTAATCTTGTTTGAATCTGTACCGCTGTTTATAAAGCTTATTATATCGATTGTATTAAGCCGTTTTTTTGTTACCCCTTCGGCCTTAAGTATTGCTGTCATGGCCGGCGGTTTTTGTGATGCTGAGCCGCCTGGAAGGAAAACCGAGGGCAGGGCAGGGCTTGTTTTGATTTTTTCACCTTCGAGACGGAAGTTTTTCAGGTCGGCATTCAGTTGCTGCCTCCAATTGCCGGACTCTCCTTCAGCGGATTTTTCAATTGCATCAATGACATCATCCTGTGTTTCAAGCCACTCCCAGAATGCCCTGCGGAGCTTTTTCAGTCTGCCGGCCGGAAGAAAGAGCCCCTCAGCTGTTTCTGCTGTAAGCGGGCTTGCGGTGAGGCCGGGATTCCTCGTGGCTGAAAAGGCGTCAACAAGTGTTTCGGCCTCAAGCGGTCTGTTCGAGGCCGGCTCAATGGGCTCATCATCGCTCCATTTAAGAATTCTCCCGCCGGGCAGGTCAGCTGTAACCTCTATTCCTTCCGCTGAGGCCTTTATATTGATTCCAATCTCAATCGGAGGGTCATAGAGAGGCAGATCAGATGGCTGTTTAACTGCCTCAGCACTGCTTTCGCCAATCTTGTATATCATACTGCCCGGCTTAACAGGCTTATCACAGTGGATGAAAACACGGCTTCCCCTTGAGGCTGTTTTGATATTCTGCCTGTCAGTACTCAGCTTTGTTACCGTTATTGAGGGCCCCTCATCGCCCGAACGGGGCTGAATTCTTATCCTGTCGCCAATGTGAAGGCGCTGGCTGATTGATGCCTCAAAGCCATTTTTAGAACTCTTCTCAACAGAGCCTATAAGCCTTCCCGATACCCCTATCGAATCGTATTGAATCAGGCTCTTTAAATCTTCTGGTGTAGAGAATCCATGCGACCACTTCCTTCCGTATGAGCCGGCTAATATTGCCCTTGCCTCTTTGAGAGTCTTTCCCCTGTCCTCCGGCGGGCTGTCAAGCATCATCCTGTAGGCTGTTACAACGCTTTTAACATAATCCGGCTTTTTAAGCCTTCCTTCTATTTTTAGTGATCGCACACCGGCATCGGCAAGTACATCCAGCATGTCGAGGCTGTAATAATCACTGGTTGAAAAGAAGAACCCGCTCTTTCGTTTTCCGTCTTCTTCTCCGTGAAAGCGTCTCCGGCATGGCTGTTTACATCTGCCCCGGTTTCCGCTCCAGCCTCCAAGCCATGATGAGAACAGGCAGTGGCCTGATATTGAGCAGCAGAGAGCGCCGTGAATAAATACCTCGATCTCGGTTTTAGATGCGCATATCTTTTTAAGCTCATCAATGCCTACCTGCCGCTCAAGGATTACCCGTTCCATGCCCATGGCTGCGGCAGTCTTCACCCCTGCGCTGTTATGAATACCCATCTGTGTTGAACCGTGAATGGTAAGCTTTGGAAAATATTCCCGTAAAAAGCGCACCACCCCGATATCCTGAACTATTACCGCATCCGGTTTAAGCCTTGATATCCTTTCAACTGAATCACCGAAGTCCTCAAGCTCATTTTCTTTTATTATTGTATTTAATGTAAGGTAAAAAAGACGGTTATTCTTTTTCGTATACGCAGACAGCCGGGACATATCATCCCAGCTGAAGTTTTCGCCCATCTCGCGGGCATTAAAGCGGCTTATCCCGGCATAGACCGCGTCAGCTCCGCTTTGAATTGCCGCAATCGCAGAGTTAAGGGTTCCTGCCGGCGCAAGAAGTTCCGGTTTGTCTGCGGTCATATTTCTCAGCCGAGGTGCTCAAGGGTAATTTTGAGCATGCGCCTTACGGGTTCAGCCGCACCCCAGAGAAGCTGATCTCCTACAGAGAATGCTGTCAGATATTCTTCACCCAGATTCATCTTCCTTACACGGCCTACCGGAATATTCAATGTACCCGTTGTTGCAGCCGGTGTAAGCTGTTCAATGGTAGCGGGTTTTTCATTAGGTACTAATTTGACCCACTGGTTATGTGAAGCAATCATATCTTCAATCTCGTCAAGCGGAACATTTTTATTCAGTTTGATGGTGAATGCCTGGCTGTGGCAGCGCATTGAACCGATTCGGACACATTGACCGTCAATAGGTATACGGTTTTCCCCGCGTCCAAGAATTTTATTTGTTTCTGCAACGCCCTTCCATTCTTCCCTTGTTTGACCGTTCTCCATTGGTGAATCAATCCATGGTATAAGGCTTGCCGCAAGGGGTACTCCCCAATTGTCTACCGGCAGGCTTCCATCCCTGAGACATGAGGTTATTTCACGGTCAAGATCGAGGATTGCGGAAGACATATTATCAAGATCGGCTGATGTATTTCCGATTGTCTGCATCTGTTTTACCAGTTCCCGCATATTTCTCGCACCGGCCCCTGAGGCTGCCTGATATGTCATTGATGTGAGCCATTCTATAAGCCCCTTTTCAAACAGCCCTCCGAGAGCCATAAGCATCAGCGAAACAGTACAGTTTCCGCCTATATAGTCCTTTACGCCTGATGCAAGCCCTTTGTTAATCACTGTTCTATTAACAGGATCCAGGACTATAATGCTGTCCTTATCCATTCTGAGTGTTGAGGCTGCATCGATCCAGTAGCCCTTCCAGCCTTCTGCTCTTAGCTTGGGGTGAATTTCTTTAGTATATGAGCCGCCCTGGCAGGTAACAATTATGTCCATTGCCGAGAGGCTGTTTAAATCATAGGCGTCTGCCAGTGGAGGTGTGTCAATGCCGATGTCAGGTGCCTTACCTCCGGCCTGAGATGTTGAAAAGAAGAGTGGTTCATAGCCGCTGAAGTCCTTCTCGGAAAGCATCCTTTCCATCAAAACTGAGCCGACCATCCCTCTCCATCCTATAAATCCTGCTTTAATCATTATCGGGCTCCTTTGGGTAAAAAATAATAATAGTATATTTATAATGATTTAGTCTATAACTATATATATACGGCATGTTATAGTGGTTAATAATATGAAAAAAAGAATCACGAAACAACAAGCCAAAGCTCATATTGTAATGGTACTCCTTCTGTTTATATGGGCAACCGGATATATCGCGGCAAAGTATGCTCAAATGACCTTTCAAACAGGAAGCCTAATATTTCTAAAGTATATTGTCGGACTTGTTGTTGTCTTCATCATAAAACACTTTGTTGATCCAAATGGGCGTTTTAAGAAAAAGGATCTTCCTGTATTGATTGCATGTGTCATATTTGGTGAAATTATTTACTTTTACAGTGAGTATGAAGCAATGAACTATATGCCGGTTGCATTAATTACAATTGTTCTGGCCCTTGTTCCCGCAGTTTCAATATTAATCGAAAGGATTTTATTCAAAAAAAGAGCTACATGGAAAATGGGGCTCGGGGTTATTGTCGGGGTTGTTGGTATTTCTCTTGTTATAGGGGCGGATTTCAGTATTCTCTTTCAGGGCCGGTTTTTGGGTTATATGTTTAGTTTTATTGCGGTACTGACCTGGAATATATACAATTTTGTGACTCACAGGATCTCGGAACATTATTCGGGTATCACCCTGGCATTTAATCAGATAATCTGTACTTTATTGATAATGCTCCCTTTAGGAATAGTACAGATAACCCGGATTGAAGAGGTTAAGGCTGTTTCTGTTTTCGGGTTAATATATATAGGAGCGTTTACCGCCGGATTAGGAAGCTTTTTATACATTTGGTGTCTTAGACGGTTAGGCCCTACTGTAACTGCTGTCTACTCTAATTTTTTACCCATCGCTACAGCACTATTTGGGTTTCTTGTATTAGGAGAACAAATAGGAGTAATTCAAATTGCCGGCGGAGTCGTTGTTATCGCTTCAGGCTATTTGATTATTACAGAACGAGGTAAAACAGGAGATAGTCTTCAAAGTTAATACAGCAGTCAATTATTCCGGAATAATCTTTCTAATGATTGTTTCCTCGTTTCCGCCGGATACTATTTCATATATTTCGCGGATAAGCCAGTTATCATTTTCTTCTTTATGCATTCTGAACCTATAGGTTGATTCACCAAGGTTATTACCGTTGTTATCCCTTTCTTCTGCAGTAACAGTTATATTCTGCGGGTCTGATATAGAGCCGGCAGTAAATAAATATACACGATCTGATGGAAATGCAGCATCCCAGTATGACAGAGCCTTTGCCTGATTATAATTTACCATTTGATCCTTGGGGCCGAAGTTGTTAAGAATATCATCCGCAGAGCGGGGGTTTTGATTAATTGAAGTTTCAAAGGCCTCAATCCGTTGTTCAATCGTAAGTGGAAGATTGAATAGATCCCGAAAAAATGAACAGCCTGTAAATATTAGGGCTGTTAATATAATTATGCTCAGGATTGTTTTTCTTTTAATCATTGTTCTATCTCCATTAATTTTAATAATCTGCTTCTACAAGAAGCGGAGTTATTTGTTTATGATACCCGCTAATAAGGCTTTTATACCTGGCCATGAATTCTCTGTATACGCCATTGCATGTATCGTTTATATATGCGGTTTTCATCCTTACATAAAACCCTCCAATAATATGCTGTCTGAACGACATCGCAGATAGAGCATAGTACCTGTAATTCATTACACATTTCAGACTGTCTATTTCCATCGGCCGTATTTTTTCATTATGCAGGCTTCGGGCTTCATCATCCCTTCCTTTATCAAATAATGATTTCCGCTCGGCTCTTAATTCTTCAAGTTTAAGGGAAAGTTCTTCATGCTTTTTTTCCCATTCAATTGCGGATCTTGAAAATTCGGAAAGCTGTGAACCAAGTAGATCAAGGGATCTAAGTGGTGAGCTCATCATTCCCTCTATTATTGAATTGTTCCATTCTGAAAAATCTATTTCTTTACCCTTTGTCTCGAACTTTCTGCCCGGAACCGAATTTACCGGTATTTCAACACCCTCGTTTTTTGAAAGCAGGGTGCTTTCTCCCTTGCCGCTTACCTCCACAGCCCCGGATTCTACAATTACCTGTGAAGATCCGTCTGAACCGGAATAGACTGTAAATTCTGTGCCCCGAACACCCATTAGTGATGAAGGTGTTGAGATCATCGGTTCCTGTGTCATTTTATTGAATTTGAATGAAACCTCGCCATAGGTAACTGACATGATAGAATGTTTTTTACCGTTTATATTGGCCTGCTTAACGGAAAAAACTGTTCCCGGTGATATTATTATCCGGCTTCCATTCTCGGGTTCAAGTTCGGCAACCCCGTCTTCTTCAGTTATTATTGTATCTCCATTATATACTATGTCACCTGTCATGAGCTCGTATCTTTCACCGGAAGCTGTCCTGATATCAACCCATCCGTCTACATAGACAACATCTGACTGCTGAGCGAAAATAACTGCAGCTGATAATAGGAAAAAGACTGATGTAAAAATAAATATAACTTTTTTCATTAATAAGGCCCTCCGAATGCATAAACGGTAAATCCCGTATCTGCCGACGGTCCTATAATAAACAGAAATAAAGATGAAGATGCTGTTATTTTTAAAAGGGTAGGCTGCCCGGGAAGGTATTTTGCAAAGAAGGCATCTATTTCAGGGCCCTTTCCAAACAAAGCCCTGTCTTCGGGGTTCAGTATGCGGTCTTCAATTTGAGCAGCAGATAATCTGAAGCCTGAGTCAGCCAAACCCCTCCAAAGATCATTTATCAATATAGGGCTCTGTAGAATTTCTGCATCAAGAAGAAAATTTTCCGAACTATGTAATGCGAGTTCTTCATAATTTCCCAAATTTATCAATTCTATAAGATCCTGCGCCTGCTCTTTTCCGGCGTATTTAAGGGTTGTACAGCCGTGGAAGGCTATTACAGCAAGTATTATTAATACAGCTGATATCGTTTTACAGTTTTTCATTCTAGTATTATAGCCCCCTTGGGACTAATTATCCATATCAAGCAGGCTGAATTAAACAAGCTGAGTATCATAATTTCTGTTAAGCTCTTTTCTTTTCATTTTCCAGTCAGGACAAAGCCGGGTCATTAGTTTATAAAATCTGCTGCTGTGATTATGTTCAATCAGGTGGCAAAGCTCATGGAGTATTACGTAATCAATCAATTCAACCGGTGCGGCGGCAAGTTCAAGGTTCAGGTTTATCTTCCCCTTTGGTGAGCAGCTTCCCCAGCTTCTTTTCAGAACACGGCTTTTCCATTCCGGTGCCTTCTTTATTCCAATTATTGAGGCAGTTTCAGCACAGATCTGTATCCTCTCTGCAAAGATGTCTTTTGAGACCGCCCTGTACCATTCCTGCATTAGCTTTCTTCGTTTTTCGGCAGCAAGATCCTCCGGGCCTCTCATCACAATCTTGTCTTGGTGAAGGCTTACACCGGGAGGGCCCCCGCTTATTATGAACTCAAAATCCAGTTTATTTCCAAGCAGGTTGAAGTGTTCTCCGGTTTCAAACCTATGCCCGGTTTTTAACGGCCGGGCGGCAAATTCTGCCTGTTTCTTTCTGATCCAGCCGGAACGTTCTTCGATAATCTTCTGTATTTGGCGTTTTGAGCTGAGTTTTGGCGCAAGAACTCTTACTCTTCCGTCGCGGTGGACCTGGATGGAGATTGTCTTACGATTTCTCCGTTCGATTGTGTAGACTATATCTGATTCAGGTTTTTTTAAAATCATATTGATGATAAATGTTTATTCGATTTTACAGAGCTTAAATCTGAAATCATTACCTCCCCTGCTAAGAGTTATTTGCTGTTGAAAGCCATTAAGGGCTGAAGCTTGCTTTTTTAGTTCTGTGATAATCCCGCGTACATATTTGACCGGCACCTCTGTTTCTGATACAGCAGGAAAGATCTCTCCTGCGATTTCAAGGGTGGTGTGAATCCTTTGTCTGTACCCGCCATCAGGTGATCTTGTCTGCTTAAAGTACTGCTCTCCGCGGCGGCATCCGTATTCTCCTTCCTTAAGCAGGCAGCCCTTAGGGCAAACAATACAGACCATAAGGCCTTCCTTATCAAGCCGCTTAAAGTATTCCGTATTGAGCCGCGTCTTTGGGGCCTCCTCCTCATATGGAAGCCTGTCATCCTCTGCCGCGGCAAGCCTGAAGCCGGCCGGATTTTCCAGGTACTGCAGCACAGATTCTGCAGCCCTGAGGCCCTCCTCTGCCGCAGAGTCGGCCAGATCATTTATATGAAGACAGTTTCCAGCTGCAAAGAGTCCTTCAATATTTGTTTCAAACAAGGCGTTAGCGGCAGGCTTGAAGCGGCCATTGAGCTTTATCCCGGCGGGTTTTACTGTCTCCAGTTCGGGGATAAGGCCAACAGCAAACATGACCGTATCACAGTCAAACTCAATTTCAGTTCCGGGTATAAGGCTTCCGTCCTGTCCTATTTCAGCACTTGAAACCGAGTTAACCCTTCTTCGGCCTCGGATATCGGTTATCTGTCTGCCAAGATAGAGAGGAATACCAAAGTGGTCAAGGCATTGAACCTTGTTTCTGATAAGTCCTGATAGATATGGCAGGCGCTCAAGTACGGCAGCAACCTCAAAGCCCTCAATTGTAAGGCGCCTTGCCATTATAAGGCCTATGTCACCCGAACCCTGGATTACTACCCGGCTGCCCGGGGCATAATGCCGCCGGTTTATAAGGTTCTGGGCCTGTCCTGCGCTATATATTCCTGCCTGCCGGGTTCCCGGTATTTCGATGTTTTCCCTTGTTCGTTCGCGGCAGCCGGATGCTGTTATTATGCTTTTGGATGTTATATTCAACAGGCCTGATTTTTTTGAGCTTATTGCAAGCTCAAAACGGCCGCTGCTGCTGCGTTTTACAGATCTTACCATTGATGAAGTAAGAACCGCCGGCCCATCTTTTGAATGCTGAATTGGCCCAATCTTGTTAATCTGATTTTTCAGTTTGGTTTTAAGTCTTAAAGCAAACTCGGGGCCGGTCAGATCTTCCTTATACATCTTGAGTCCGAAGCCGTTATGAATACATTGGTTCAGGATGCCGCCAAGTTCGTTCTCCCTCTCAATTAGGATAAAATCAGACATCCCTTGTTTAAGCAGCTTGATCGCCGCGGCAAGTCCGGCAGGTCCTGCTCCGATTATCGCGCAGCCGTAATTCTGTTTCATTTTATCCTTCCTGAAAGCATGTATGAGCCGCTGATGCTTTTAACTATTTTTTCAGGCTGCAGACCGGTTTCTTCATGGATGATATCAATTATCCGCGGCAGGCAGAAGCCGCTCTGGCAGCGCCCCATCATTGCGTAGGTGCGTTTTTTGATTGCGCCAATGCTGAGCGCTCCAAGGGGGTTGTGTACTGCCTGGATGATCTCCGCGCGGCTTACCTGCTCGCAGCGGCAGATTATCTCATTGTAGGCTGGATCGCTTGCTGCCAGTTTTTCAAACTGCCGGTCTTCAAGCTTCTGTGTGCGTATAATTGGGTTGGGCTGGGGGTTATACGTATGATCTTCATACAGATAACACCGTCTCTCAACAAGCTCTTCTATTACGTATTTGGCAATTGCCGGCGCGCTGGTTAGTCCGGGTGATTCAATTCCCATCAGGTTTATCATTCCGGGGAATTGCTCTGATTCCTCTATAATGAAGTCGGCAAAGCCCTTGCCGCTTTCTTTTGTATAAAGCTTTGGGCGCATACCTGAGTAGTTCTTTATAAAGCTGGTTTCTTTAAGCTGGGGCATCAGTTCAAAGGCCTCTTTTTTAAGCTGTTCCATTACGCTGGCTGTGTTTGCAAGATCCTCTCCGTCGTCAAGGTAGTCGGCAGAGGGGCCTATCAGGATGTTGCCGTTTGTTGTGGGTGTAAGGTGGACACCCAGCCCGCTTCCGTCTGCCGGCGGGACAGGGTAGATAGGCATATTAAGCATTTTCCCGAATTCTTTGTCAGTTATGTAGTATTCTCCCCGGCAGGGGTATATTTTGACATCGTGCTGTTCAGCCATTGATCTTATTCTGGCCGAGTTCATGCCTGCCGCATTGATTAGAATACGGCAATCCAGGCTGGCTTCGTTTACAGATGCCGGTGACGGATCTGCTGCTGCCTTGTTATTTGTCTTTTGAGGTAAGTTGGTTTTTCGGGTATTTATTCTAAACCCTTCTCCGTCAATGGGTGTGATATCTGTAACCTCTGTGTTGAGTCTGAATTCCACCCCGTTCTTGGCCGCGCTCTCGGCAAGGGCTATGGTAAATTTGAACGGACAAATTATTCCGGTGGACTCTGAAAGCAGGGCCCATTTGGCCCTTACAAGCGGCTCATGTTTTGGAATCTCATCGCGCCCGATTATTGATAAACCGCTGCAGGAATTTTGTCTTCCCTGTTCCATGAGTTTTTTCAGGTATTTAAGATCGTTACTGCTGTTTCCGACAACAAGTTTTTTTGTAATTCGGTAATCGACATTAAGCTCTTCCGCAATTGCAGGGCATAGTTTAAGGCCCTCTGCGTTAAAGCGGGCCTTAAGTGAGCCCGGCCTGACATTAAAGCCCGCATGAAGCACCCCGCTGTTGGCCTTGCTTATGCCTTCGGCTACATCGGGTTCCTTCTCAATTACGATTATTTTTAGCTTATATTTTGAGGCCTCACGTGCTATCGCGGAGCCTGTTACTCCGCCTCCAATAATGGCCAAATCATATTTCATAACTGATAGTCTATTTAATCAGTCCCATATCGTTCAGCGCGTCGGTTATTTCGGAACGTGGTGAGGCGGAAGGCTGGAGTTTTTTGCCTGTAATCTCCTCAGCAAGCCCCAGATAAAGACTGCTTACCTCCATCATTTGTTGATCCTTTAAACGGAAGCTTTCTGCCAGGGCATTCCTCTCTTTCATTCGGTTTTTGTTAAGAAGTACATCCTTATCGGGGACGCTGTTCTGAAGAAGCTCTCTGAAAAATTCCTTTGAGTCTTCTCTGATCTCACCACTTTCATACAGCGCCTTATCCCAATAACGGGAAGAATCGGGGGTTCCTATCTCATCAATATAGATCATCCTTGCATCATCACCCGAACCGATAAAGCCGAACTCGAACTTTGTGTCTACAAAGATCTTGCCGATATTATCAAGCTCTTCTGATATGAGTTTAAAGCCTTCTGTTAAGAGTTTTTCATAATTTTTAACATCATCTTCATTTCGAAGGTTGAAGGCCTCCGCATTTTTAATAATCTGACTTCGGCTTATGTTAACATCGTCTATTTCAGGAATACCGGAAACGCCCTTTATTATTCCCTTTGTTGATGGGGTTATCAGAAGATCATCAAGCCTCTGGTTTTTCTTAAGACCTTCAGGAAGGGTAATCCCGCATATTTCACGTTCACCCTTATCATAGCCCCGCCACATGCTTCCCGTTATATATCGCCGGGCAATTGCCTCTATCATGATTGGGCGGGCCCTGCGGACAAGCCATACAAGGGGGTGGGGAACATCAACAATATGGTTACCGGCAAGCCCCTCCTGCTCAAAGCGTTTGAACCAGTATTCGGAGACAGCATTAAGGGCGGCACCCTTTCCGGGAATTCCCTTCATGCCTCCCTCACTCTGCCATAGGCATTCATAGGCTGAAATACGGTCGCTTATTACCATTATTGCAAGCTCTTCATTTTCCAGATTATATCTATTGCAGAGGTTTTTATTGTTTTCAGGGGTAAGCCAATATACAGATCTAACCTTTCCGGAGTGTATCTCTCCTGAATGTTTAATCGGAAGATCATCAGTTACGGCCATGGCCTTATCGTATATAGGCATCATCTATCTCCTTTTTCAAAGGTAAACGGCTTTTGAAAGAGGTTCAAATAGTAATTAAATAAGCCTCGGCGGTCAAGGTAAGGGAGACTGATTTGTTATTCATTCCTGAAGCAGGGGATAGGTTATCCTTCCAGAACCCTGTTAACAGCTTTAAGTACACGTTCGGTTTCAAATGGTTTTATTACAAAATCTTTTGCGCCGGCCTTTAAGGCGTTTATTACAAGCTTTTGCTGTCCTACGGCACTTACAATAACAACCCTGGGATTTTTGAATTTTTTCACCAGTATACTAAGTGCCTCCATACCATCTGTCTTGGGCATGGAAATATCAAGGGTCACAAAATCCGGTTGAAGATTTTCATACATTTCGATTGCTTCATGCCCATCTGCTGCTTCGCCTATTATCTTATAATAGGGTTCAAGTATTTCTCTCAACCTAAGGCGCATTATTGCTGCATCGTCTACAATTAACCCTTTTTTCATTTTTTCTCAACCATTGCTATATTTATTTCAAGAACACCCATTTCGGATAGTAAACGCAAAGAAATTGTAGGTATTTGAAGAAAATCAACCTGCATTCCTTCTCCGGTAAAAACGGCAGGGGGTGTCAGTTGTATTATCTGATCCTGTCCCGCCAATGCGATACTTGCCTGGCCGGTTATGATATTTCCAATTTCTCCTACCGCACTGTTTACGTAACGTCTGAGTTCGTGAGGCAGTTTGTTTGGAACCATTGCATGTGTGATATCCTGAGCAAAGCTTCTGTCTATTGAATATACAACCTGTCCATGGAAGCTTCCGGTAAGCCCCAGCACAATACATATGGGGAGTCCCGGAATAGGGGCATTTTTTTTAACAAGATTCTGCCTCGTTAAATTTATTCCAAGCTCTTTTTTAAATACATTAACTGCACTTCTTATAAAGATATTTGCATATTCTGCACGCATTAAATGATTCTCCTTCTGTTCGGAATGGAAATCCCAAATTTGGTTCCATGACCCTTTGATGAGTTTATGCTGATTTTCCCTCCGATCCGGTAGATACTTTCTTTTACCGCAGATAGGCCATATCCCCGGCCTGCAATTGCGGTTACCGACTCAGAAGTTGAAAAACCAGGTTCAAAAATCATTTTTATTAATTCACTTTTTGAAGGATTGCTGTCAGGTGCAAGTTTTCCCAATTCTACAGCTTTTAGTCTTATCTTTTCAAGAGATAATCCTTCTCCATCATCAGTAATGTTGATGTTAACAATACCTTTTTCGTCAATTGAAGATGTAATACTTATTTTGCCATAGGAGTTTTTACCGGCCTTCTCTCTATGGTTTGGTAATTCTATTCCATGAACAACCATATTTCTGGCAATATGATTTAAGGCATCGGAGACTACTGTAAATACATCCGGGCTTAAAGCGACATTAACAGGGTCTGTATGCACAGATATGCGTTTTCCGTTAGAAGCCGCAAGGTAGTCAATAAGCTCTTTTGTTCTTTCAAATATCATTGACAGTTTTTGATAAAAAAATGAATCAAGATAATAGGCCAGCTTTTTATCATCAGGGTAATAACGCTTAACATATGCTATTGCTTTATTTACTGCATCAGGTTCAAGCTCGATTGCGGCTGATGCTTTGTTCCAATCCTTTCCCAATACATCTGTTACAGAATTCATTTCATTATTAAAGGCGGTAATAAGATCTTTTAGTTCAGAGCCGAGAGGTATCTCTCCTTCGGACAGTATTCCATATTCCAGAAGTGAGGATTCAAGTATATGAGCACTCTTAACAGTTTTTTTCATTCTCAGGAAGGCTGCATTTGATTTAAATGTATGCACCATCCTGACGATCTCTTCGTTTTCTTCCATGGCTGCCGTATAGGTTCCCCTGAAGATGAAAGACCTTATATATGTGAAAAGTTCCTCTGCTTCTTCGATAATTCCAAGAAAATATCTCTTTGAAATAACAGCTTTCAGCAGCATTTCTTTTTCTTCAGTATCTTTTTCGATGGCTAATCTTAATCTTTCCCTTTCTGTTATATCACTTAACTGGCACAGCACTATGGATTCATCAATCTGCTTAAATCCAACCTCAATTATTTTATCATTTATATTTACTGTTTTTTGTAGTACGTCAAATACAACATCAGCTGCTGATCCTCCTGAAAAAACAAGCTCCATTGCATCAACAAAATCACTTTGTTTGTTGGGTGTTTCGAATAAAACCTCAGAGAAATTCTTACCTGTAATATCGTATCCAAATATGAATTTACATTCCCTTGATAACTCATCCCTGACAATAAGATCACTTCCAAACGATAGAAAGCCGGTACCTGAAAAATCAAGAAGGCTCTGGATTTCTTTTGTTCTTTGCTCAACCATTTTTTCAAGCTCGGATTCACGCTTGTTTACAAGTTTTATTGATGAGAATACCCCAAGCCCCAGCATTATAAAAACTGCCAGCATTATGGTTATAGATACAATCAGGGTGGTCTTTCTGAGGCTTCTTATATCGTCATTGATTTTTTTATTTAATGTTAGAAGTGTGGCTGTAATAAATGTATCTGAATATTTATTCGCGGTATTAAGCTCAATGTAGGCCTGCCTCAGTGACAAAACCCTTTTGTCGATTTCATCCAGACCCTTGGTATCTACCTTTTTAAGCATTGTATAAATATTACTTTTTAAGCTTACTGGATAGCCTGTTTTAAGGAAAATTGAAAGCATTTTATTGCCTGACCAAAAGGAAACCTTATTTATCTCCCAAACCTCCCGGTTTTTTTTAATAAGCTTGTTAATTGAGCTTGGCAGATATTTCAATGAAGGGTTAAGTGACAGGGTTTCCAGAGTGTTATAGGTATTTTCAAATGACTCTTCCCACTTTTTCTGCATTGCCTCTATGTCATCGGCTGTATAAAGCATTTTGTAGGTGTTATTGGATAACACGTAGAAGCTATCAAGGGTTTCATCACTTTGATGCCCCAGTTCATCAAGGATTACCAGTCTTTGACTGGTAAAAATCAGAATAATTAAACCTAGCGCAAGTGTTATAATAACGAATGTCATTAAAAGCCAAAGTCTTTTTTCTCGGCTCATCATAAGCATACCCCTGCATATGAAACTTAATAGTCCTCCAGCTAAAGAATCAGTAAATTTAAATCATTTAATATAATTAGCCAAGGTTAATAAAATAAAGCTAAATACTCCATTCACTTCTTTACTATTTATATCAAATATCGTCACCCTTTTTGATAATCTTTATAGCTGCACGGATGTGAAAGAGTTTTAGTATTACTTATTAAAGTTTGTATATTTAATTGTTATAAGTCAAATTTTAGGGACACTTTTTAGATTATTTGTTATAGTATTATTGTTAGATCTAACAAAATTAGGGAGAAGTAATGAGAAAATTTATAATTGTTCTGATTGTTCTTTTTGTTATTTGGGGAATTCCCGGATGCACTAAAGGTGAAGAAAAGAGTTTATTCAATGCCGGGATCTATGAGGGCTCAGCCGCAGGCGGTTATGAAGATGAGGTAAGGCTTGAGGTAACATTTAGTAAAAACAAGATCAGGGATATTAGGATTATAAAACATAAAGAAACCAAAGGGGTTTCAGACGCAGCCTTTGCCAGAATACCTAATGCAATAATAGAAAAGCAGAGTCTTGATGTTGATATTGTAACAGGTGCTACTTATTCCAGTAATGCAATTATAGATGCTGTAAAGGATGCTGTTGAAAAAGCCGGCGGTGATGTTTCAGCCCTGATGGCAAAACAGGAGTCTGCAAAACCAATTGAAAAAGGTTTAAAAAGTATGGAGGCTGATGTTATTGTCATAGGTGCAGGTGGAGCAGGTCTTGCCGCTGCTGTTTCTGCGCATCAAAATGGTGCATCCGTAATCGTAATTGAGAAAATGCCTATCGTAGGCGGAAATACAATTATCTGCGGTGCCTCGTATAACGCGGTTGATCCTTCAAGGCAGAAACCCCTTGGTATAGAAGACTCCACAGATAAACATTTTAAGCAGACCTATGAAGGCGGCGATAAACTCGGTAAACCCGAAATGATCCGTGTACTTGTTGATAATGCCTATCCTGCAATTCAATGGCTGGAGGGGCTGGGTATGGAGTTCAGGGATATTACCTTTACAGTATTAGGTGGTTTGTGGCCTAGAGCCCATAAGCCTGTTATGCCGCTGGGAACAGGGTTTATTACAACATATATGGATTATATTAATTCTCATGATGATATTGAGGTTCTTGTTGATACAAAAGCTGTTAAGATTATAAAAGAGAACGGAAGGGTTACAGGAGTTGTTGCAGATACTCCTGAAAATAAAATAACCTTTAAGGCAAATAAAGGTGTCGTTATTGCAACTGGAGGGTTTAGTTCCAATATTGCAATGCGTGATAAATACAATAAAATGTGGCCTGAGTTAACAAGAATGAAGACAACAAACCATGCTGGTGCAATGGGTGATGGCCTTATTCTGGCAGAGGCCGTTGGCGCCAATCTTATCGGGCTTGAGCATATCCAGCTGCTTCCGATGGGTGATCCTGAAACGGGAAGTCTTCTCGGGAATATTGAGCAGAATGTAGAGAACAGAATTTTTGTTAATAAAAATGGAAACCGTTTTGTTGATGAAGGCGCAAGAAGAGATGTTATGACATTGGCCCTTCTCAATCAGGAAGATTCATATATGTATATAATTCTTGATACCCACTCTTATCCCTCAGAGGATGTTAAAAATAATTTTAATGAGTCAATGACTGAGCTGCTTTCAAAGGGTAAGGCCGTAAAGGCATCTTCACTTGAAGAACTTGCGGCTAAAATAAATGTTGATCCTGAAAATCTTAAGAATGCTGTTGATTCATTTAATAAGTCTGTTGACTCAGGAAAACCGGATCTGTTCGGCAGAACGCTTTATCAGGATAGAATTGATAAGCCGCCATATTATGCGGGGGCTAGAAAACCAACCGTTCATCATACTATGGGAGGTATTGAGATAAATACAGAGGCTCAGGTTCTTGATAAAAACGGGAATATTATTCCAGGCCTATATGCTGCCGGAGAGGTCACAGGCGGTATACATGGAACAAATCGTCTTGGCGGAAATGCCCTTCCGGATATTACTGTATTCGGCAGAATTGCAGGTAAGTCCGCCGCTTTAACAAGGTAGGATAATCAATGAAATTCCAAAGCTCATAAGGTTTTGGAATTTCAAACTTGTTTTGTATATACAGGTAATTTTTTAGTTCTTAAACATCAGCCCGTATGCTTCTTCGGCTGTTTTGACAAAGTGAAAATCAAGCGAGTTTTTTACCTCTGCCGGAAGTTCATCGTAATCTTTGCGGTTGCCCTCCGGAATGATAACATCAGTCATCTTGTTGCGGTATGCGGCAAGGGTCTTTTCCTTCAGTCCGCCTATTGGAAGTATTCTCCCTGTAAGTGTTATCTCGCCGGTCATGGCGAATTTTTTGCTGACCGGTTTATTTTTGAATATTGAGATAAGGGCTGTTACTATTGTAATACCGGCGGACGGGCCGTCTTTGGGTATTGCACCCTCGGGTACGTGTATGTGAATACTCTTGTCTTCGTAAAAATCCTTTTCAAGGCCGAAGGCCTCATAGTTTGAGCGGATGTACGATAATGCCGCGCGGGCGGATTCTTTCATAACGTCGCCAAGCTGGCCCGTCAGGATAAGCTCCCCCTTGCCGTCTATGAGCGCTGCCTCCACAGGCAGCAGGGTTCCGCCGAGTTCTGTCCAGGCCATGCCGTGAACAAGTCCGGGACGGTCTTCAGCATATACAAGATCATCTGAAAAAAGTTCCTTGCCAAGCATTTTTTTGATGCTTTTAGAGCTTATTACCCTGCGGTAGTTTTCATCAAGAGCCTCACCCTTTGTCATGGCCTCGCGGGCTGTTTTCCGCAGAATTGTTGCAATCTGGCGCTCAAGATTACGGACTCCCGATTCCATTGTATAGTTGTGAATGATCTTAAGCAGTGCTGATTTCTGAATATCTATTTTGGTGTCTTTAAGGCCGTTTTCTTCTTTTTGCTTTGGAATAATAAACTCTGTTGCAATCTTAAGCTTTTCAAGATCGGTATAGCCGGGAATCTCGATTATCTCCATTCTGTCACGAAGAGGGTAGGGTATATTATGTATTGAGTTGGCTGTTGTTATAAACATTATTCCTGAAAGATCATATGGAACCTCAAGATAGTGATCCATAAATGTGCTGTTCTGCTCAGGATCCAGAACCTCCAGAAGGGCTGATGCCGGATCACCCTTAAAGTCCGAGCTCATTTTATCTATCTCATCAAGCAGAAAAACGGGGTTTGATGAACCTGCCTTTTTGATTGACTGGATGATCTTTCCCGGAAGTGCCCCTACATAGGTTTTTCTATGACCCCTGATCTCGGCCTCATCCCTCACTCCTCCCAGCGATATGCGTACAAACTTTCTATCAAGAGCTCTTGCAACTGATTTGCCAAGCGAGGTTTTTCCGGTTCCGGGAGGGCCGACAAAACAGAGGATCGGGCCTTTCATCCTGTCTTTCAACTGCCTGACCGCGATGTAATCAAGGATTCTGTCCTTAGGTTTGCGCATATTGTAATGATCTTCATCAAGTATGACAGCCGCCCGTTTAAGATCCTTATTGTCTGTACTTTTAACTCCCCATGGAAGATCCGCAAGCCACTCAAGGTAGGTCCGCAGTACTCCCGATTCCGGGCTCATGGGCTGCAGCTTTGAGAGCCTTGCACCCTCTTTTTTTGCTTTTTCAATTATTTCGGCCGGAGCATTCTTTGTCTCAATTGTTTTTACGTATTCATCTATCTCTGCCGCATCGTCTTTTTCTCGGCCGAGTTCTTTATTGATTTCTTTTATTTGCTCATTCAGAAAGTACTCTTTCTGATTTTTTTCCATTTTTTGGCGGACCCTTGTGCTGATACTGCTTTGAAGATTCAGCATTTCGATCTCGGCTTCAATAATTACTGCCAGGGCCTCAAGACGTTCATTTGTATTTATTATGGAGAGTACTTCCAGCTTAAGCTTTTTTTTAATCTGAAGATTAGCCAGAACAATATCGGCAAGCTTGTCAGGAAACTCTGCCTTCTCGGCGGCCTTAATTGCCTCTTTGCCCATGGATTTTTTCAGGCCGCAATACTTTATAAAGGATTTTAGTACCGCCGCCATTATTGGAATCAGTGCATCATCAGTTTCGGTCTCAATCCTGATAGGTGTAAGCTGCGCATAGGTATAATTACGCTCAAGTTTCAGCTTTCTGACAACAGCGCGCTGTTTTCCTTCTATAAGAATCCTTGCTGTTCCGTCAGGAAGCTTTATAACCTGAAGGATGTGGGCTATGGTTCCAGTATTATGTATATCATCTATGGAAGATACATTATCATCTCCGTTTTGATAGCCGATAAAGACCATTCTGTCAGCTGACATTGCCGCATCTACGGCATTTATGGACTCTTTATTTCCGGTAAAAAACGGTGTTACCATGTATGGGAGTATTATAATATCTTTTAGTACGACAAGCGGGAGTTCCCTCTTTTCGTTTTTTGGTCCTGAGGGTATTAATTTCATGCGGATTTTTTAGAAAATGTTATTTCCGGCTTTTCATTTTTGTTCACAACTTCGGGAGTAACCCTAATCTGTTTTTCTCCTTCAATTGAAGGAATATCAAACATGATGTCCATCATTATCGATTCTACAATTGCTCTGAGGCCGCGTGCGCCTGTTTTCCGTTTTACGGCAAGTTCGGCAATTGCGTCAATTGCCTTATCTTCGAATTTAAGATCAACATCATCAAGCTGAAGCAGAGCCTGATACTGCTTTATGATTGAATTGCGAGGTTCGGTTATTATCCGTTTCAGGCTGTCGGCCTCAAGGTTTGAAAGTGTGACATTTATGGGCAGTCTTCCGATAAACTCGGGTATTAAACCGAATTTTACAAGATCATCAGGCAGCATATTTTTATAAAGGCTTACAAGATCCTTTTCATCGCTGGGTTTTACATCTGCTCCGAATCCCATCGGGTGTTGTGAAATCCTTGTTTCAATTACCTTATCAAGGCCTACAAAGGCTCCGCCGCAGATAAAAAGAATGTTCTTTGTGTCTATTTTAAGCATGTCCTGATTGGGATGTTTCCGGCCGCCCTGCGGCGGTACGGATGCGGTTGTACCTTCTATAATCTTCAGAAGAGCCTGCTGAACACCCTCTCCTGATACATCACGTGTTATGGATACGTTTTCTCCCTTTCGGGATATTTTATCAATCTCGTCTATATAGATGATACCTTTCTCGGCGGCCGCTATATTATTTCCGGCATTTTGAATCAGCTTTAAAAGGATGTTCTCAACATCTTCACCAACATAGCCGGCCTCGGTAAGGGTTGTAGCGTCCGCTATCGCAAATGGAACCTTGAGCTTCTTTGCAAGTGTTTTTGCAAGCAGGGTTTTTCCGGTCCCGGTTGGTCCTATCAGCAGGACGTTTGATTTTTCAAGCTCAACATCCTGAGAAAGTTTTGTACTATGGGTGATTCTCTTATAATGATTGTATACGGCAACCGAGAGAACCTTCTTGGCTGCTTCCTGACCGATTATATACTGATCAAGGTAATCTTTTATTTCCTGGGGTTTAGGTACCTCGTCAAGATATTCTTCGGTAAGGATGTCTTCTTCATCCTCAAGTATTTTGTTGCAGACATGAACACAGTCATCACAGATATAAACCCCCGGCCCGGCAATTAATTTCCGCGCGGCATCAGCGGTTTTTCCACAAAATGAACATAGTTTTGCGTTTTCGGATTTATTTCGTGCCATTTTCCCCTCTTGTAAGGACTCTGTCTACTATTCCGTAGTTTACAGCGTCTTCAGCGGACATGAAGAAGTCACGTTCCAGATCAGAGGCAATCTGTTCAGTACTTTTACCGGTATGATGCGCAAAATAATCGATTGTCATCTTTTTCAATCTGACAATCTCCTTTGCCTGAATTCCTATATCGGTAGCCTGTCCCTGAACACCTCCCCATGGCTGGTGTATCATCACCCTGGCAGAGGGTAAAATCATCCTCTTGCCTTCTGAGCCGCAGGTTAAAAGCAGGGCTCCCATTGATGCTGCCTGCCCAAGGCAGATGGTCTGAACATTTGATTTTATATGCTGTATTGTATCATATATCGCAAGACCGGCAGTGACTGAACCGCCGGGTGAGTTGATATATATGCTTATGTCCCGCTCGGGATCCTGCGATTCAAGGAAAAGAAGCTGAGCAACAACAAGGTCAGCAGTAAGATCATTAATTTCACCATCAATGAATATTATCCTGTCTTTGAGAAGGCGTGAATATATATCATAGGATCGTTCGCCTACGCCGGTCTGCTCAATAACCACCGGTACAAGGCTGTTCATTTTCTCGTTCATGTTGTTACTCTCCAGAACTATTATAATCAGAATAGCGGCAGAAACTATGCCGCCATGTATAATTTACTGATTATTCTTCATCAAGTCCAGATAATCTTTTTTAGGGCCTTCTTTGATCTCGGCATTATCTAACAGTAAATCAAAAAGTTTTCTGTTGCTTAGGTCGTTTTTGAGGTAGAATATCATACCATTCTGTTCAAAGTATTTCTTTGTTTCATCAAAATCCATCTTGCTGTGTTCAGCCTGTTTTTTGATTTCCTCATCAACGTCTTTGTCACTTACTTCAATCTTTTCATCAGTAATAAGTTTTTCTGTTATAAGATAGGTCTTTACATTCTTTTCAGCAGAGGGCTTCCATTCTTCAAGCATTTCATCTTTGGTCTTGCCTTGGGCCTGAATAATCTGGAGAATCTGTTCTTCAGGCATTTGAGACTGGTTAATAAAGTTGTTCCATGACTGATCAAGTTCAGCCTGAATCATTGATGCCGGAACTGCTATCTCGGCGCCCTCAATTATTTTGTCCATAATAGCCTGCTTGTTGAGCTCTTTGATCATATTGGAGGCATTTTCTTTGAGTTTTTTCCGTAATGCATCCTTGAGATCCTTCAGGGTCTTGTACTCATCACTTACATCCTGAGCAAGTTCATCGTCTAATTCAGGAAGCTCTTTTACCTTGAGACTGTTGAGTTTGACCTTGATGGAAATCTTTTTTCCGGCAAGCTTTTTGTCTACATAATCGTCGGCAAATTCTTTTTCAATTGTTTTTTCCTCTCCGCAGGCCATTCCGATGATATCATCATCGAGTTTGTAGACATTATAGCCTGAGCCTATTGTAAAAACAAAATCCTCACGCTTTGCGTCTTCAACCTCATTTCCGTCATCATCCAGCTCGCAGTAATCTATGTTTGCAATATCATCTTTGGCGGCCTTGCCGTCTTTCTTGTCAACAACAGCGGAATTCTGTTCACGGAGTATCTCAAGTTCACGGTCTATATCCTTCTTCGCGATTTTGCAGACCGGTTCCTCAATTTCAATGCCCTTGTAATCTCCTGTCTTGACCTCAGGCATTGTGTCGTATTTAACGGCAAAGGTGAAATCATTATCAAGTTCAATAATTACTTCTTTTTCATCTTCTTCAAGAACAGGTGTAGCATAGGGCAGTGGTTTCTTGTCTACTGATTCGTATGCTTCTTTGAGGCTGTTTTCCATCAGGTTCATTGTAGCCTCGCCTCTGATTGATTCACCGAATTTCTGTTCCAGGACATTTACCGGAGCCTTGCCCTTTCTAAACCCCTTTATATGGGCTGTTTTAGCGTATTTGTTAAGCAGATCTTTGTATTCTTTGTTTACCGCATCCTTTCCTACTGTAACAGTTAATTTTACAGCTGAGTTTTCCAGATTTTCCAGGTTTTTGCTTACAATCATAATATTCCCCATTTATAATTTCCGTTTATTCGTAACGGTGATATGCTAAAAAAAGGCGATTAAGGAAGCACCCTAATCGCCTTTAAGTAGAGCGGGAGACGGGAATTGAACCCGCGACATCCACCTTGGCAAGGTGGAGCTCTACCGCTGAGCTACTCCCGCTTGTTGTTTTCACCAGAGCCTTAGCGGCACATATCTAAAAAGATATGCGAGAGAAGGGACTTGAACCCTTACGCCATAAGGCACCAGATCCTAAGTCTGGCGTGTCTGCCAATTTCACCACTCTCGCAGCAACCTGCGGAGCGTTCCTCTGTCAGGAGTTATTCTCTCTACTCCGAGAGCTTCCGCATTATATCCGCTTTTTCAAAAACTGGTCAACAGTTTTTGAAAAAGTTTTGAGCCGTGTAGGGATCGAACCTACGACCCGCAGATTAAGAGTCTGCTGCTCTCCCAGCTGAGCTAACGGCCCGTTTTATTCCAAAAAACCTGCGGATAATAATCCGCATGATGTACACCCGGCAGGATTCGAACCTGCGACCTACGGATTCGAAGTCCGGCGCTCTATCCAGCTGAGCTACGGATGCACGCTCCTGTACGCAAGGTCAGGCGCTAGGGTGGATAACGGGACTTGAACCCGCAACACCCAGAACCACAATCTGGTGCTCTACCAATTGAACTATATCCACCACGGTGTGGATAGGAATATGCAATATTTTGGTTTTTTTGTCAAGCAGGATTTTGGCCGTAAATCTTGCTTGAATTTAGCTCTAAATATACGATAATCTTAATATGAAGATAACAATACATTTGAGACTTGGGCTGATTTTACTCCCAATAATACCGCTTGCAGCATTTATTTTTGTATCAATAGGTCAATTCCAAACTATCCGTAATAATTTTTCTATATTTGATAATCAGGAAATAAATTCTTTATATATTTCAGAAGCCAGTGATCTAATCCTCGCATTACAGCTTGAGAGGGGAATCTCTGCTTTATTGGTAAGCGGGGATGATAAAAAAGCAGAGCTTGATAAAAACCGGGTCTCTGTTGATGAAAGAATGAAGCATATTGAACAGATGTTTTTTTCTACAAGTTTTTTTGAAAAAGGTGAAACCCTCTATGCCGAATATCAAGAAGGTGTCGCAAAGATCCGAAATGAGGTTGATTCAGGAACATTATCCTATACTGATGTGATGTCATCTTATAGCGGGATAATCAACAAGCTTTTTGAATTGAATACTCTTGCCGCAAAGGAAAAAACTACAGGCGGTATAGGAAAACGGCTGAGCAGTCTGAATATATTGCAGGATTCACAAGAGGCATCATCCCGTCTTTGCGGTTATCTGTGCTCAATAATTTTTGTTGATAAAAGTATTTCAGATGATCTCTCTAAAAATCTGCTGAAATATTATGACTCAATGGATATGAATCTTAACAGCCGGGGGGTAATACTTTCTTCCGACTCTCTTGAGCTTAGAAATAATATCATCTCTTCAGAAGCATGGGATGATATTTACAATGTAGTTAATGATATAGCATTAAAACATAAATCAGGCGATTATGGTATAAACAGTTCGCTATTGAAAAATGATCTCTCTACAGTAACCAATAAAATCCATGAAATACTTGAGGCTGAACTTAAAGTTATACTGACCCTCAATAATAAGCTTGAAGACAAGATAGTTTTTGCATATTACAGCCAGCTTGGTGTACTTGTGGGCTCATCTCTTATCGTCATTGTTTTATCATTCTTTATAATACTGAATATAACAAAGAGAATCGGATTTGTTTCCCGGCGGCTTGATGAAATGAGTTCCGGAAGAAGTGATCTTACCGTAAGCATAAATGCCGGTGTTAAAGATGATATAGGCAAGTTAATTAATGTTTTTAACAAATATGTATTAAGCCTCAAGCAGATGGTAAGCAAGATTCAGCATTCGGCAATCGGTTTAACTGAGCTGGGCAGAGAACTTGGTGTTCATATGGGCGAGACAGAGGAGGCCAAGTCATATATTGCTGATAACCTTGAACTTGTCAGGCAGAATGTTGATGCTCAGGTTCAGGGTATGGATAGACTGGTTCAAGGTATTGATATCTTTTCAGACTCTGTGGACGGGCTTGTTGTTGCAGTTGATGAGCAGGTTACCGCTGTTACAGAATCCTCCGCTTCAATAGAAGAGATGATAGCGAATATACAGACCGTAACCAGTAACCTTGATCATACTACCGGTTTAATTAATGATCTTGAGTCTGAATCAAAAAATGGCAGCGGGCTGATAAATCAGGTGGCCTCAGAAATAGTTCAGGTTGCGGAGCAGTCCGCTGAGCTGCAGGAGGCCAATGAGCTGATTGCGGGTATTGCTGATCAAACCAACCTTCTGGCAATGAATGCGGCAATTGAGGCTGCACACGCGGGCGAAGCCGGTAAGGGGTTTTCCGTTGTTGCTGATGAGATCAGGCATTTGGCTGAAACCTCGTCAGAACAGTCAATGGTTATAAGCCAGAATATCAAGTCAATAACCGATGCAATAAGCTCGGTGGTAGAGTCAACAGGCAAGTCTGAAAAATCATTTGCCGTAATTGTTGATATGGTCAAAAATGTTTCAATGCTGCAGGAGGGCATCAGGGGCGCAATGGTTGAGCAGGGATATGGTTCAACCGAAATACTGACGGCACTCTCAACTTTGAGAGACAGTACAAATAAGGTAAATGATGCCAGTGAGGTTATGAAAAGTACAGGCGGAAAGATGGGCAGCGAGATAAAAGAGTTTAAATCAGCTAATGACCATCTCCTTGAGTCAGTAGAAACAATGAGCAGCTCTGTCAAACAGATTGAGGCGGTTATTAAAAATATTTCCGGGCTTGTTAAGCAGAATGAGGGTTATGTTGACGATCTCAATGAAAAGACCAATAGTTTTATTCTTAAATAGCCCATTACGCAATATAGCCGTCTGCAATAAAGAACTCAAGCTTCCAGTTTACAATCCTGCCTGAAAGCTCTTCCGCCAACAGGTTTTTCAGTTTTGTAAACTTCTCCTGAGACAGCGTTTCTGAGAGTATTCCTCCATAACCGGCTGCTGAGGTTTCAAACCATTTCAGCAGCTGACCTCCTTCTATAGGACGTTTTTCATAAAGCTTATAATCCGAAGATAAAATTTCTTTAAATCCTGCCGATTTAAGATCTTTCAGAAGGTTTTCCACATCCCAGTTTACAAGATGGTTTGATGGATTATTGTAGAGCTGTTTTTCTGCTTCCTTCATTGCTGAAAACAACTCTTCCTCTTTACGAAGGCCTGATGCTTCAGCAAGATCTGAAAGCCTCTGTGCTCTTGCCGGAATAAATTGATTTATAACAATCCTGCCGCCGGGTTGTAAAAGGCTTTTTAGTTGTTTAAGGCGTTCAACCCTGTTTATTGATGAGGAAAGTATATCGCGGATAAATATATATTCAAAAGACAGCCCTTCCGGCAGCTTTACGCCCATTTCACTTTCAGGCAGTGCCGGTAATTCAATCGGCCTGCTTTCTTCCGGAAGTCCCTCAGCATAATGTCTGCATATTTCAGCCTCTTTTTTCCCTGCCGGCCGGTAGTATACCGACCCCTCCGGTGTTTTTCTTACTGCTTCCCACAGAAGAACCGGAACAGACTGCTCAAGCACCAATATGCAGTCATGACGGTTTATTCCTGCCTCCGCGCCCGGCCTGTCTACAATGCTGAAGAATTTTTCACGGACGGCTGAGAGGGTGCTTCCTGTTTCTTTGTTCAAGCGGTAGTACCATTGTTCGGAACCCCGGTCCGGCGGTGAAAAGGTAAGAACCTCTTCTGTTCTGTCTTCAGTTATTGCTGCCAGCTGAATCTCGCGGTTTCGGAGGAGTCTTTCCCTGATTGAGTTTTCATAACCCTGTTCTGAGGGCTCATAAAATACTCGTCCCTTAAGGCCCGTGGGAAGATACTGCTGGGCTACCCAATGATCCTTGTATGCGTGGGGGTAGAGGTAGCCCTCTCCGTGGCCGAAGCCCTCCTTGTCACGGCTTGAATCTTTAAGGTGGATAGGTACCTCCTTTGCAAATTCCTGCTCAACGGCCTTAAGGGCGTCAAAAAAAGACAGTGAAGTATTGGATTTAGGGGCTGTTGCAAGATAGAGCGCGGCCTGAGTCAGGTGAAAACGTCCTTCCGGCAGCCCAACTCTGTCAAAGGCTGCCGCCGCAGACTCTACAATTCCAAGGGCGGCAGGATCTGCAAGACCTATGTCCTCACTCGCGCTTATCAGCATACGTCTGAATATGTATCTCGGCTCTTCGCCTGCCCGCACCATTGTTGCAAGCCAGTATAGCGCGGCGTCAGGATCCGAGCCCCTGATTGATTTTATAAAGGCGCTGATTGTATCGTAGTGGTAGTCGCCTTCCTTGTCATAGAGCAGGGCTTTTTTCTGAATACTTTCCTCTGCCGCGTCCATATCAACCCTGATTGTGCTTTCTGGCGGCGGCGGGAAGTCTTCGGCGCTTGTTTCTACAGCAAGCTCAAGGGCATTAAGAAGGCTGCGGGCATCACCGTTTGCCGTTGTTATCAGGTGCTCAAGAGCGCCGTCACTGAATTCAACATCCCAGCGTCCGTAGCCGCGTGTTTTGTCATTAACCGCCTGCATTGCTATGTCATGGAGGTTTTCTTCTGTAAGGGGCTTAAGCTGGAAGATCCTGCTTCGGCTTACAAGGGCCTTGTTTACCTCAAAATAGGGATTCTCGGTTGTGGCACCTATTAGTATTACCGTTCCGTTTTCAACCCATGGCAGAAGCGCGTCCTGTTGGGATTTATTCCATCGGTGAACCTCGTCTACAAACAGAATTGTACGCTTGGCGTAAAGGTTATGATCTTCCTGGGCTTTGTTTATTGCGTCGCGCAGGTTTTTTACCCCGTCAAGAACAGCGTTCATTGTAATAAAGCTGCTTTTTGTTGTGTTTGCTATTACACGGGCAAGGGTTGTTTTTCCGGTTCCCGGCGGGCCGTAGAATATAATGGATGACATTCTGTCGGCCTGTATAATCCGCCTGAGAAGCCGTCCCTGTCCTGCAATATGATCCTGTCCGATAAACTCATCTATATTGCGCGGCCTCATCCTAAATGCCAGCGGGCTCTCTTTGTTGTCGTTTTGAGAAAACAACTCCATACCGGAAGTATAGATTAAGGCCACAGCCTGTGCAAGCGGGGCGGATATGAGCAATAACTCTGAATTTGATTTTTTCTGATAATAAGTGTATACTAAGTGTACTTATTGATCAGGAAGGTATTTTATGGCTGTTAAAACAATCACAATTGATATGGAAGCTTATGATCTTCTGTCAAAGGAAAAGCGTGGTGATGAGTCATTCAGTAAGGTGATAAAAAGAACAATCAAGTCAAATAAGAAAACCGCTGAAAATCTTTTAAAGAATCTGTATTCTTTAACTCTTTCTGATGAATCTATTGAAAATATTGAAAAGCTGGTTATGAGTAGAAGTGAAAGTATGATTTCATCATCCATAATTGATTCGGAGAAATAATGGTTCTTGACACCTGTTTTGTCATTGATTTGATGAGAGAGACAGCTAGAGGAATAAATGGTCCCGCTGTCCAGAAAATATCGGATCTTCAAAATGCTGAGATCTATATATCGATGTTTACGATTTGCGAATTACGTGCAGGTGCCGCTATGTCTAAGAATCCTAAAGCAGAACTGAAAAAGATAGAAAATATGGCTGAATATATGGGTATATTATATCCGGACAGTTCTTTTCCTGTATTATATGGAGAGGTTGAAGCTCTTTTAAGATCAAAGGGGCAGCCAATCCCGGTGATGGATCTTTTAATAGGAATATCTGCAAAGACCGCGGGGCAGTCTGTATTGACCTTAGATGTTGAACATTTTGGCCGAATTCCAGGCCTTAATGTTGTAAGCTATTAGTTAGTCTAATCCATCATATTTAGATTTCTGATATTCCTGAATTTTGCCGCCTCAAGTATTTCTTTTACATGGGCAACATCCTCTTCAGATTCTCCGGTTATGGCCGTATTATTTTTAGTCTGTTCATTAATCTTTTTAAGTATCCGATCCAGTTTACCGTAGTCCATCCCAAGCGCGTATTCGTCGGTGATACCGGGGGCAATGTCGGGGCTGGGTTTTTTGTCGATGATTTTACGCGGCACCATAAGCTGCTCTGCAAGTTCAAAAACCTCTGTTTTATACAGATGCATGATGGGTTCAATATCAGAAGAGTCATCACCCCATTTTATGTAGAAGCCGGTAAGCATTTCGGTAAGATTTGTTGTGCCTGCTACCGCGTATCCCCGTTTTTCCGCCTCAAAATAGAGTCTTGTCATCCGTAAACGGTGTTTTGTCCGGTAATAGGCAAGGTTTTCACGATTTTTCCGGCCCCCGGATGTTTTAAGATCATTCAGATAGGGGGTTTCGGTACGGTTCCATAGATTAGCAGTATATTTTTCCTGCATCTTGCGCGGAATAAGTATTGCCGGAGGCTGCATACGGTAGACACCAAGCCTTCTTACAAGAGGTGTTATGGGTTTAACCTTATATTCAATCCCAAGTTCTTTACAGACAAGCAGTGAGTCTGTCATTGTTTGTTTTGATGAATCCCGCTCCGGAAGCAGCAGGCCAAAAACACGTTCACGTCCGAGGGCTTCTGTCAGCAGTTTTCCTACAACTGCAGAATCTATCCCTCCGCTTATACCGATTACAGCACCCTCATAGCCGTAGTGATTAAGCTGTGTACGCATAAAATCAATAATTGCTTCCTTATTGGTGGACATCCATTACCTCCATATGAAATTAGTATATCACACCTCCGATTGCTGTCAATTTCGGGTAAAGTCAGTCTGTGTTCATTGCCCGACCCGTTCTGTCAAGTTAACTGTCACCTTTCCTCTGAAAATATGTTCCTGGCTGCATTTCATGTCAACAAAGCTTGGAATGATTCATTTGCAGATAATCC
>PDWJ01002336.1_pt1 | contig 30896 bp, 35 predicted proteins | sample 1430881 | NCBI WGS metagenome assembly PDWJ01 (sample SAMN01162460, study PRJNA174530) | Oral metagenome, whole genome shotgun sequencing project. | biome: Marine environment; feature: Marine mammal; material: Swab sample of the gingival sulcus; isolation source: swab sample of gingival sulcus...
CCGTCACCGAAAAAAAAGAAAAAACGGGTGTCCCTGTTCAGCAAACTGGGCGAAGGGGTACAAACGTTTCTCCAGGAGCTGGAACAACAAGCCAAGCAATCCAGACAGAAATCAAGTGCTGCGGAAAAACCGGAAACCTTTTGGGATGAGATGACAGAGGACGACAGTGAAATTGATGTAACCCAAGTGCGTCCCATCCAAAATGAAAAAAAATACAAGACATCTTATGGCCTTTCAGACGTTGTCCCGGTTGAAAAAGTAGCCAAGGCGCCGATGCCTTCAGTGCTGCCAGAAACCAATGCCGCTAAAGGCCGTACCCCATTGCAAAACGCAGTGATATGGGCTGAAATTCTTGGCAAACCGGTTGCTTTAAAAGCTGATCAGGAATCACCTTACGCCCATGGTCAGAATTAAATTTCCTATGTATGCGCGAATTCTAAGTCGCCATCAAGCCACGCCAAAGGACGCTTGTTCTGTTCCAAGCAATTGACCGTGGATTTCTATAATTTTAATTAAATAGGCTGGTATGAGCCTTGGCCCCATGGTGGAGATACACCGGCTATTGTAAGTTTAGGAGGCTGAGGCAACTCAACTGGAAACGAGCGACGCCCGAAAATCTCGGATACAAGCGCAGATGGACGCCCCCAACTGGAAGCGCAATGAAAAGGGTATCGAACAAGATATTTTGATCACGGCCCATAAGCCTCTGTTGTCACTTGATGCCTGAAATCTCTGAAGATATCTCCGGATTGCGACAACTTTTATATCTTGTCAGTCAATGTGCTTTGTGATATGGTTCTCGCGACGAAATGTTTCTTATAATTTAACTGAACTAATTAATTTATAATATAGAAACTTTTGCCTTTCTCTTTTTTGAAACATTCGGATTATCAGTTTTTGATAACACGACAGCGACACATTCAAATATCATCAATATCATCTCGTTTAGGAAGGATGTTATAGCTTTAAATCAGCTAAAAATTGTGTAATTACCAGCTCATTTCAGGGGAAAATAAAACAAAATGTCGCTGTCATGATAAAAAATAACAGGAGCAAAAATGACGATTCGCAAAAAATTGACCATTGCTTTTATAATTTCAACCATTCTTCCCATTGTATTGCTCTGTGTCATTATTGGGAACAATCTTAAAAAAGCCTCCTTAAGGAATTTTTATGAATCAACCAATACTGAAATGCTCAGAATTGAAAAGGCGTTGTCCATATTTATCGATGATGCCAAGGAAAATGCCGTCATGATCTCAAAAAATTCTGATGTAATGGCGGCAGATGAATCCATGATTTCATTGCTTAAAGAGGCATCAAGCAAATCCATGGCAGATTTTTCTCCCAGCATTACAGAACAGCGAATTCTTAATTTTTTTCATAGCATTATGATCAGCCATAAAAACTATGGGGAAGTTTTCATGGGAACAAAATCCGGCAGTTTTTTGGATGGCGATCAGACCGTAAAATTGCCTGCCGGATATGATCCCAGAACCAGGTCCTGGTATAAAGGCGCAATAAATACGCCAACATCATCTTTTCTTACAAAATCCTATAAAACAGCGACCGGAAATATCGTTGTTTCCATAAGTCATGCTGTTACCCGTCAAAACAAAATTATTGGGTTGTGGGTTTTGATCTCAGCCTTAAAGAGCTGGCCCAGTTCATTGGCGATATTCATATTGGTAAAACTGGTTATATTATGCTCATTCAGGATGATGATGTGATTTTGGCAGACCCCGGTCACTCTGATACCAGTTTCAAGAAATTGAATGAGACAGATATGCGGGGACTTACGGAACTTGGAAAGCATTCCAGTGGAGACCTTGAAATTGAACTTGACGGAACAACGTATATCGCCCAAGTCGTTACTTCGAAAAATCTTGGATGGAAACTTGTAGGTATGATTCAGAAAAATGAAATTATAACAGAAGCATATAACCAACTGTCTTTTATGCTCATTTCAGGTGTGGTGCTTGTTATTGTATTTGTTGCTGTTGGCTATTTTATGGCAAGATCCATGTCTTCTCCCATCATACAAACCACCGCCGTAATCCAGGAAATTACCCAAGGCAATCTGACCAAACGTATTGACATTCAAAGTAAAGATGAATTGGGAGAACTTGCAAAATGGTTTAACCGGTTTGTGGAAAATCTCCAGGGTATCATTGGAGAACTCCATAAAAATATTGTGGTTGTAAATGATTCATCTGCGGAACTGCTGAATCTTTCAAATGAAATGAATGCCAGCGCTCATACATCCTCTGATTTTGCAAAAACAGTTTCCATGGCTTCGGATACAATTAATGAAAATATGACCAACATTGTTAAGTCTATGGCACAGACCACTCAGAAAACCAATATCATTGCCACTGCCTCTGAAGATATGAACGCCACCATCAACGATATCGCCCAAAATTCAGAACACGCAAGGCAGGTTTCCGAACAGGCCGTGGCGCAGATGCAGGAAGCAAACGCTAAAATGAATAAACTTGGCAGCGCAGCCGAGTCCATCAGTGCCGTAACAGATGCCATTACAGGGATTTCTGATCAAACTAATTTGCTGGCGCTCAATGCCACCATTGAAGCGGCAAGGGCAGGAAATGCAGGAAAAGGCTTTGCCGTTGTCGCCAATGAAATCAAGGCGTTGGCATCTCAGACCGCCGAGGCCACCGGAGACATCAAGCAACAGATTGAAGCCATCCAGCTTACCAGTAAAGAAACAATGGGAGAAATGGAATCTGTTAACAAAGTGATAAATGATATCAATAATATCATCGTCACTATTGCTACGGCCATTGAAAAGCAGAGTGCCGTGACTCGGGAAATCACCTCTAATATCAGTCAGGTGTCCCAGGGAAGCAAGGAAGTAAATGCAAATATCTCAGAGAGTTCCGTGGCTATTGATAGGACCAACGAAGATATATCTTCAATGGATGCCACTGCCCTGACTATTTCCGAGAACAGCGCCCATATCGCAAAAAATCTGGAAAAATTAAAAGAGATGGCAAAGGCTTTGACCAATATTGTGAACCGATTTATTATCTGAAACCTTTTAAAGGTATCGTTGGGGTAATCCTCCAGCGCTTCATTGATGTCGCCTAAGGTCACTGATCAATGGAGGCCCCGCTCTCCAGTGCCATGGGAGACGCGGCATCTGCAAAGGTAACGTATTCTTTTTTAACAATGCCCACCGTGACGCCGCTCTGATCATGGCCGATATCTTCACTCATGATATCGTTTTTCACGCGTCTCCGTTTTTGTCTGCCACTCTTTTTTCATCTTTCAATAAAGACCGTCTGCCGCTCTCCGCCGTTCAGGCAGGTCTTCTGACTCATGGATCATTCGACTGCCTGCACCGTCATCTGTTTTAAAACAGACAGTGGTATCTGCAAGCATCGTCCCCAATTTCAGCGGCGGGCCCGTTCCGGAATCTCACCAGATTCCCTATTTGCCGGTAACATTGGCACCTGAACACCAACTTGGTAGAAAATGCCTAACAAAAAGTCAAGGAAAAAGGGGCCGCAGCCCAGGGCTAACGCATGTAGATTTTGGGTGAAATTTAACCCTTTTAATTCAAGGCGTTAAAAAATGGTGCGAAATAATCAATCTTTTAGTGTGATCGTAACTATTTGATTTTATTGTATTTATGTTTTTGCATGCAATGGCCCTGCGAAGTCAATTCTTTAATCTTGACAAGAAGCATTAAAAGTTATTAGAACGCATTTTTGAAAGGTCTATAAAGCCCAAACATTAAATGAAAAGAAAAATTGTTAAAAATTTAGAAACCGCACAATTTTTCAAAGCTGACAATAACCGATTAATATTTTTATGAAACCAGAATAGCATCACTCCATTCAGCAGACACCAAAAAACGGTGCTGTTGATGGATAAGATTGTGCTTCAAAACGAACCGTAAATCATATGAGAATTATTTTAATTATAATCCGAATACTGTTTATCCCAATCAAAATTATCCACAGAATTGTATATGGGCCCAGTCCAAAAAGAATTATCGGCTACGCATGGTATTCTGAGAAAGAATACCAAAAAATTATGGCAACCTCTTATGATTGTGAAGAGGATCGCTTTGAAAATTATAGGGAATGGCTTGAATATGCAAAGGAGAGGATCAGTGAATTCAAGGCGATAGGCTGGATTGTTATTAAGGTCAGTGTAGCCAATAAGGATTTAAAGAAATGGTTAAGAAAAAATAAGCTTTCAAATATCTCTGAAAATCGTGAAAAATACATAGAAGAAAAGTTGGCGTTATTTTTTGATGATGCCAAAATATAATTTGCATAAGGCACAAGCGCTAAGAGGTGACGCCGATGTCTGATTATCAATTCTATCGTGTTGAAAAAAAAGAGCATATTGCCTGGGTGTTCCTGAACCGTCCTGAAAAGAAAAACGCCATGGGTCCGGCGGCATGGAAAGAATCCATTCACATATTTGACGACCTGGACCGGGATGATGCCATACGAGCCATTGTCATTGCCGGTGAAGGCCCTTGTTTTTCAGCGGGTATTGATCTTGTCGGAATGATGCCTGAGATCCCGGAACTGATGGCCGCTGACCAGAAGGGCGGTATCAAGTGGAAATTGCTGCCCAAAATCAAAGCGCTCCAAGATGGGATTTCATGCATTGAATGGTGCAAAAAACCGGTGATCGCGGCCATCCACGGCCATTGTATCGGTGCGGGCCTGGACATGGCAGCGACATGTGACATCAGGCTGTGCGCCGAAGATGCCACCTTTTGCCTGAAGGAAGCCGCGCTCGGATTTGTGGCTGATGTGGGCGCGCTCCAGCGTCTTCCCCTGATCGTGGGCCAGGGGCATGCTCGGCAGTTGGCCTACGCCGCCCAAACGATCAATGCCAAACGTGCCAAAGAGATCTTGTTGGTCAATGATGTCTTCCCTACAAAAGCGGCACTGTTTGAGGGGGCGCAGAAACTGGCGGAAAAGATCGCAGTAAATTCACCCATTGCGGTCCAGTCCACAAAAGATGTCTTGAACTATAGTGTGGGCAAAAGCATTGATGATGGTCTGAACTATGTGGCCGCCATCAGCGCAAACATTGTGCCCTCAAACGACTTGGCAGAAGCGATCACCGCATTTATGGAAAAACGAACGCCCAATTTTACAGGGAAATAAGGCCAGTGGTCAGCCTCAAATCTACCACAGAGGTGTCGGGTGTTTGATCGAAATTTGACCATACATAATCATTGACACACCTCAGGGGATTGCCATGTTTTCAGATCTACCAAAGGGGGGCCATCAAACAGGTTAATGGTCGTGGGCCTTAAGTACTAAAAAATACAAGGTGCCATATGCTGTCATATGGCCGGCGGTATAGGATGCCCAATCCCCGTTGCCGCAAAAAATATCCACCCGGCCAGGCCCTTTAATGGCCCCACCGGTATCCTGATTCAACGCAAAAAATGACGCGCGTTCCCACGCTTCTTTTGGTTCTCCAACTGTCTTCGGCAGTGCTGCATCAACAAATGCCAATCCGCCTCGGGGAAACATCTTTACATCCGTGGCAATGGAACGAAGGGGCGTCACCGCCACCCCAATATTGCCGAAAGGCCCCCCTTTCCCTTCTTTGAAAAAGACAAAACTTTTATTGTAATGAAGCACCTCATCCATCCGATCAGGATTGGCCTCCAGCCATTGTCGGATCGCCTGCATGGACATCTTTTCCCGGGGGACCTCTCCTTTGTCTATGAGATATTTCCCTACGGACCGGTAGGCGTTGCCATTGGTCCCGGCATAATGAATCCGCATGGTCTTCCCGTCATCCAGTGCGACCCGGCCGGACCCCTGGATTTCAAGAAAGAAGCGATCCACCCGACTGGCCAGCCAGACGATAGGCGCGGCCCGATCTGTAAAATCCTGCATGCCGTTAATCTCTTTTCTTTCATAATAGGGTAGAATCCTGCCGGATTGGGTATCAACCCGAGCCATGAGGCGCTTGTGCCCCTTGTACTGACTTGAAAATTTTGACAGATCAATGTGAAACAAATCCTCTGGTACCGAATACAGTGGATAAGAGAATTCAGGCCCAGGCGTTTTACTGCCCAGGTATGTAGGTTCAAAATATCCGGTAAACAGCACCTCGCCTTTAGAATTTCCCACACTTTTATACACATTATATCGGTCCCGGATGAATCGGCGAAGGTCCCGGGGAGATGGATGCTGCGCTAAAAACGCCTGAAAGGTTTCAAGGGATCGGATCATATGGGTGGCATCATAACGATCATCACCATATTCAAAGGTACGGGATGGCGGCACCCGTTTAAAGTAAATCAGACTCTGAAGAATTGAGGCATCAAGATCCCGGTAATCCAGATCATCCGTGAATGTCGGAAATGCATCGACAAAAATTTTTACCATAGGCGGCTGGAAAGGGCCTGTCACCGGCTGCTGCTCCCGGCAGCCGCAGACCAGAATCAATACAGACACACACACCAACAATGGCACCTGAATGCCTTTATGCATCATTTTGTATCCTCATTTTAGCCGTTAACAGGCTGTAACAGATAGACCATGGGCCTGACATTCGTCCGACCAGCCGACAAAAGGGTGGCCGTGCGGATGGATCAGGCCTGTCAGTGACTCATTTGTTCCGTTCCGAAATATAGGTACCGCTTTTTCCCCCGGATTTTCGGCTTAGATGGATGTCAGAAATTTCCATGGCCTTATCGTAGGCCTTGCACATATCATAAATGGTCAGTGCGGCAACGGAAACGGCGGTCAGTGCCTCCATCTCCACTCCGGTTTTTTCCGTCAGGGAGACCTCGGCTTCAATGTGAATCCGGTGATGTTCCCGGTCTGGGGTGAAATCCACCCGGGCATGGGTAATATTGATGGGATGGCACATGGGAATCAGATCCCAGGTCCTTTTGGCTGCCATGATCCCGGCAATGCGAGCCGTTTCAAGGACATTGCCTTTTTTAACGGTTTCACCCAAAATGGCATCCAGGGTATCGGCCGCCATGGTCACGCAGCCCCGAGCCACGGCAATCCGGTCCGTTGCCACTTTGCCCCCCACATCTACCATTCGCACCCGGCCCTGGTCATCCAGGTGGGTAAACGCTTTTTTTTCACTCATGAATACACCTTATTTTTTAGTGGTCTTGTTGTATGTTACTGAATTATTTTCTTGTTTTGTTGTGGGGCAACGCTTGGGATTCGATAGACCAGGGACGGCCCGTGGCCGTTATATGAACACCTGGGTTTTGGATGTGGCTTCAGCCTTAATCCGGTTCAACGTCCGGGTCAGGGTGTCCAGCACATTCTCCCGGATATCCCCGGCCACAGCCAGGAACATCACATCATCTCCCACCATCAATGGGGTATCTGCGTTAATATGCACCAGGACATCCACAATCCCGTCCACAGCTCTGGCCTCAGCGATAATTTCATCCAGCTTACCTTTATCCACCGTCACTTTAAGACCGCTGACATCCCGGCCGTCCCTTGATGTCGCCCGGACAATGCCATTATGGTAGAGCACCATCCCGGCCTTGGCAATTTCGGGATGCTGTTTCATCTGATGAATCATTTCAGGTAAATCCATTTTTTTCTCCTAAGCGGTTCACAGCGTTGTACTGTTATCTTTTTTGGGGTATCCCAGGCGGGGTAACCATGGATCTGGCCGTCGCCAGGTCATCCGGGGTGTTCACGTTAAATTTAAAGCGCATCTGCGGATCCAGCGTTTCCAGGATCTCCGGCGGAATCTCTTTGACCTTTCTGGTGTTGAAAAACCGCTTGATCATTAAAATATTGTCAGCCAGATTTTTTTCAATCCTTGGAATGCAGGATTTATGATACAGGGCAGACAAGGGTTCCAGTCCTTCATGGGTTCGAGGGATGATTATTTCTTTGCCTTTGGCCCTGGCACCCCAGAGATGACGGATGATTTTTTCATTGGCAAAGGGGATATCACACGCCGTGGCGTAGACCCATGAATGGGATGCATAGCGCAATCCGGTATGGAGTCCGGCCAGGGGACATCTGATGGGAATAATATCCCGGACCACCATGGCATCGACAGCGGCAAAGGCCCCTGGGTCGTTGACCACCAGGATCACCTCATCAAACAATTTATCAAACAATGTGGTGAGGATGTCCAGCATGGTGTTCTCACCGATCCTGTAAAATGTTTTTTTCTTGCCGGGAAGGCGGCTGTTTTTTCCACCGGCAAGGATCACGCCGGTACATTCATATTTTTTCAAGGTCTTATTTTTCTACACGTTAAAATACGTTTGATGATTATAGCAAGTTGCACTTAAAATCAAGGATTGATGGCACAGGCAAAAAATGATAGACAATTTTATCATTGGAAAAAATAGATAAAAAGGCCAATCATGACGCAAAAAAAAAACATCCTGAACGACCAGGATTTCAAACGGATCATCACCCGCATCGCCTATGAAATCATCGAAACCCATAAGGGTGTAAAAAATCTGGCCCTGGTCGGCATTCAGACCCGGGGGGATTTTCTGGCCAAACGCCTGGCCGACCAGATCCAGCATATTGAGGGAACCCAATTGCCCACAGGCTCCATGGATATCAATATGTACCGGGACGACTGGACCAAAATCAGCCACCAGCCCACGGTTCGCCCCTCCAACATTCCCTTTTCTGTTGATGAAAAAGATATCATTCTGGTGGATGACGTTCTTTATACCGGCAGAACCATCCGGGCAGCCATGGAAGCGTTGATGGACTTTGGCCGACCTGCTCGTATTGAACTGGCCATCCTGGTGGATCGGGGTCATCGGGAACTGCCAATCCAGGCAGACTACAAAGGGATCAGCGTGGACACCGATCATTGTGACACCATCAACGTCCTTGTCAAAGAACATGACAATGAAGATTCCGTATATAAAATAATTGCTTAAACAGGACACCTCCCAAATGAGTACCCTATTGCATAAAAAATCCGGGCCCGTGAAGTTAAAAGTTGCTGTGATTTCTGTATCCACGACCCGGAAACTGGAAGAAGATAAAAGTGGGGCCTGGATTAAAGAACAGGCCAAAAAAGAGGGGCACGAGGTGGTGATCCACCAGGTGGTTACCGACGATATCACCGCCATTACAGAACTGCTCACCCATGTCTTGGGGCGGATCACGCCTGATGCCGTGATCATGACCGGCGGTACGGGACTTGCGCCCAAAGATGTTACCATTGAAGCGGTCCGCCCCATGTTTGACAAGGAGTTAATCGCTTTTGGGCCGGTGTTTGCCCAGCTCAGCTTTGAAGAGATTGATTCTGCGGCCATCATGTCCCGGGCCACCGCTGGTATCATCGGCAGCACGGTCGTGTTCTGCATGCCCGGCAGCATTAAAGCCTGCAAATTGGCTTGCAATTCATTGATATTTCCCGAATTGTCACACATCCTCAAACATATAAAGGAGTAATACCATGAGTGAACTGGACACCTTCATCGACGCATGGAAAGACAACGATACCAAAACCCGTCAAGCCTTTGTAGAACTGGTTGAACATCTCAAGGCCATGTCTGACACCACCCTGGATTTCAACGCTCGGCCAGGGGTCACCTATTCTTTGCGTCCCCGCCATACGGCCCAGAACAAACGGCCCCTTTTCGGCATGGTGGATGTCATTGACGATGATCCCAATGAAAGATGGCTGTCCTGCTGCTTTTACAAAGAGATGATCACCGATCCGGATGATGCTGGAGACATGGTCCCCGAAGGGCTTTTGGGTGAAGATGCCCACTGCTTTGATCTTTACGAGTACGACGCCGATGACATGGCCTATATCAAGGCCCGTCTCACCGAAGCCCACGATAACGCACCGGAATAAACCAAAAGAATTAGGAAAAGAGTGCCTATGTCCATGAAACACAGGATTGTACTTGCGTTGTTGGCGATGATTATCGTTACAGGATGTAATTACGGCGATATTGAAAAAAAAGGAGAACAAAATTTGAATGCGCATACCCATCCACAAAATATCAGAACCATCTATTTGGCTGGCGGCTGTTTCTGGGGCGTGGAAGGCTATTTCCAAAGAATAAAAGGTGTCGTAGACACAGACGCAGGATATGCCAATGGAAAGACAGATACCACAAGTTATGAACAACTCAAACGCACGGACCATACGGAAACCGTAAAAATTGACTATGATATCTCTTTAATCTCTTTAGAGGAGATATTGTTACATTATTTTAGAATCATTGATCCGACCTCAGTGAATCGGCAGGGCAATGACATCGGCCGGCAATACAGGACCGGCGTATATTACACGGACAATACTGATGCCCCCCTGATAGAAAAAATATTTGCCTATGAAGAAGGGATTCACGGAAACCTCGCAGTTGAAAAAGGGGAATTAAAACATTTCATCGAAGCCGAGGCATATCATCAGGATTATTTGAAAAAAACGCCTGGGGGATATTGTCATATCAATTTAAATCAAGCATACGCCCCTCTGTTTAAAACAACATATAAAAATCCAGGGGATGAGCAACTTAAAAAGGAATTGGACGACATCAGTTTTTCGGTCTTAAGAGAAAATGCGACAGAACACCCGGGCAGTTCACCACTGAACAGCGAATATAGAAAAGGCATTTATGTGGACAAAATCACGGGAGAACCCTTGTTTGCGTCCAAAGATAAATTCGATGTCGGCTGTGGATGGCCAAGTTTTTCAAGACCCATACTCACCGACAAGGTCAATTATGTAGAAGATCACTCGCTTGGAATGGACAGGGTAGAAGTCAGATCCAACGGTGGGGATAACCATTTAGGCCATGTCTTTACAGATGGGTTAAAAGAAAAAGGGGGCCTGCGATATTGCATCAATGGTGCCTCTTTGACATTTATACCGTATGAAGAAATGGAAGAAAAAGGATACAAAGCGTATATGGTATTGTGCCAATAAGCCAAATCTTGGTGGCTGATGGCAGCAGCACATGGATGGATGGCGTTCGTTAGGTAATGAACAAAAAAGCCCCCAAAGCGTTAACCTTTGGGGGCTTTTAACCAGTATAAATTTTCTGGATTATCATCTGGTAGCGAAGCAGGGACTTGAACCCCGGACTCTGCGGATATGAGCCGCATGCTCTGACCAACTGAGCTACTTCGCCAAAAAACCAAATAAATATATCATCGGATGTTAACGGTGTCAAACGATTTTTTAATTGTCTTGGGGCGGCGCTTTAAAATGGGTAACCTCCACAGTAAAATTAGCTAATTTTTCAGGCAGATTGGAGAAGACAAGCATGAACGGCACTGATTTTCCGGGTGCGACATTCACGTTGGCGTTCTGAAGGCCGTTTTTGTTATTCAGCTGTTTGGTAATGTCTGAAATATTTCCTTTTTTCAGGGTGCCTTCCGGGATAATATTACCACAGTATGCGATCTGTGTGGCGAGTTTGGCCTTTGTGTTGTCCAACAGGGTCCCTTTGACTTTTATATGGCTGTAGGGAATTTGAGCGGGGTTATCAATACGGCCAGTCACAATAAACAATTCTCCAGCTGTACCATTGGCAACAAATCGTCCATTGATGCTGGGCTCATTGGGTACTGGCTTCAAGTGTTGCACGGGCTTGGCAGGTGGTTTCAGGGCATCTGTGACATAAGGAATATTGATGTCCGAGAGAAATGGAATATTGGCGCCCATTTTAATACTGGCGGCATATGCAGCAATCACAAGGAGGAACAAGAGGAATAGTACCTTTATCGGGGCGCCTAACCCGGCTTTCTTCTTTGGCTTGCCGCTCTCGGGAATGGCAGGGCCGGCCAGGGTCATTTCATCTTCGGGTTGGGATTCAGTGGTGACGGGTGCCTCATCCGTGCCAAGGGGGGAGGGCAGGTCAACGTCATCTAATTCCGGATCCGGGATGACCTCTCCGCTGTCAGGATCATCATCAAGAACGGCATCGTAGGCTTCAAATTTTTCTGCCGGTGTATCGGGGGCTTCAAGGTCGCCTTCTGTGTCTTCCATGAAAAATTCAGATGCTTCGTCACCGTCATGGGGCGATTCCGGCTGAAATTCATCTTCTTCAAGTGACACCGAGGCGTCATCAAACTCTTTTTCCAGTTCGAGATCGCCGTTCAAATCCTCGAAATCATCAGTGCCTTCTATGTCATCCAGTTTATTCAGGGTGGCGTCGTCACTGTCGGCAGATTCTTCAAACACAAGATCGGCATTGGGATCGTCCTCAAAAACAAGTTCAAGGCCGTCATCTATATCTTGGGCGTTGAATTCAATGTCTGCCATACCGGCGTCAGCGCCCAGGGAAGGTGGCTTGTCATCCAACACCAATCCACTATCTGATTGCAGTGGCTGAGAGTCCATTTTTAAGTTGTCCGTTTTCTGGGCGTTTAATCCTGGATTTTGGAGGGCATCTTCAATGGTTTCAATCTCTTCAATATCCATGTCCAGGGGGGCAAGCTCCAGATCCAGCTCTCCATCAGCCAGTTCTAAATCGCCATCACCAATGTCCGGCATCGTCTGAAGTGTGTACGACGGTTCGTTTTCCGTCAGGGATGCGGAATCTGGGATATCCATCTCCAACGCATCGTCGATGTCGGTAAACGCCATGTCTTCGTCTTCAAAGGAACTTAGTTCAAGGCCGTTGTCAAATTCTTCTTCCTGGGGAGAATCAAAATCGGATGCCGGTACATCAGGGTCGTCAAACGCCGGTAAGTCCTCAAATTCCAGATCGTCGAATTCGAGATCGGCATCGTCAAATTCCTGGTCATTACCGTCTGCTTCGTCAAAATCAATGGATGGATCTTCGCTAAAATCCATTTCAAGTGGTTCGACGTCTTTTTCGGTATCGGATCCGCTTGGAAACGCCGTAAAAATATGTTTGCACTGGCTGCACCTGACTTTAGACCCTTTCGGCTGGATCATGGCATCATCCAAGGTAAATCGGGTCGAGCATTGTTCACAGGTGATAATCATTGCACATCCCCTTATCTTTCTATAGTTTTAAATCAAAGATTGCAGGCAGATTCCTGTATTTTTCATAATAATCAAGTCCATATCCTACGATAAATCCTTTTTCGAGGGAAAAGCAAGAATATGCTACATCTAATATTACTTCTCTTCGCTCCCGTTTGTCAATGAGGGTACAGATTTTAACGGAACGGGGATTGAGCAGATTCACAAATTCAACAATTTTTTTCAGGGTTAACCCTGTGTCCACAATGTCTTCCACCAGCAGGATATCCCGGCCTTTGAGCTCGAGGTCTGGCTGCTTGGTGAAGTTAATTTGACCCGTAGAGGCGGTCCCTTCGTAGGAAGACGCGCCAATCAGGTCAATTTCGTGATCAATGTTGATCTGGCGGGTCAGGTCCGATAGAAAAATGAAAGATCCCTTGAGGATCCCCACAAGTACAAGGTCTCGGTCTTTATAGTCTTCTGCGATCCGTTTCCCGATTTCGCGGGTTTTTGCTTTGATTTCGTCTTCTGAAATCAAGGGAATGAATTCAGGCATGTCTGATTATAATCCCGTTTTTTTGAGTTGAGTGATCAGGTCTTTTTGATGATCGTTTAATTGTTTAGGCAGCTGTATATTAACCACAATAAAGAGATCTCCGCAACCATTTCCTTTCATATGTGGAATTCCCATGCCCGGCAGACGCATTTTCGCTTTATGCTGGGTGCCGGCGGGCAGGGTAAGGTTGAAGGTTTTTCCCCCAGGCGTGGTGACTTCAATTTTGTCGCCTAACAATGCCTGGGACAGTTTCACGTCTCGATCCATGGAGATATGATTCTCTTCAATGGAGACCCCTTTGGGCAGGCGGGGTGACGATTTAATGTAAAGATTGCCTGCGGGTCCGCCATTGGGGCTGGGTTCGCCTTTGCCGGCCAGTCGGATTTTTTTACCCGGGATCAGGCCTTTGGGAATCTTGACCTCAATGGCTTTGGCCTGGCCATTTTGGGTAATGGTGATGGTTTTTTTGCTGCCGTTGATCAGTTCCTCAAGGGTTAGCGGCAGTTCATATTCAAGATCCTTGCCCCGAACCGGGGCATGTTGTCGGCTGCCTCAGCCACCCCCTCCCCCCATATTTCCAAAAAAGGGATTCCCGCCCATGCCTGAAAACTGGGCTTGAGGACCGCCGGTACGACTGAACCGTGTACTTCCTCCCCCAAAGCCAAATTCTTTTAAAATATCCCCTAAGTCAAAGTTTCTTAGAATGTCTTCCTGGGAAAATTGCTGTTGAAAATCCGCAGACCCGTATGTATCGTATTGCTTCTTTTTCTGGGGATCTGAGAGTACGGCATAGGCTTCGGAGATTTTTTTAAATTTATCTTCCAGCGTTTTATCACCTTTGGTTTTATCTGGGTGATATTTCAGTGCCAGTTTTCGATAGGCCTTTTTTATTTCTGATGCATTGGCGGTTTTGTTTACGCCTAAGATATTATAATAATCATCAGCCATGATAGTTTGTTTTCCTCAACACTTGGGTTTGTTGTCATTCAATTGGTTTGAGCTTAAATGTAAGTGTCAACCCGTTGAAGTCAACCCAGTTAAGTTTGCCTGTCCGGTTAGATTGCCCGGCTCTGGTGAAATGCGGTGATGGCTACCATCAGTACGGATATGGCGGCCGGGGTCATGCCGTCAATGCGGGAGGCCTGCCCTAAAGAGGCCGGCTGCACCTGATCAAGTTTTTCCCGTATTTCGTTGGAGAGACCGTGGGCGTTGTGATAGTCAAATCCTGCGGGAATTTTGATTTTTTCCAGATCCTGGAATTTTTTTATCTCGTTGTGTTGGCGTTTGATGTAGCCTTCATATTTGATTTCAATTTCCACCTGCTGGGCGGCCCGGTTATGGATCGGTTCCGGCGGTGGTGATATTTTTTTTAGGATATTGTAATTGAGCTCTGATCGTTTCAGTAATTGTTCCAGTTTTACCCCGCTGGTAATGGGGGGGGTATTGTACTGAGCAAGAACTGCGTTGTTTTCTTTACTGGGTTTGACCACAGCTGTTTTTGTGCGCTGGGTTTCTGTTGCGGCCTGTTTGATGATGTCTTTTGTAAATTCAAGGGCTTCTTGGGTGATCAAACCGTATTGGAACCCCACTTCGGCCAGGCGAAGGTCTGCGTTGTCTTCACGCAATAGCAAACGATATTCGGCCCTGGAGGTAAACATTCGGTAGGGTTCCTGGGTGCCCCGGGTGACCAGGTCGTCTACCATCACCCCCATGTAGGCTTGGGAACGGTCCAGGATAAATGGGGGACGGTTCTGAATCCGGGCCGCAGCGTTTACACCGGCCCACAACCCCTGGGCGCCGGCCTCTTCATAGCCGGATGTCCCATTAATCTGACCGGCGAGGAACAATCCTTTCACCTGTTTGGTTTCTAAGGCTGGTGTCAACGCCATGGGGTTAATATAATCGTACTCAATGGCGTATGCCGGCCGCATGATTTGGGCCTGTTCCAGCCCTTTAATGGAGCGGACAATTTTGTATTGAATCTCCAGCGGCAGGCTGTTTCCAAGGCCTGAAGCATAAATCTCCTTGGAATTGATACCTTCATATTCCAAAATGACATGGTGGGACTCACGATCAGGAAATTTTACAATTTTATCCTCAAAGGAGGGGCAATATCGGGCAGACTGACCTTTGATATGCCCCCCGTACAATGCGGAGTGTGCAAGGTTTTTACGAACGATATCATGGGTATTGGCATTGGTATTTCCCATAAAACTGGGCAGCATGGGGGTGGTGATTTCCGTGGTGGTATATGAAAACGGTTTGGGCACGTCGTCGGAACCATGGAGATCAAATTGAGAAAAATCAATGGAATCGGCATGGAGCCTGGGCGGGGTACCGGTTTTCATCCGGCCCATTGAAAGACCAATCCGTTCTAAATCCCTGGCAAGTCCAATGGATGCAAATTCTCCCGCCCGACCCGCCTGGATTTGAGATGCGCCGATGTGGACAGTGCCCCGTAAAAACGTCCCGGTGGTAATGACAATGGCCGGGGCAAAATATTCAAATCCGGTATGATCGGTCAATCCCTTTATTTTGTGATTTTCAATGATCAGTGTTTCCACCATGGCTTGCTTTAGATCCAGATGTTGTGTGTTCTCGATCTGTGCTTTCATGTGGCGGGAATACATGTTTTTATCGTTTTGGGTCCGGGTGGAATGGACGGCCGGGCCTTTACGGGTGTTCAATGTCCGGTACTGAATGGCAGAGGAATCCGTAATTTTGGCCATCTGCCCGCCCAAGGCGTCGATCTCCTTGACCAGCTGTCCCTTGGCCATGCCGCCAATGGATGGGCTGCAGGGCATGGCCGCGATTTTATCCATATCGATGGTGAGCAATAAGGTGTCACACCCCATCCGCGCCGATGCTAACGCTGCCTCGCACCCGGCATGGCCGGCGCCAACCACAATAACGTCGTATTTATTCTTAAAAAAATTCATAACCTATTAAAATACAATATAAATGAAAATAAGGTCAAGTCGGGATACATGTTTTTTAGAGTGAATATGCGCTGGAGACCATATTTCAAGCGCTTGATAATCCGTTCATGATTTGTTATACCTTGCCCGGCCATAAGGCAATGGGGCCTGAATCTCAGGGAGCGGGATGAATTGAGTCGCGGAAAACATAAAAGATCTTATCGGGCCATTCGATACGAACGTCAGTCATGCACAGAGGACACCCTTGACCTTATCGCGGAAGAACCATTGATGCTTCGGGTTGAGGATGAACCCTATTCCGTTGTCATGCGAACACCTGGGGAGGAGATGTATCATGCGGCAGGCACTTGCCTTGGTGAAGGGATTGTGGACCGTGTTGATGATTTTAAAACCATTGGATGGGACCAGAATCTGGATTCAAATATTGTGGATATATGGCTGACCCCGGAAAGAAAGAAAAAAATTCCACATATTTTAAAACGGAAAAGCTATATCAGCCAGACCAGCTGTGGGATCTGTGGCAAGCAGATGATCCAGGACCTTCAGCAGGTATTGCATCCGGTGCAAGACGGCTTTCAAATTGATATCTACAACGTGATGGACTGTGCGTCAAAGCTGTCAAAAAAGCAGAGCTATTATCCCATTACCCGGGGCTCACATGCGGCCCTGCTCTTTGACTACGATCTGAATGTCATTGCGTTTTGCGAGGATGTGGGCCGACACAATGCCCTGGATAAGGCGATTGGAAAGGCGTTGATGACGCATGCCCTCTCACAGGCGGCACTGTTGGTGATGTCATCACGGCTCAGTTATGAATTGGTGCAGAAAGCGGCTCGGGCCGGAATTCCCATGATGGTCAGTAAATCCAGGCCTACGGCCATGGCCGTACAGATTGGGAAGGCATTGAACATGACGCTGGCCTGTGCATTTGAGCCTAAAAAGCTGCTGATAATGTGTGGTGACCACCGTATTATCAGGTAGATACTGCTTTACCAAACTTTCCCCCATTGTCATGGGCAATTATCCTGCCCTGGATGACAATGAAACCGCTCTGCACTTGAACCCGTCTATTCTCTCCAATATGCGAGGCCTCTATCCCCTGAACTGCTTCACTCAAATTTCGTGCCGTAGATTCAGGTATATATCATCTCCGAGAGGAAACGACGTCCTATATGGCCCTTTTTGAGGCCGAAAAAAGCGATATAGAGCCTCAAAACATCTATCTTTGGGAAATTAAATATGAATAATCAGTAGGTTACCGTGGCCCAACCTCAAATCGACCAATTCGGCAGGCGCTACGTCCCTGTTCCTCATTGGTGGGAAAGCGCTTGGCATATTCATCCTGATCAGCGACTTTCCCACGCCCTACTTTTTAAATTCTTCAAAGCATCAAACGTCTCTTCTGCTTTTCCTTCCTATCCCGGCTACCCACACAAGACCTGACCCTAACAGTATGATTGCACTGGGTACCGGTACTAAAGAGATTGAAACTTGTCCGCTGCGAACAGCCAGCCCATATTCATTGTACGTCTTACGGTCGAAGTCCTGTAAACCGCTTCTCATGACAAAGCTCCAGGCGTAGAAGCGATCCTGTGAATACCTCGTACCAGACCAATACCACGAATCAACTAAATTATTAAACTCTCCTGTATTCTTCAGTCCATAATCTGATGGATAACTACCGTCGGTATCTCGATATCCCAGATTCCCCAGTTCCTCATAATACAGATGGCCCATCTCGGAGTTGGATAAATTATAGCCACTCGTATAGTCGTAATTCCCATTCCCATCAGGACCCTTATATCCAGATACAGCTACTACGTTGCCATCAACAGTGTTCGGCAGGCGCCAGGAGGTATCTGCCCAGTCTACACTGACGCCAGCATTCCAAGTGACACTAAGTTCTGTATCCAGGCTTGATGCCCAACGCCTCTGAGCCTTCCAAGTATTTTTTGCATTCGTATAATCCAGCCACACCAAGGAGTTGCCGTTATTGTCATCATCCCAGATTAGATTATAGGTGCCACCGTTGTAATTCGCCGTTCCAATTGTCGTCAACGTTGCCTGCGCCACACCTGACAGCATTAATAAAACCATTGCTGCGTACAAAAACAACTTTTTCATGTTTTTTCTCCTTCCTGAATTTTAACTTCGGTATTTATTTTATATCAGTAAAGCTGCCTATTCTTTACAACACCTTAACAAAAAAAGCAAAACCTTATCAAGATTTATTTTTCAACTTATAGTGTTAGCCAATGTGTGGTCGTCGTAGGGTCGGGCTATGTCCGAATGCCTATGGCAAGCTGCCTAGGTTGGGTTGAGGAACGAAACCCAACATGAATGCTTGAATGTGGCATCCCTCACTTTTTAAGAATGCCGCAACAACAAAACCAAACAAAAGGGCAAGTCTTACTTTTAATTTCGGTAACTCATAAAAATAATTAATTTTAAGTTAGGCCGATGGCCAAAATAAACCGCCACATCCTCGCCAATTTCGGATACTGCTGTGTCGCCTTGGGCGACCGTTAACCCCTCGCCGTCCGCAGGGGCTTATAAAGTTACAATTCATCGCCTTTTACAGGTTTACGGTCGGTGACTTTATTTAATATTGTTTCCATATCATTCATATCAGCTCTTTCTATACGACTTTTCAAATAATCTTCTGTCATAATGGCCGAAATTTTTTCAGCAATAGCGGATGAAATAAGCTGATTAATTGATACGCCTTCAATTTTGGCAATTTCACGTATATGACGGTGAATTGATTCTGGCAGCCTTAGACTTAATGCGCCCATTGTATCTCCTCCAGTAATTGTTTAGGTTGGATAACTTTGACTCCAAATTGTTCGCTACCTTTAAAGTCTTTGATGTTGAAAGTTGTAATGAGATTAACATTTGAAGCAACAGCCAATTCAAGGATATGGTCATCTTTGGGGTCTGACAAAAAAGGGCGCCATAGATAGTGGATTTTATGAAATGAACCCAATTTGCATATATTATCCAAAAATGAATCAATTTCACTGTTCGAAAACCCAAGTTCTTTACTGTTTCTTTTCAGAACATCTTCATATTCAAATAGTAATGCAACCGATAGTACGGGCTCGACTTTGTGATCCATAATAGCGCGTAAAACCTGATACGATGTCCCATTATTTGAATAAAGCCCTGCAAACAAAATATTTGTATCAAGAACAGCTTGAATTTTAATACCTCCATTTTGCTGGAATTAAATACATAATACCATATACGGTATCATTTGTTGTGTCAAGCCGTACTTTCGGGTGAAATTCGTAATGAGATTCGGGTCGGGCCATGGAAACCACTTGATATTTAAAGGATATTCCCATATCCCGCCCTCTAAAAAGGGTCAATATTGCGTTTTTCAGGGGCAAAAAAGCATCTTTTATCCGATTTATTGGAGGCTAAAAATGATTGTAAAAATTTCTAATGGCGAAGCGCTCTTAGCCTTCACTATTCCAGATCGGTTCAGAAGGCTTTAAACTTTTAATTTGGCAAAGTACGAACTAAATATTACAAGTTTTTCAGAGGTCCGGGTTTGATTTTGATCTTCGATCAGAGTAGTATTCATTGATATGAAAGTCCGATGCAAACCCATTCGGTTCTTTCTATATCTGTTGTGGGCGAACCGAGGCGAAAAACCAGGTCCGCCCGTGGCGGTTATAGCGAGATTCCTTTCTTTGATTTCTAAGTTTTTGGTTGAACTATAGTATGTCATAGACAGTGAATCTCGCAATATATTTAAATAAATTCAATATGTTAATAATTAAAAATTATATCAGAAAGTTGAGTCCTTTAGTTGCCGATGATGTAAGTTGGGGCGTGAGATTGGCGCCATTTTCATGGGATGGCAGCCGATTTATCAATTATCAAACACGCTTTAAGAGGGTTATGCCATGAGATTTATCTTTTTGCTGGTACTTGCCTTTGCTGCAGGTATGCTGGCACCAGTACAGGCCGGGATGAATGCAAAGATCGGAAAAGAACTGAACGATCCCTTTTATGCGGCCCTTATTTCATTTGCTGTGGGAACGGCAGGTCTTTTGGCCTATATTTTGGTCTGTTTGGCATGCCGGTTCAGCCGGTAAACTGGTTGCGCCTTGCGGGTATTGTATTGATTGTCGGGGGGACCATGTTAATACGGTGGTATTAGTGGTCGTAGTAGTGGTAGCAGGGTCGGGCCACGACAACGAATTGATTATTCAACATTTATTCTCCAAAGAAAGGCCTTTTGTGGATCTATATCGCCTTTTTCGATCTCAAAAAGGGCCATATAGGGCGGCGTTTCCTCTCTGAGAATATATATTCCGTCACCGCTGACAACACCCTGCTATTAGTATTATCACCTTTTATAATATTACTTTTTGATAAAAATTTTATAAAATAATATAAATTCTATTGACATAATACTCTTTGTGGTTAGTTTAGTTTCAACGTAACAACAAAACCGGCAACGCCGGGAACTAAACATAAGGAGACATATCATGAGACTTGTAAAATACAACCCTTTTGACGAAATGACCCTTTTCAAAAACGCGTTTAATGACTTTTTCAACGATCGGGCCATGGCCACTGGAGACACCGAAACCTTTTCCCCTGCTGTGGATATTGTGGACAAAGACAATGAAGTTCACTTGAATGTGGAACTGCCTGGGATAAAAAAGGAAGATATTTCAGTAAATATTGAAAACCGGGTGCTGACCATCTCAGGAGAACGAAACACTGAAACAGAAGAGAAAAAAGAGAACTATTATCGCCGGGAAAGACGGTACGGCAGTTTTAAACGGGCCTTCTCCCTTTCAGAGGATATTGCCACCAATGATATCACAGCCGATTATGTGGATGGTGTACTGAAAGTGGTACTGAAAAAAGACGCGGCAAAAGAAGAGATTAAACAAATCACTGTCAACTAATAACAAAAAAGCGCGCCCAGGGGTTTGGGGCGCGCTTTTTGAGTTTCACCACGATTTAACGCAGTGGCGATGGGGAATGTCTAATGATGGGATTCCCCATTGTCATTTATGGTATCGTACACCGACTTGGCAATGCAAAAGGTCATGCCTGCACCAAGGATGGAGATGGCATACCAGAACCCGCCGAAGAAAATGGCATGGCCGACGTCCCAGGCCCATTCAAAACAAAATGGAAACATAAGTTTTCTCCTTTTTATTCTGCTGCTGCCGCAGTGTCAGCAGGTTTGTTAAGTTCCAGTTCCTGGGGAAATACCGGCAGGTATCTGTAGGAAACGGCGATCAGCATCACCCCATAGGCCACAGGCAGAATCGTGGTGGCCACTTCCTGCCAGGATGGAATATAGAGTGCCCAGGTGTCAAAGGGCATTACGGGTACGGCCATGATCTGAAGTACCATGACCCAGCGGTTCAGGCAGACGCCCAAGGTGCCAAGAATAATGGCGGCCAAAAGGAACCTGGGGTTTTCACGGGTCTTTTTCCGGATCAGGATCAGGCCGGGCACAATGCCGCCCAAAACGATTTCAGCAAACAAAATCCAATAGCCGTAGAACGCGTTGTTGGTGTAGTAATGGTCGATGGTCAATCCCAGACCTGGTGAAGTCACCGTTGCCCAGTAAATCGTATCAATGATCTTGGCAATAATATAGGTGGTGATCATCCAGCCCGATATTTTTGCCAGCAGATGGACGGTTTTGTCGGATACCAGTTTCTTTTTGGTGATGGCCTCGGTGATCTTGGTGACAAGCAGCGTGAAGCAGGGGCCAAAGGCTGCAGCAGACCAGGTGAACAAAAAGAAGGTCCAGGGCCAGATCAACAGGCTCTCACGAACGGCAAAGGGCCGGGCGAACATCACACCGGCAACCCCGCCGAGGGATCCCTGGTGAAAGAAACTCAAGAATGCGCCGGTGGCCGCAAAAATCGCCATCACCCCGTGCATGTTGTGGGCCAAATGCCTGAAAAAGGGCACCCTGCTCGCCTGGCGGTTTTCCAGAATGGTGGGGATGAACTCAATGGTCAGTACGGCAAAGTAACAAGACAAGCAATAGGCAACCTCGGTGAGCATGGAATGCACATTGGCATGCCAGAAGATGAACCAGCTGCGCAAGGGCTGTCCGACATCGATCCCGAGAATCAGCAGGGCAGAAGAGTAGCAGATAAACCCGATGATGACAGCAAAGTTGATAATATTTTTCAACTCATCAATTTTAAAAATATACTTGAGCAGGCCGGTGAAAAATGCACCGCCGCCCACGGCGATCACCGCAAGATCCGCCCAGATCCACAGGGCAAACCCATAGTAATCATTCATATTGGTCTGGTTCAATCCCTTGAACCAACAAAGGAACAGGGCATATACACCCCAGAGCAGTACGGCGCCCACAGCGGCCATTCCAAGCAGAAATTTCGGAAGCTCGCACCGTTGTGCGCCTTCAGGTATTAATGCAGAATCCATATTGAATCACTCCTTAAAATCTTGGGGGTTAGCTATGGGAGGCATGTGCCCCATGATGGTTCTTTACCTTATCCCATTCGCCGTCAAGATAGTTATCACCGGCTTTTCTGACCCATTCCCGTTCAGACATGTAGTACACCTTGGTGTTGGTGCCAAGGCGCTCAAGCAGCCTGAACACTTTGGGATTTCGGGATTTTCCCACAACTTTGGGGTTGTCGGGAACCGGGTGGGGATCGGGCTTCACGATCTGGGTCACCTTGTGGGTGGGATTGTTCAGGTCCCCAAAAATAATGGCGCCGGCCGGGCACGCTGTGGTGCATGCGGTCTGGTATTCCGTTTCATGGATGTCCCGGTTTTCCGCATAGGCTTTGTCCCTGGCCAGTTGGTATCTATGGTAGCAAAAAGAGCATTTTTCAACCACCCCGCGCATACGCGGAGAGACGTTGGGGCTCAGATAATTTTCCTGGCCTTCAGGCCATTTGGGATCCCACCAGTTAAAATACCGGGCATGGTAAGGGCAGGCCCCCATGCAGTAGCGGCAGCCAAAGCAGCGGGTGTAGATCTGGGAAACAATACCGGTGTCATACCCATAATCGGTGGCCGTTGCAGGACATACGGAGACGCAAGGGGAGTGGCCATGGTCCCCGATGCCGCTACAGTGCTGGCAGGGCCGGGGCATATATGCCACTTCAGTATCTGGAAAGGATTTACCATTGGTCAGCTTGTACACCCGCATCCAGGTGATGCTGTCCTTTTTCTGGGATTCATCCGCTTTAAATGGAACGTTGTTCTCCGCCATGCACGACACCATGCAAGATCCGCATCCGGTGCATTTGTCCAGATCAATCAGCATTCCGAACCTATGTGCTTTTGTATTATGTGTCATTAGAACCTCTTAAAGATGTCTATATCCGTGTCATTAGGCCTTGGCAATTGAGGCCTTGATACCAAAGGCGGCGTCCATTCCCGTGCCGGGCTCAATGATCGGGGCAATGAGATCATTCACATTCACGCCTTTGCCGGTGACAAAGGGATTGTTAAAGGTATGTCCCAGGCCTTTTGACCGTGTCGGATACACACTTCACAGCAAAGGGAGATGCCGCAGGGATCGCACTGGTCAGCCGCATGTTATCAATAGGCATCAGCAGCAGGCGGCCATTACCCTGGGCCTCAACCCCTTTGGGCATGGTCGCCATATAGGCAAAGTTGGTCGCTGGCGTGCCTTGGGGTGCATTTTCGGAAAGAATGGCATAGCCCGTTTCGGACAAGGTATCCCAGATCCCTTCGGTCACGGCTTCAAGGGCGGTTTCATAGCTCTCCCATCCAAAGCTTTCACCCAGGGTGCCGCCCATGGCCTGGGCCAAAGCAATCACGGTGTCACCAGGCGTTTTGGTATCAAAAATGGGTGTCACCATGGGTCGGGCCAGACTGACCACCTGTTTGGCCAGGCCGCCGCCGGAAGGAACCTCCTCAATCCGCTCCAGGAAGGTGTGTGATGGCAGGATCACGTCGGCTGCCATGGCGGTTTCGTCCAGGTAAGAAGAGAAGCTGACCACAAAGGGCACCTTCTTGATTGCGGCGTGCACCCGTTTGGGATCCCGCATGGTATAACAGGGATTGGCGTTGTATACGAACAATGCGTTGAGCGGCGATGTTTCCGCGGCATTGAATTTGGCCATCAGTCCTTCCAGGGAGGCTGCCAGCTTATCTTTACCGGCACCAGCTTCGGCGATGTCGTCCATGACCACTTCCGGGAATTTCAGGTAGCTGTCTTTGGTCATGACAAACACCCCGCCCTTTTTGTTGAGGCGTCCGGTGAGTGCATTCTGGGTCACGTTGGCGGTAAACCGGTTCAGGCCGCCAGGAAACTCACCGGGGGTGAACAGCTTTTTGTTCAGCAATAGGGCACAGATCCCTAAGGCCAAGTCGGCTTCGGTGCCGGGATTGCAGGGAATCCATTGGTCGGCATTGGCTGCCGTATTCGAAAGCCGCGGTTCGATTTGATACAATTTGCCGTGGCGCTCTCTTCGGGCCGCATTGGCTTTAAAACAGGCCACAGGAGATCCCCAGCCTTCAAGCAGACCCGCACCGAAACTCAGTATAAAATCAGAGTGTTCCAGATCAAACCCCAGGGTTTTACCCGCCCCATGCAGGGTGGTTACAGTCCGCTCAAGCGTATAATCCAGACTGGGCATTGCATATGCGTTGGGCGATCCAAAGGCATCCAGAAAGCGTTTAAACATTGCGGTGACGGAATTGTCCGTACCGCCGGTGATCAGGCCTAAGGTATCGGGAGCGGTATTGCGAATCTCGCCAAGTTTTTCAGCGACGGTCGCAAGGGCCTCTTCCCAGGACACCACCTTAAACCGTTTGCCTTTCCTGATCAGGGGCGTTTGAACCCTGGACGGATCGTACAGGTACTGAAGCCCAGCAATCCCATGGAGGCAGGCACCGCCGCCGGTGACAGGACAGTCTGCGTCCCCTTCGATTTTAACGGGGCGTTCCTTAATTTTTCTCACACTGATACCGCAGCTTCCAGGACAGAGGCTGCACACAGAGCGGTCATAAGTTATTTTGCCGTCTTCAGGCACTGGAATCCAAGGCCAGTTCTGGGTCCAGATGGAAGAATCATCTATGAGTTTCACCCCAACGGGGGAAACTGCCATACCCGCAGCTGCGCCAAGTCCCAATCCCAGGAAGCTTCGTCTATCAATTTTCATAAGTTATCCTTTATAAAATTTGAAATTCTCGTCCTTGAGGCGCTTTATTTGTGGCACTGGAAACAATAGCCTTGATGGCCAGTCTCTTCTTTGTGACACGCTGCGCAGTCATCCATCTTCATACGATCCCAGGAATGTTTCTTGATACCCCAGATGTTCTTGCCCCAGATATCCCGGCTGTATCCTGTGATTCTGTTTTCCTCATAGGGCCGTGAGGCCGTGGATTCTCCAATGGGACCATGACAGGTTTTACAATCCATGCCTGCGCCATTAATGTGGGCTGCGTGGGAGAAGAACACACAGTCCGGCTGACGGGCGTAAACCAGCCAGGGGACTTCCTTTCCCTTTGCCACATACTTTTCGGCAAAAATGGCTTCATCTTCGGTTTCCCCCATGGCTTCATCGGTATGACACTCCATACACGATGCCAGATTTGGAATCCCGGAGAAGGTGCCGTCTTCTCTGATGAAATGACAAGATTCGCAATCACCCAGTTCAGAAACGTGAAGGGCATGATTAAAATTAAACGGCTGCTCTTTTTTGGAATAAAGCAGCTTGGGAAACAACAGCCAGCCGGAAAGGAAGCAGACCAGAAACGCTCCCATGAAGAAAATGACCCCAAGACCTAAGCCTTTGTCATCTTTTGGCTCATTGGCTGTACAGTCTCCTGCACCATCCATGGAACCACTTTCAGCTTTGTCTTCTATCTCGCTCATGAAAACTCCATCAATAGTAATTAGTTGATGTGACTATAACCCCTTTGGCCAGGCCCCCGCCCAGCCATATCTTTCGTGCAGGCCGCAACCATTTACATGCCCGCAATATGTCCAAGATATATAATTCGACCATCTATATTAAGATCTTGATTTCTTGTCAAGAATAATTAAGGGAGGGCGCGCTGGTAGACAGATCGTAAAAAAAGGGATCCCCTTATTCAGGGAGCCCCTTTTTTTATGTATCATCAATAGGTTATAATTGTTTTACGTCGCAAGAGAATGCGGGCGCATGGGGATACTTTCATGATAGGGTGTGACCCGCTGTTGTGACACTCAACCGGTCTTAAGGATATGGGCTAAACTGCCCCGTAACTATGGAGCCCGGAAAGCAGATAATTGACCCCAAAGTAAGTAAACAATACCCCCGAGAATCCAATAATGGAGACAATGGCCAGTTTCCAGCCATGCCATCCCCGAATCAACCGAAGGTGCAGGAAAATCGCGTAGATGAACCAGGTGATCAACGACCAGGTTTCTTTGGGATCCCAGGACCAGTATTTCCCCCAGGCGGAATTTGCCCACACCGAACCGGTAATAATGCCGATGGTCAAAAAGAGGAACCCAAACACAATCATCTGATAGGTCAATTCATCAATCACCTCCCAGTCCGGCAATTTGGCAAACATGGAAGGGCCTTTTTTGTTTTTAGATTTGATGAAATACATAAAACTAAAGCCAAATGCCAGTGCGAATCCCGCATATCCAAGAAAGCAGCTGATCACATGGGCAATGAGCCAATTGGATTTCAGCGCAGGGATCAATGGGGTGATTTTGGATGAGATGTCAGGATCAAAGGAGGCATAGGCAATGGATAGAAAAATCAACGGCGAAACCAGCACGCCAATGACGCTTTCTTTGTATTTAAGCTCAACAAACACATACAAGGCGGCCACAGTCCATGAAAAAAACACCAAGGATTCGTACATATTGGAAAAGGGGGCATGCCCGTATCCCATCTGGTAGGATTCCACCCATCTGAGAAGAATGCCGCCGGTGTTGGCCAGAAGTCCAATCACAATCACCCAGAATCCCAGCTTTGCCAGCACCTTTTTTTGAAAGGAGAACGATCCGATGTAAAACACCGTTGCCAGGGCGTAAATAAACGTTGCCGCAGATAAAAGTAACGAATGGTTCATTTGCTTAACTGTCCTTTAGTACATTTGCAAGTTTTTTAATTTTCAGGGTCATGCCCTGGGCGTTTCTATTGGATTTGCCGGAGATCCACACCCGGCTGCCGTTATTTTCAATGCCGATACATACGGATTGATGGGACATGAAAAAGGTCACCCAGCAGCCAATAATCATGAGCACAAAGCCTGCATATACATACCACACACCCGGGTCACGGGTTACCTGAAGGCCCGTATAGTACGCCTGATCAAAGGATTTCACCACCACGGTGAACTGCCCTTTTCTCATCTTGTCAAAGGTGGGAAATTTTGTGGGAAGTCCAATCTTTACCCCATCTTCGCCCTTCACGGTAACCCGCCCGATAAAGGCGTCACCCAGGTTGTGGCCCCGAAAATCGAAATGGGGAAGAAATCCCTCAAACTTAAAGTGGCCCTGGGCGCCGGGAAGGTCCGCACTGTCCCCCACCTTGATGGTATGAACCACACGTTCCTGGGTCTGGTTATCTGTGATTTCAAATACCGCTTCTTTAGGAGATGCGGTGCCATAGGACGCCTGGAAAATATTAATGCCTTTGTAGCGAAGTGGGTGGTTGACTCTGATGTCTTGGGAAAAACTGTCCGTTTCCCCCATGCTGATTGTCAGGTTGGAGCGGAACTCTTCTGGAGCACCGGTATCGTAGAAATTGACTTCAAAATCATTGCATGTCACGGTGAACGGCAGCTTAATCGCCACCCGATGTTTGGTGTCAAACACCGTATCCGACGATTGTCCCTCGTCTAAATTGAGCGTGGCTTTAAATCCAAATACCGCACCAATCAGGGCACCGGCCAGCAGTAACAAAATACTTGCGTGAACCACATAAACACCCAAGCGGGTCCAACGCCCCTTCTCTGCATAGAGCACCACACCGCCATCGGTTTGAACCTCGGTAACCGCTCCGACACGTTTGGACAGGAATGCCTTGCAGTTATCTACCATTTCGGTCGGCCTGCTTCCAGAAGAGAGTTGCACATCCTGCCGGTTTTTCAACCCTGCAAACCGGTCCGGATTGACTGAAATTTTTTGGGGAAAAATAATTTTCCAGGTGTGGGAAAGGCGTTCAATGGAACAGACCACAATATTGACGCAAAGGACAACCAGCAGTCCAAGATACCACCAGACGCCGTACATATCATCAATACCCAGTAGCTTGATGATATGATACCCGCTGCTGCCGTAAAGCTTCACATATGCCTGGGGGCTGCCGTTCTGTAGAATGATGGTGCCGATCGTGGACGTGACAGCCAGCAGCAGCAGGGTATACACCGACAGCTTTACCGATGCAAAGAGCGCCCAGACCTTATCGGGAAATGACGTTTGTTTTTTCAATTATTCACCTGTTTTACCGGATCGGCCCATGGTGAGCATTCAATCTGCCACAGATGCGCCGAATTGTAAGTTGCCTGATTGTAACCGGTTCATCAAGGGCCATCCCAACCGTCTTCGAACTGGAAACAATAACAGAATTAAAAACCCGGCTATTCATACCATTAAGGTGCTGAACCGGTAAACAGATTTTGCAAAGATGATTAATTGGTAATCTTAACGCCCGTGGTCGTTTTCATATGAAAAGACAAGCGGTGTTTAGTGCCTTACGCCTCAATTTCTGTACAAAAAAATAAGAAAATGAGGCGGGGCACATGGGTTGCGGGCATAGCCCCGCTTCAGGAATATTAGACGACAACGCCTCTGGAGATATTTGGACGGGGTGTTGACACATCTGATTGATTGCGTCTGCGATCTCTGCCTTTGCGGCGGTTATCTTTAAATGAGAGATTTACAATGACACCGTCCCTTACACTTTTTCGCCGATCTGCTTTGGCCCGGCGTCGGTCTTTTTTAAACCTTCTGGTGACGGTTTTACGCTTCTGTGTAAACCCCTTTACTTTATGGGATGGATCCAGTGTATCATTTTGTACAGGGATAATTTTATAATCAAACACCATGGCACACCACTCGGGATATCAACGTTGCATTTTTACTTAAAACTAATCGTAATATCGTCAACAGTGATGGATCTCTTTAGCTTTTTTTCTTATTGTCTTCGATATACTGATGAATTCTCACAAACGGCACATACAATGAATCATTGGTTTCGATATGCTCCAAGAACCAGTCTCTCAACTCAATGATGATGTCCATGGTCAAATTATCAATATCCGCTGTCACATCCCTGTTCAGGGCAATGGTACTTTTAATAAATTGACGATGTGCTTTTGAATGGGGCTCAAAATCAGGATATCCTTTTTGTTTGAGCAGCCGTTCTTCACTGCTAAAGAACATCTTGATACATTGGCTGATATCCGAAATCATGTTGACGGCCGCTTTGGCATCCACCTTTTTACTGGCCCGAATATCAATCAAGGCGTTAAATTTTTCAAGCAGCGTCTTCTGGTAGTCATCCAGTTCAGGAATATCCTAATTGCAAAGGTCAGCCCATTGTCGCCAAACCTGGGATAAATCACAAAGGGAACCAGGTATCCGTATAAAAATGTGTGAAAAATGCCGATACCAATAATTCTTTTTCCGGCTCGCTTCATTTCAACCGCTCCAACAGACGTTCATGGATATTACCGAATCCACCATTTGACATAATCAGTACCAAATCCCCTGGATGCAGTTCAGGCACCAGAAAATCGATAATTGCTTCGGGACTGCTGAAATGCCGGGCAGAAACGCCCCGTTTTCCGATATCCGATGCGAGTTTCTCCGGTGATAATCGTTGGGCTTCAGGGATATTTTTTTTGACGCCTGGTGAACAGATACACACCATATCCGCTTGATCGAATGTCTCGGGATATGTATCTTGAAAAATGTTGCGCATGCTGGTGTTGGTCCGAGGCTCAAACACCGCCACCAGCCGCCCGGCATAAAAAGGCCGTACCGCTGCGATGGTCTCCCGCACGGCTGACGGGTGATGGGCGAAATCATCCATCACGGTGATTCCGTTACAGACACCGCGGATTTCCTGACGGCGCTTGACCCCCGAAAAGGTGTTCAGTGCCCGTTCAATATCTGCTGTTGAAACCCCAATTTGTCGTGCAGCAGCAATACATGCCGTTGCATTCATCATATTATGTCGTCCTTGAAGGCCGGTATCCAGCTGAATCTGAGTCTCCGGACCGGTGATCCGCGCCTGGGTTCTGCCTGCTGCCGCATGGTGATCCACAATCTGCCAGTCCCCGTCCCGCCCGTAGGTCTGAGCCGTTGCCCCCGCAGTGTCAAGCACTTGCAAGAGGGTGTTATTTTCAGCACAGGCAATCAACTGCCCGTTATGTTTTACTTTTTCGGCAAGCATTTGAAATTTTTCACAGATGTGGGCCAGGTCGCTAAAAATATCCGCATGATCAAATTCAATGCC
>PDWJ01001339.1_pt1 | contig 30880 bp, 17 predicted proteins | sample 1430881 | NCBI WGS metagenome assembly PDWJ01 (sample SAMN01162460, study PRJNA174530) | Oral metagenome, whole genome shotgun sequencing project. | biome: Marine environment; feature: Marine mammal; material: Swab sample of the gingival sulcus; isolation source: swab sample of gingival sulcus...
GTTTTTTTCCATCTTTGCCCCCAATAAACCGCACGTATGCGGTTCTATATATTACATACCGCAGAAAGTTTGTGGTGATTCAGTTTTTGGGGAATTTTTGGAGATTTTTTTAATTTAATAGGATTATTTTATGGGTTCTACCCGCAGAACGCCCAAAGTACGTAGCTGTAGAGAAACTATTGATTTCTGTAAATAATCTTGTGTATCTGCCCTTTATTCGGCAGAATCCTCAAACTGAAGCCTTAGTCCGCCGTCATTTGAAAGAACACTCTGCTCAATGTAGTACTGGATCTTAAGCGCGTTATCAAAATCAGAAACAGCATGGCCGTTCCCATTAATTGCGGCAATAAACGACTCATACAGATTATCCGGTAAATAGCCGGCGGCAGCTTCGGTTTCTACCCCATGAGGAGAGATAACCTTAAATCCGGTTTCAGAATCGGAAAGATCAAGGCTGAGCATTGCATCTTCTCCGTAGGCCGAGATTGTCAGCTGCTCATGCGGCCCGCCAACAGTCCAGCTTCCGCGGAGAACAGCAGCAGCACCGGATTTAAAATCAAGCTGACTTACAAATGTATCTCCGGCAGTAAGATTAAGCTCCTTATATTCCTCAATTTGATCAAACCCGGCCAGATTTTTTATCATCGTTGACACAGTCTCGGGCTCTCCGCAAACCTCTGAGGCAATACTGTAAAGGGTAAAACCAAGCTCGCCGATGGCGCCAGCGGAACCGGCGGCGGCGGAAAGCCTCCACAAGAGGCGTTTTTCTTCGTATTGATCATTAATTATTCTTGAATCAAGCCTGTTCTGTATGAACGATGCCTCTAAATACTTAAGATTTCCAATCTTACCGCTCTTAATATAGTTCAAAGCGGCGGCTACTGAAGGAATTGAATACGTATAAGAGTTAACAACAGCCACAAGATCGCTCTCTCTTGCCGCCTTCGTCATCTCAACAGCCTCGGCATAGGTCGGAGCAAGGGGGCTTTCGCAAAATACATTTATTCCCCTTGAAAAGGCCTCAATGGCAGCATTAAGGTGCTCACCATCAGGCAGAGCTATCACAAGAACATCGGCAGGCTCTTCTTCAAGCATATCTGCCAAATCAGTATAAAAAGCAGGAATGCCGAACTCCTGTGATGTAAAACGAGCCAGTGATTCTTCACTGTCACAGCAGGCGCAGATCTCAAGCTCGTCAAACTTCAAGAACTCGCGGATACTCATCCTTCCCGCGCTTCCGCATCCGGCAACAACAACTCTCAAATATGTATTAATCTCCATCATTGTTTTATTTTAACAGCATTCATCCTGCCTAACAATATGCTATTATCAAAGTATGAAGATATGGGAAAGCCCCGCCGGAGCTATAAAACTAAAACGCCACCCCTTCCCCGGCGGAAAAAGCCATCAGGCATGGGATGCCGCAGACGGCTGGATTATACGCAGACTGCCGGAACCGGTCTCTCCGGCCCTGATCATCGGTGAAGCCTTCGGCGTACTCGGAGCAGTCTGGGGCAGCGCGGATCTCACAGTTTTGAGCGACTCACTCTTGTCGCTCTCGGCCCTTGAGTTCAACCGCAGCCTGAATCCTGACAAAACCGGCGGCAGCCTGAATATACTCCGCACAACAGACGATACCTCTGCCGCCTTTGAGACAATAATACTAAGGCTGCCGAAAGATCTTGGGCTGCTTGAGCTGTACATCAGGCAGGCACAAAAATATTCCCGGAGCAGCTCGGAAATATGGATAGGCGGCATGGACAGACGCTGGAGCCGCGGAGCAAAAAGCCTGATTGAAAAATATTTTAATATTGCCGAAACCTTCCCCTTTGAGCGTCACGCGCGCTGGCTTAGATGCACAACGGCAGCTCCCCAATATGCACCCGCCCCAGAGGATTCAGCTGAAAAGCCCTTCTGGGAAATAGAAGAGTTCTCCATAAAGATAAAACCCGCGCCTGCCGTATTCTCATCCGGCTCAATCGACGGCGGAACAGCGGCCTTTCTTAAAAGCTTTCCCGAAGCAGCCGCAAAAAGCTCCCGCGTTACAGCAGACATAGGCTGTGGAGCCGGCATACTTGGGCTCTGTGCCGCAAGGCTGAACCCCCAATCGGAGGTAATCTTTACCGACGAATCATTCACTTCCCTCCGCTCTGCCGAGAACAACTTCAGGCTGAACAAACTGGCTGCAAAATCACGGTTTATTGCCGCAAACGGGCTTGAGGGAGTCCCGGACGGCTCTGTTGATCTGGTGCTTTGTAATCCGCCCTTTCATTATCAGAATATCCAGACCCTTGATCTGGCACTGTTTATGTTTGAAGAAGCCCTGAGGGTATTAGTCCCCGGAGGAACAATACAGCTTGTAGGCAACAGCCATCTGGGTTATCACAAGCATCTGCGGCAATACTTTCCCAATGCCCGTGAGGTTTTTCGAAACAAAAAATTCGTGGTTTTACGCGGAGGCCGTGAAAGCAGGCAGTCTTGATTTTTTCAGCCCAGGGTTATATGAATTAAGCATGTCAGGACAAAAAAAAGCGGTCTTTCTCGACAGGGACGGAACAATAATTGAAAACTCAGGCTGCATCGGCAGCATCGATGAGGTTATAATGTTTACCGAGGCCTTTGACGCCCTCAAAAGGCTTCAAAACCATTATGAACTTTTCGTAGTTACAAACCAGAGCGGAATTGGAAAGGGCTTTAATACAGCCGAAGAGGTTGCCGCGGTAAACGCCTTCATAGATTCGGTGCTTCGGGATAACGGAATAATCATAAAAGAGTGGTATGTCTGTCCCCATGACAGTCCTGATAACTGTGAATGTAAAAAGCCCAAACCATATTTTCTGAATAAGGCCCGCGATGAATACGGAATAGATCTGAAATCATCATGGGTAATAGGCGATCATCCCCATGACATTGAGTTTGCCGAAAACGGCGGGGCAAAAGGACTCTATGTGCTTACCGGACATGGTGTCCGCCATCTTGATGAGCTCCCGCCCGATGTTCAGGTATTCCATAATCTTACCGAGGCTGCTGCCCGTATTCTCGGCAGCGGAAATGAATCAAAGGACAATAACTACTGCAGCATTGAGGAGGCTGCCAATTTTTTACGAAGCGGCGGGCTGGTTGCATTTCCAACCGAAACCGTATACGGACTTGGAGCCGATGTCTTTAACCCCGGGGCCGCTGCAAGGATATTCGAGCTGAAGGGCAGACCCCTTTTCAATCCGCTTATTGCGCATATATCCGATATGGAAATGCTTGACCGTCTGGTCTCAGACATCGGTGAAACAGCGCTGAGGCTGGCTGAGGCCTTCTGGCCCGGCCCGCTTACGATAGTATTTAACAAGAGGGAATCAGTTCCCGATATTGTCACAGGCGGCAGCCCTACGGTCGCGGTCCGTATGCCGTCGCATCCAATGGCTCTTGAGCTGATCAGAAGGGCGGGCACAGCAGTTGCGGCCCCAAGCGCGAACGCCTTCGGCCGTACCAGCCCCACCACTGCCGCCCACGTCGTGGAACAGCTCGGCAGCCTCGGCTACAAAATCATCGACGGCGGAGCATGCCGCGTAGGTGTTGAATCAACGGTCCTCTCGCTGGTGCATGAACAGCCCATGCTGCTGCGCCCCGGAGGGCTTGCAGCCGAAGATATTGAAAAAATAACGGGACCGCTCGCGCTGGCCGAAAAGCCGCAGATCAAGGGCCTTGAAAGCCCCGGCATGCTTGCAAGCCATTACTCACCGCTGACCCCCTTTGTGCTTAAAAACCCTCCGGCCGAAGCCAACGATGACGAAAAAACAGGACTGCTTCTGTTTGAACCCGCAGAGATTGAAAGTGCCGGGCCGGTTGAGATACTAAGCCGCCGGGGCAGCACCGAAGATGCCGCGGTAAATCTCTATGCTGCCATGCGCAGGCTTGACCGGCTTGGACTTGAAAGGATTATAGCCTACAGACTGCCCGAAAGGGGGCTTGGAAAGGCCGTTAACGACAGAATGAAGAAGGCAGCAACCCCCGCTGAACCTTCTGCCTAATTAACCCTTACCTTCTTTACAATGGTATTAACAATCCTGAAGACTATATATACAGCGCCGGCAAGGACTATTGTAACCGAACCGGTGGGCAGATCCAGAATATAGCTTATAAATAATCCAGCGGTTGAGATTGCAATAGAAAAAATAATTGAAAGCAGTATTGTTGATGACAGCTTTTTAGCAATCATTGACGCAAGCGCCGGCGGAAGGGTTAAGAAGGCTATAACCATGACCGTTCCCACAAAAGAAACCATCAAAACAACCGTGATACTGATAAGCACCATTATAATCACCTGAAAAAGGGCAGTGTTAATTCCCCGGGTTCCTGCAAATTCGGCATCAAATGAAACAGCCTGAAGCTGTGGATAAAAGAGTATACCAAAAGCAAGTATCAGCACAGAAAAGACCGATATTTTGATAAGCTCAGCCTTTCCTATCAGAAGGATGTTTCCAAAAAGATAGCTCATCGGATCACTATAGCCCGGAACCCTGGCCATAAATAAAAGCCCAACAGACATACCGACAGCCCAGACAGCACCGATAACCGTATCAAGCCGCTCTTTACCGTATATCATTACAAGGCTGATTATAAGTGAGGCCAGCAGTGCGAAAATAAGCGCGCCGCCCATAGGGCCCAGAAGTTTAAAACCGGCAGCGGTCTGAAGATAGATAGCAAGCCCAATTCCTCCCAGAACAGAATGACTTATTGCTCCCGCAATTGAACTCATCCTCTTTACAACAACAAAGGAGCCAATAAAGCCGAAGGGAATGCTGCCGATAATTCCCGCTAACAGTGCCATTCTGATAAACGGAATATCAGGGTTTGCAAGTATTTGAAAAAACTCAGTCATTTGAAGCCCCGTCACGGCTTAGTTTATGATCATGTCTTACAACCTTTGTCTGCCTTCCGTATGCCGCCGCAATCAGTGTATCGTCAAGACTCTCAATCGGATGCTCTACAACATTTCGGCTCACACATAATACACGGTTTGTCAGCTCGTTAACAAAGGCCGTATCGTGTGTAACAAGAATCAGCGTATGATCAGCTCCGAGCTTCTGCAGAATATTATTAAGGTTACGCTCAGCCTCGGCATCAATATTTGAGGTAGGCTCATCAAGCACAATGATCTCCGGAGCTGAAACAAGGGCGCGGGCAATGAGAACCCTCTGCCGCTGACCGCCTGAAAGCTCAAAAAATGATCTTCGTGCAAAGCCTGACAGACCGACACTATCCAGGGCTGCGGCAGCTGCAGACTTATCCGCGGCATTATAAAAGCCGAAGCTTTTTATACGCCCGGATAAAACAACCTCAAAAACCGTTATGGGATAGGCATTATCCAGGATCGAATACTGCGGAACATATCCGAAGATCTTTGATCTGCTGCCGTTTATCTTTATGCTGCCGCGCTGGGGTTTAAGCTGTCCCATAAGAAGCCTTATAAGCGTTGTTTTTCCGCCGCCGTTCGGACCCACGACAGTTATCATATCACCGCGATTAATATCAAAGCTGGCCTGCTCTATAATATTCTCATTTGAATAGGCAAATGAAATATTATCAACCTCTATAAGCTTCTCAGTCACTCGCATGCCCGCCTTACCTCATCAGCTATCTTGTTCAGATTATTAATATAATCCGGACTAAGCACATTCAGCTCGGCAACCCTTCCGCCTATCGCCTCCGCAATTACAGCAGCACTTTTCTTTGAAAACTCGGGCTGAACAAAGATGAGCTTTACCCGATCCTCTCTCGCGTGATTGATAATCTCACCAAGCTGGGCAGCATTAGGAGTCTTTCCTCCGGTTTCAATTGCAGCCTGCTTAAGCCCGTAGCGATCTGTAAAATATCCAAGTGAAGGATGAAACACAAAAACCGTTCTGCCGGCAAAGGGTTTAAGCTTCCTTTCAATTTCTGCATCAAGCTTATCGAGATCATTTAGCAGGCTGTTAAGACCGGAGTCATAGATATCAGAACCGGCCGGATCAAGCTGCAAAAGTGTTTTATAAACATTTTCTGCCATAATCTTTGCCGCCGCGGGAGAGAGCCAGACATGAGGATCCGGAGCCTCTTCCGCATGCTGATGATCCTCATGCCCATGGGCTTCGGGAGCTTCACCCTCATGCCCATGGTCCTCTATCCTCCGCTTCTCAATACCCATAGACAGATCCGACACCATAAGCCCCCTCAGCGAACTTTCTACCGTAGAGAGAAATGCCCTTTCAAAGGGCACACCTATTGTAAAGAAAACATCCGCTCCTGAGAGAGCTGCGGTCTGATTGGGGCTGGGTTCATAGGTCGCGGGACTTCTGCCGGGGCCGACAAGAACCTCAACACTTACCCGCCCGCCGCCTATTCTTTCGACAAACCACTTCTGGGGCATGATACTGACAAAGGCACGGACTGCGGGTTCATTTTTCCCGGATTTCTCAGGGTTCCCGGATGCCCAGGCACTAAACGCGGCTGTTAAGAACAGTACTAAAAGTATTATTTTCTTAGTATTAATTCTATTGATGTTCATTATTTTGATCTTAATTCTCCAGCAAAGGTAATACTTTATAATACCAAAAGTCAATAACTACAATTAACTAATGATTGATCATTTAATACCGATCATTAATCCATGACCTCCTACGAAAAATACTTGAAGTCACTTCCGGTAATGCCCGATATCGCAGCCAAAATCGTCAGTATGCCGGAGGAAAATATAAATATATCTTTTAAGGATCTTGAAGATCTTATTAAAATGGATCCGGGGCTTACAACAAAAATATTAAAGGTTGCAAACTCAGCCTTGTACGCGCGGCAGAAAGAGATTAAATCGCTTCAGACTGCAATCACCATGCTGGGCTTCAAAACAATAAAGAGCCTCGTTTTTCTTGTTTCCGCATCAAATATGTTCAAACGCGGAAAGGAAGTGGATTTTTATAAGTATTTCTGGAGACATTCCATTATAAGTGCGTTTCTTGCCCAAAACATAGCAATCAGAGCAGGTCACAAAAAACTCAGCGATGAGGCCTTTCTCGCGGGACTGCTGCATGATATCGGAAGGGCGGCAATGTATCAGGCTGACAGCGAACTCTATATGGCGGTTCATACCATCGAAGATGAAAGAAAAGGCTTTGGTGCTGATCACCGCGAGATCGGTGAAGCCATTCTTAACAGCTGGAACTTTCCCCCAGTCTACGCGGACTCAGCCAGAGAACATAAAAGCCTTAACATTACATCAGAGCATAAAACAATCATTATGATAGTTTCAGCAGCGGATCTTCTTGCGGGACATTATTCCAACAGCCCCCACGCGGAAACCAATGACGAACTTCTGGAAGCATTTCTTATGAGGATAAACCTTAAACCCTCAGACAAGGAATTCTACCTTAATAACTACTATAACGAGCTTGCTGCACTCCCGATGTTCAAGGAGTGCAGCAGTCTCTTCGGTATATAAGCAGCTTTAAGGTGTCAGAAGGCCGGGCATTTTCAGTGAGGCGCCAAGGCTTAGGGCCATTTCCCAGTAATCATGAAGATTATCAGAAAAAGCTCCGGAACTTGAAATATTCAGGTAATAAATATTGCTGTTCTTTACAAAAGTAAAACCAAGACCGCCCTCTACCTTTGCGCTCGCAATCAGAGAGGGTTCACCGATATGAGACCAGTAGCCTCCGCCGTTGACCCAGAGTACAGCCTCAAAGGCACTTGACCAATCACTCGAAGGAAAGGTAAATGATGAACGCAATCCGCCCTTTGCCTCTATAACCTTATCAGGAGCATAGTATCCTTCAGCCGGAGATATTATCGAGTTCTCAAAATTAAAAGAAGCCATCGGCGAAAGCCTGATAATTGGAGTATTGCTGAGATTAAACCCAAGCATTACATCCTGAAAGATCTGACCCTTAATATTGCTGTCTTCCATAAGCTGAAGCCTTCCATAGGTTCTGGTCGTAAGCGGCCCGAGGAAGTCTTCTTCAAAATCTACCCAGGTATTAACATTGAGCTGTATATCATCCTTGCCAAGAAGCTCCCGGCCGGCATAGCTGGTTTCTTCTTCACGGGCCTTTGCCCAGGAGGCATTAACAGTCAGAAAAGTCCATTTCCATTCAGCCTCAACCCCGTACCTAGGATAGGTTGATATAGTCCTCAGGAATTCAGCCGGCATAACATCATCATCCTCAGGAAAGTAAAGACTTTCCTTAAAATAGATGCTTTCAGCATACAGTCCGGCCAGAGGTTTGATTGTCAAACCAATCTTTCCAAATACAACAGGAAGTGATGCTTCAATAAGATGCAGCTGATACCAGCCGGTTTGTTCATTCCTGAAAGCCCGGTAGCGCCGTTTCTGTTTCAGAGAATATCCTATATCCAATCCAAGCATACTGTTGAACTCGGTTTTATAATCAAGATCAGCTGTAAAACCGATCTCCTGTGGACCCGCAGCCATTTGAACAACTGAAGAAAAACTGTCGGCATGCGCACGGGCCAGCTGATTATAATAGTAAACGGTATTCTCATAATTTGAATCCTGATAATATACCTTTTTATAGTATCTCATCGCGTCGGACCAGTTTCCGTACCGCTGCTCAACAATTCCAAGCTTATATGTGGCCGAAATATTCCATGGATCAACAAGAATAACGCGCCTGAACTGTTCAGCTGCCTCATAGTTCATGCCTTCATCAAGGTAGTAGGTTCCAAGTTCATAGCGGATGAGATAGGTGTCCGCCTCAAGGTAATAATTAGCCCTCTCAAGCTCTTTTCCGGCCGCAGCTGCCAGCTGGTTCTTAAGCAAAGCCGCCCTGCTCCTGTCAGAGGCAACCCTTTTTGAATAGCTGTTAAGGCTCTCAACAAGCCTTGATGCTTCAAGATCCAAACCGTTAAAATAAACCCCTGCAGCCTGAAGGCTCTCCGAATTTGCTGCAGCAAGACGCTTCTCAACCTCGGCAATATGCGGATATGCTTCAGCCAGACGTTCTCCCTCTTTTTCAAAAAGCTCAGAACGCCTGAGATTTGCAGAACCACTGCCGTCAAGAAGCAGAGACTGATACAGAACATACAGAATGTCCGAAGAGAGATCTGAAAAATCATAACTGATCTTTACAGATTTTTTTCCTTCGGCATCGGTCCCAAGGCTTTTTTCGGCTTCAGGCATTAAAACCTCTGCACTCCTGTCATATTGGCCTTCTGAAGCCATGACAAGACCGAGCATATACGAAGCAAGCTCAGGTTCAACAGCCCTTATCTCTTCAAGCTCATCCATCTGCCATGACTTATTCCAGCCCCAACCGCTGGGGCCTGTTATACCGGCAAAGGCCTCATCCTTTGATTTCTCCTGTTCAAGAATAGCGCTCACAGAGCCGGCATATAGCTCAACATCAGCAAAAACCTTTTCCGTAAGCGAGGCAAACTCCTCCGCGGCCATTACAGCATCTGCAAGCCTCTGCTCTGCCTCTCGCAGGGCGGCATCATCCTCAGCCTTACGGGCAGAACTTAAACCGGAAACAGCCTTGTCGACATTCTTCTTTACGGCTGCTGCGGCAGAGTTCCATGAATCATAAAAAGAAACAGCAGCAGCTGTGTTATCCAAAAGCTCAAGCAGGGCGGCATTCCGCTCAACCCAGGTTTTTGCGGCACGGTATGAATGAGTTGTTATAACGTATTTAATCTGCTCAATGGCCTGCCGGCTCATACCGTTCCAGAAATATGTCTGGGCAAGCTCCTGCCTTAATTCAAGATTATCAGGCTCATTCCTTAGCCTCACAAGATATGAATCAATCACTTCATCCCGCAGTCTGAGTTTCTTTTTATATGTTTCAAGCACAGAATTAAGCATGGGTGAAGGAATAAAAACTGACTCAATCCTTCTTCCAACCTCATCCGCGGCAGCATTATCACCAGATGCCAGATAGGAGGCCTGAAGAAGCAGATAGAATTCAAGATATTCAGGGTAGCTGTCTATACCCTTTTCATATACAGCCCTCGCATATTCAGGATATCCGTTTGCCTCTTCAACCCTTCCCAGCTCACTAAGCTTCTGCGGATCATCAGCGGCGGAATCAAGGGCCTCACCAAAGAATCTTCCGGCATCTTCATTACGCGACATCCAAAGATAGGTCAGGGCAAGGTTAACCTTCAGATTAAGATCATCAGGAAATCTTTCAAGCCCGCGGGTAAAAAAATCTATTGCCCGCTCATAGTCAGCAGACCAGGCTGCAACCTTTCCGGCCTCGGCCCAAAGCATTATATCATCCGGATCAATTGTAAGCGCCCTTTCATAGAGAGCAAAACTCTCACGGACATCACCCTTCCAGAGACGGTTTTTAGCAGCCAGAATAACCGGATACACGGCCTTGGCATCAAGCCCCATTGCCCGGTTAAGGGTTTTAAGCGCAGACTGATAATCTCCTATAAGCGAATAAACCAGAGACAACTCAATATAGGCGGACATCTCATCGCTGTTATTGTTAATATAATTATCATAGTCATTTATAGAAAGAAAGGGGTTATCAATTTTACTGCTTTCAAAAGCGGTTGGAAAAACAGCAGGCTTAATTAAGCCCTCTTCCTCAGCCCTTTGTTTATTTAAGAAAAAAAGGCTGTCAAGATAAAAGTAATACCTGTTGTCATAAGCCCTTTTTTCACTAACCTCTATCCTCAGGCGGTGCTCACCCTCAGAAAGCTCCACGCTGCCGCATTTGTTCCAGTAATATGCGGGTGTATAACCCTCCATAACCTCTACATCCTCACGGTAAACAGGAACAGCATCGCCGCCGTCCAGACTCAAACTGAACGGGCTTGCATAGGAGGGAAGAAGATCATCGGCAGGCCCGGGAGGGGTTCCGCCATACCAGAACTCATATTCTCCGGCCTCTTCAGCATAAAAAACAAATTCCGCGTAAAAAGCTGAGCCGCCCTGAAGTCCTGTATTCCGGTTAAGCTGAACAGATCGGTAGCCTGAGCATCCGAAATTGGACACAGCCTTATTCGCAAGGTTTGTTGATACGGCATCCTCGCCTTCAATGTAGATCAACGCTGGGGTACTTTCAGGAAATACAGGCTCAATCAGCCCATCCTGTGCATATAGAGATACGGCAGATACCATAAGAAGCATCAATATAAATATTTTCTTATTAAACATTTTCCTTTATCCTCCTTGCTCATTCAGATATAATATAATGAGAATGAACAGAAAACGGCTTAAACAAACTATAGAGTCTACAACAATTACCGCGATAATAATAATAATTAATATACTGCTAAAGCCGGAGGACCCCGGTTTTTCAGATCTTATCTATATTCCATATATCATCGCAGCCGTCTTTTCGGCCGTTTTTTACAGCCGGATGCTTGGTTTTATAAGCATTGCAGTTTCAACCGCCGCAGTCTCATTACTAAACAAGATATATTCTAACTCAATTTCGGATCTTTTGCACTATAGTAATGCAATAATCATTTCAGCAGCAATATTTACAACCTATCTTTTCGGCACAATTCGGGAGGTAGACCGTAAAATAATAAAAAAAACACGTGAAAGACTTAAAAAATACGTAAAAGACTATTACTGGAGTAAAAAAATATCGGAAGCGCAGCTTGAAATAAACCGTGAGCTCGAAGAAAGAATAACCGGACAGAGGGTATCAATAACAACCTTGTATAATCAGATGCATAAAATGGACAGCCTCAACCTCGGAAAGTCTCTTGAAGTGCTTCTCGAAACAGTACAGATGTTTACCGATGCGGAGGACATAACAATCTGGACACAGGGCAAAACCTCAAATTTTCTTCAACCACAGGCATCAACCCATAAAAGCGGAATCTTTGATTCCTCAAAACTTCTTAACATTGATGACAGCATAGAGGGCTGGGTTTACAGAAACAACAGAAAGGTTTCGGCAAGGATGATAAATAACTACGAAAACCTTAAAAAGATGGACAGCGGAAAAAACCTGATAACACTTCCGATACCGCTGAATAAAAAGGTCTGGGGAGTCTTAAATATAGAAGAAATGCCCTTTGTGAAATACAACCGCCATACCGAACATCTGCTTGAAATAATTATAAGCCTTGCTGAACCGGCAATTTCACACGCGGTAGAGCACGATAGACAGATTCAGCAGAGTGAAACCGACGAAGATACAAAACTTCCGCTGTTCTCACAGCTTTATACAATGGTTGACCGTCATATATCAGCCTCTACAGAGGATGATGCCAGAATAAGCCTGCTGATTATTGAAATACAGAACTACCAGGAGTTAATCTCTAATTACAATGAAGCTGATGTCAAAAAGCTTTTTCTAAAACTGGTTGATGAAATTCTTCTTTCATCAGCCGGATTGGCCGAATTCTTCATGTTCAAAAACAACAGCCAGATGGCGGTAATGATCCCGGGCCTCGACGAAGACGGGGCTTCACTGCTATGCCTTGAAATTCTTGAATTGATAAATTCAATAAACTGGACAATAGGAAACAATGAGGTATTCGTCGAAATGATAATAGGGTACTCATCGCTTGGTGATATTGCTCAGGATGCAGACGGTCTTATAAACCATGCTGAACACCTTCTGGAGATACAGAAAATATAATGGGCAGAACAAATTTTGATTATATTAGAAATTCCGAAAAATACTTCAAACCCAAAACTCCCCGTGCAGCTATCAAGGCTGTAGAAGCAGGCATACTTCCGCCGGAAGCATATATATATAAATCAACATCAATTGAACCAATTGCCGATAACCCTGAAAATCTTGAAGAACTTGAAAGGATCCTTGGACAAAAAAACCGTGATCTTGAAACAAATATACTGCTTAAAAGCATTCTGGATAAACTGATCAAGCATCCTGACAAAGAGGTTGCGCTTTTTGCGGCCGAAAGCCTGAACGCAATCGAGAATGATTACAACAAGGCTGTTGAAAACCTGAAAGAGGGCGAAGACCGAAAACGCGCCGAACTCTATATTGAGCTTGCAGAACTTAACAAGGATGTCAATGATCTGAGAATTTTCTATCTTGGAGAGTCTTTTAGAAGCTACATTAATCTGCAGAAAAGAAACGAGGCAGAAACAGATGATCTGCTCAATATGTGCAGAATTCTAATAGCCCTCGGCCTTCCGCAGCAGGCTGAGAAAATTATTTCTGAAAATAACCTCAACTGCATTGAGTCAAAATTCATACTGGCAGATATTGCATTCAGGCAGCGCAGCTACTCAGAGCTCTACTCTATAATGGCCGAACTTGACAGCCAGAGAGCCAGTATGGATTATAATCAGACCGAGTTAATTGATTTCTGGATGGACAAAGAATGAAAAAGCCCAGGGTATGCATTATCCTTGAAGGCTCCTACCCCTTCATAACAGGCGGAGTATCAGCATGGACACATGACTTAATAGTAAACCTTCCTGAAGTTGATTTTGTACTCTTTACGATATCGCCTGAAAGCAATATGGAATTGCGCTATGAGCTTCCTCAAAACGTAGTTGAACACCGGGATATTGTTCTAAATAAGCATTATGTAACAACTGCAAAGCCAAAAAACCGCAAACTGATGCTTAAAGCAGTTGAAATGCTTCATAACATGCTGTTAACCAAGGATATAACAGATTTTGAAGAAATCATAAAAATCATTCCTGAAGGCTTTTTCATGTATGAAGAGGCTGTAAAAACCGACATCGGCTGGAAGATGATAGTAAGAGGAAATCAAAAATATAACCCCTCATACCCCTTTACCGACTATTACTGGGCATGGAAATCGGCTACTGACATGCTTTATACGGTTTTAGGGGCAGAACCGCCCGAAGCGGATATTTACCATGCCGTATCAACCGGTTTTGCCGGTATCATTGCAGCCGCGGCAAAGATACGCAGGAAAAAAGCACTGATCCTTACCGAGCACGGCCTTTATCATAAAGAGAGAGAGATGGAGATTCGAAAATCCCGGCTGATCAGGGGCTATCAAAGGGATATGTGGACAAGCATATACAACACATTAAGCAGAGCCTGCTACTCACAGGCTGATCTCATCATCTCGCTGTTTGAAGAAAACCGCCGCAAACAGCATGAGCTGGGAGCAGACCCATCACGTACCGAGGTAATTCCAAACGGAATCGATCTGCCGCGCTTCTGTATTGAACGTGAAGAGCGGCCGGGCTTTCATGTGGGTCTTGTGGGCAGGGTTGTTCCTATAAAGGATATTAAAACCTATATCTCAACAGCAAAGATAATATTAGATCGAATTCCTGAAGCAATCTTTTACTGCATAGGGCCCACCGACGAGGATCCGGGATACTACGCAGACTGTAAAAGAATGGTTAAAAGCCTGAAGATTGATGAGCGGTTTATCTTTACCGGCAGACAGAATGTTCTGGAATATTATAAATTTCTTGATGTTCTTGTACTTACCTCAGTTCGTGAAGCACAGCCGCTTGTTATTCTCGAAGGCTACTGCGGAGGGGTACCTGCTGTTGCTACTGCCGTAGGCAACATACCTGAAATGCTGGACTATAATGATAACTTTCTAGCGCCCTCAAAGGACGCGGCAAAGCTTGCTGAATGTATCAGATACATCTATAACAACCCGGATGAGATGAAGATAATCAATGAACAAAATAAGCAGAAGACTGTTAACTACTATAACAAGGTTGATCTGCATAAACGCTATCAAAAAATATATAATGACTTTTCGGAGAATTGCTGATGGCTGGCATAGGTTTTGAGCTTCGAAGGGTAATTAATAAGGGAGGAATGGGCTCATTCTTACAGACAGCAATGTCAGGAGCAATGATAGTTGCAGGCCCATGGCTTCTTTCTATAATTACAATAAGCCTTATTAATATAATCCTGAACCGGACAAGCTCAGATCACCTGGAATTATTTATGGGGGTGATCATATACTGCTATGCCTTCTCTTTATTCTTATTCGGAGGCTTTCATTACCTTTTTACGCGAAAAATGAGCGACCTGCTCTATCTCAAGAAGGAAGGCGAAGCATTCGGCTATGTGCTGAGGCTTTTCATCCCTGTGGGAGTTATCTCCTTAATTATTGCGGTACCGGCAGCATTGAACCTGAATCCCGCTCCGGACAGTATTGTTAATACGGTAATATTCCGTTCTTCGGCTGTCCTGCTGTTTGCGGCAGTCAACATCCTCTGGCTCATAATGCTTTTTGTATCAGTTCTTAAGTGGTATATCAAAATTCTTCTGGTATATGCCGCCGGCCTTATATCATCAATACTGCTGGTGTTTCTGCTTTCTCCGTTTTTCGGGATCTCAGGCGCGCTTTTGGGTTTTTGCACAGGCCACATTCTGATTGTGATTATGCTTACGTTTCTATGCCGGAGGGCATGGAAACCTGCAAAACCAAGCCATTCGGACGGCAGCTTTGCGTCCTACGCCCTTAAACATAAATACCTCTTAGGCGCTGGCCTGTTCTATTACGCGGGAATCTGGGTTGACAAAATGATCTACTGGACAGCATACGGCGGGCAGATTTCAGGAACATTCATACGCCTGTTCGCGGAATACGATATCTCAGTTTATATGGCAAACCTCACAATGATTCCGGGCCTTATATTCTTTGTGGTTTATTCTGAAACCGAATTTTATACAGCCCTTAAAAGATTCCTGCATACAATCAGTAACGGCCTTTATACCGATATTGTTATCTATAGAAATAAACTGGCCAAAAAACTTGCCGAAACCCTGACAGAACAAAGCCTCCTTCAGGCTGTTGTTACGGTTATAGTGATCATTCTATCAAAGGATTTAATATTCAGAACCACGCTGGCCGCCGTATTTTTTCATCTGCTGCTGCTTACATTGATAAACTATTTTTTCTATATAGAAAAATACGATCATGCCTTTTATTCGGCCCTTGTATTTTTTATTGTAAACGGCTCACTTGCGGCAATAACCGCAGCAGGCCTTATACCGGAGGCTCCCGGGCTTTCATATCTGACGGGGGCCGCGGCAGCATCCACAACAGCGGCAATTCTGTTAAAATACGATATTTCATGGCTTGATCGCCATATTCTGACCAAATAATAATTTTTTTAAAAATTTTTACGATTTTTTTTGATTTTTTATTGGTTTGTGCTATTAATAATAAGGTTTGCCCTTTTATAATTTAGAAGGAATGATAAAAAGCCTCCATGCTTTTTATCATTTTGGAGTTTGAAGCAAGGCTTCAAACTCCCAGTTTATTTAACCGCATCCGTGCGGTTTATTAGGAGTGTTAATTAAAAACGGCGTCCATGCCGTTTTTAATTTTGCAGTTTGAAAACAAGTTTCAAACTGCTATATTATTTAACCGCATCCGTGCGGTTTATTAGGAGTGTTTTATGACAAAGAAACAAATGATATTTTCAATTTTACTTATAACTATTGCTGTGGTTTTTACCTCATGCGGAGCGGGAACAACAAACAGAATAAATACCGCCGAGATTGAAGACTATGAAAACTATATTATGAGTTCATATTTCATGCTTAGGGGCGGCGAAGAGCTTCCGAAAAGCCGTGCGGCATGGGATTATACAACCCCGGTGGCTTTCCCGACAGGCTCAGAACCCGCTACAGCGACAAAGAACAACTACCCGGAAAGCGGCCAGCAGACAACGGTTAAGCTTGAAAAAACAACAGAGAATGATGTTTATAAGGTAACAAATACAACCATATACAATGGTTTTACATGTATAACAAATACTATTGAAAGCTATTATGTTAAGGACCAGGGAGATGGCACAGTGACCCCTGACGGAATCTTTAACCAGGCCGAGGATCCTATATGTGAGGCCGATGGAACAATAAATCCTTTAGCAAGGATTGAGTTTAAAACAAGCTTTGATGACGGCACAGAACGAAACGAAACAATACATGCTGTATTTGGCGGCGGAAAGTATGCCGAATTTAATATTTACGACTCTCTTAGATTTCCAAACAGCAGCGATCCGGATACATGGGGCGGAGGAACCCTGCAAAACGGCTTATGGGCTCCGGGAGAAGGTGATTCAGACTGGTCCAGCATGGTTACATATGATCAGACGGTTAAATACAAACTCTATTTCTGGACATATTCAAAACGCATCATAGGCGTTAGATACTATACAGAGCAGGGAACCGGCGAGAATGCAGTTAAAACATCGGTAACCTATGAACGCACTATTGCAAGATATAACGACGACCCAATTGGAGATTACAACAATTGGCGTAAACTGCTTTACCAGAACAGGAACCTTTCACAAAACTCCACATTCGAAGATACTGTTTATACAGAAACTGTTATAAGAACTAAAATAGATGCCGATGGCTGGAAGAGAGTCAGATCAGCCTCAATGATATATGATAATGCCGGCACGGAAAAACTGGAGTTCACAGCTGAGTTTGAAAAAGATGCTGAGGGTAACATAATCAAGGAAGGAAAGCCCCAAATCTCTTATAGATAATCAGAATCTTTCAGAAAGTCACCCTGGGCCGCCGGCTTTGGGTGACTTTTTTTATACGAAATCTTCAATTTCAGGATAATTTGCTTATCAAATCATCTATTTGGTCAGCCTCAATGGTTTTTCCCCGCTTTCTGCAGCCTGCCGACCATACACCGCATTTGAATAAAAATTCTTCCATCGCGGCAGGGCGGTGAATTGAATCAAAACCGCCCCATTTGAAGCCCTTCATATACTGCGGCGGCTCTTCAAAGCCCGGAACCCTAATATCTAAAAGAGAACCAAGGGCGCAGAGCCTGAACCATTCTATCTTTCCGTATTTTTCAGAAAGCTGATCCCAGCCGCCGGCACGCTTAATTGTAAGCTCCTGATCAAGGTATTCTACATCCACGGCTGAGGTTAATCTAAGCCAGTATTCATAGTCTTCGGCTATCTCAAGCCTTTCATGAAAACCTCCGGTTTTCAGATAATAGCGGCGCTCAATCATCACAGTAGACGGGCCGATTATGCATTTTTTGAGGGAATCATTAAATATCATGCCCTGCCGCCTATGCCGCTGCTTTCTCTGGCTTACAGTACTATCACCCCTCAGCCAATGCTCGCGTGTATGGGATATTACCGCGCCGGTACTCCGCATAAGAAAAAGCTGCGCCGCAAGCTTTTGGGGCTGCCAGAGATCATCAGAATCAAGAAAGGCTATAAATCTGCCGCCGGCAGCCTCAACCCCCCGGTTTCGTACCGCGCCGGGATATCCGCAATGGGGAATGCTTATCAGGCGGCAGCGGCCGGCAGCGGCACCCATTGCGGCAAGTTCGGCCGCCGCGGCGGGGGTATCATCTGTTGAGCCGTCATCAACTATTATAAGCTCAAAATCGGTAAAGCTCTGCGCAAAAACGGAGGCCGTGGCCTCAGACAGAAGCCCAGGACGGTTGTATACGGGTATTATTACAGATACTTCAGGCATAAAATAATTTTACTGTTTTTTTATCAAATTTGGTATAATATTAATAAGATGAATAAGCGAATTCTTTTTTTGTTTTTAATAATACCCCTAAGTTTAATTGCGATATACTCATGCATTGACTTTGATTACTTTTCAAAATACAAAGACAAAAACCTGATTTCACATACAGCCCTTTCAGACTGGAGCCCAAGCCAAAGCAATACCTATATGATTTATGAACCGGTTACAGCTGCTGATGCCGGCGGAACAGCAGGCCTTCCGGATGCTTCGGCCCTGATATACAGGCTTGAAAACCTTAACCTCTTTCCTAATGGAGACTTTGAAGCCTCTACGGCAGGATCTATACCTGCCGGCTGGTCTGGTAACGGCGGCACAGTAACGGTGCAGGAGAACCCGGCACCACCGGCAGCCCCACTACACCCTTTAAACGGAAAGGCCATGTATTTTGATCTGGGCACTGGCCGGCATATCACTTTCTCATTGTTGTCTTTGCTTGACGGGGCTCCAATAGATGATTCCTATGTAATAAGGTATAACATATCTTCAACAAAAATTGGAAATATCAACTTCACTATTGAGAACGGAGCAGATACTCGAACCATAGATCCACTGATATCTGCCATAGATACAGCCTACAAGGTGCCGGAAGACTTTGATAAAATATCGCCGATCGAGTTCACAATAGACGGCGGAAGTGATTCTTTCAGTATAAAAAATTCTAAGGGTTATATTGATGATATAAGAGTGGTTAAATTAAAACAGATTCAGGAAATCTATATAGAGGTTCCATTTAATGATACTAACCGGGTTGATTCGCTTGAGCTTATGTCAGGCTGGTATCGTTTCAGCATTTATGTTAAGGCAGATCCCTCCGGCGGTACAGCAAACCGTTTTAAAGCAGAAACTGTAACCCTTTTTGCAGAAACACTTAATACCAATATCGGAAATTCGAGCCTGTTATGCTTTGCTGCTGATGAGTATTCCTCATTTAATAATTGGACAAAGATCTATATTGATATAAATATTCAGATAGAAAAACCCTCGGTACAGACAGAGAACGTTATCAAGCTTTCAATAAGACCATACTGCACCAAGGGCGGGGCAATAACCGCTGATTCGGGTTCAATTCTTGTTTCAAACCCGTCACTTGAATTTTCAGCTGAGGGTTTTTAGCCCTTACTTAACAATCATTACCTTTCTAAACTCATCAATACCCGGAGCTACAACCCTTATAAAGTATACTCCGCGCGCTGCGGTATTACCGGCCCTGTTTTGGCCGTCCCAACTGAAGGAATAGTCTCCGGCACCCTGAGCACCGCGGTGTATTATGTCAACCAGATCTCCGGCAAGGTTAAATACATTAATCACAACCATTCCGGGCTCAGAGAGTTTATAGGCTATTATTGTTTTTTCACCCTTCAGGGGGTTTATAACATTATTTAAAATTGTAACCCCTGCAGCCTGCCTTACAAGATCCTTAATTGAAAAACTCCATGGCGCAATAGTCCGCGGATCATCAGGGTCAATAAGGCGGGCGCAGAATAACTCTCCCAGCTTAAATACAAACTCAACATCACTTCCGTTTACAATCTCGGAATCACCTGCGGGAACCAGAAAATCACGTATGGCAGCCTGAATTCTTGTCGGTAAAAGAGCACGCGCATCACTGTTTACAGCCGGAACAAGGGCGTTTTGATAAGCCGGCAGCCAAAAACCATTATTCATAACCGAGGCGGGGGGATCAACATCAAAATACATTTCAGTATCCTGCCCGACAGCATTTGATGCCATAATGGACGCTTCTAATGTTATATTATTATCCAAAAGAGCTCCGGTACCGTCAAAATCTCTCAGAATTCTGGAACTACTGGCGTAAAGATCGGAATTATGAATATCATCAACTGCCCACACCGGTTCCATAACACCAAGGCCTATATCCGTTATTCTATGAACCTCTGATACGAGCATAGCAACACCAAGAGCATCATAAACAGAGGACGCATTAACAGGACCAAGAGTTCCAGTAAGAGATTCATTTGCTGAAACGGGCGCAGAAAGATTAAAAAATGCTGTTAATGTTCCTATACCATCAGCGGGATTTATATCAACAGGATCTATTGAGCTTATAATGAATCCGGGGATATTAAAGTTAGAAGGAGCTATCTCAGTTCGGGGGGTGGGGGGGGTGGTAGGTGCATTACCATAAACATATTCTGAAAATTTAATAAAAACCCTGTTTCCATCTACAGCTGTCAGTGTGTAAACGATATTGGGCGGTGAGACTTCATAACATTGCAAGTCTGTTTCACTGGGAAGCAGGTTTCCCGCCAGATCCGTAATCAGACCTCTATTGGAATCATAAGAGAGTATAACCCTTGTATTAATATCAAGCGGAAACACATCATCCAGAAAGGTAATAGAAAAATATGCATCGTTTGCGTTGGTGATATTACCAAAAACGACATTATTAACCTCTGTTGCCATAGTAAACCCGCTGGAAGGCCTTATGGTTGGTGAGCCTACAGCGTTAATGCTAAAGCCTGTATTGCCATCGGTAATTGTGTTATCTCTGATACCTCCGGTTCCGTCCGGATGGCCGGTTGATGAATCCCAAGTTCCTGGAGCCTCAACTGCTGAATTATCATGAACATGTAATTCAAGCCTGTCAATCAGATTGTCTGTATCATTATCACTTGTAAAAATCTCATGATAAGGACTTGGACTGCCACTAGGCCAATAAGCCGCAATCAGCGGGGGGTCCACATCCCAGCCGCTGCCGGGGGGAACGGGGGGGTGAATCGTAACAGCAGGTTTTGAATAAGCGTTGTCTGCTGTATCTTCAAGTATATTTCCGGCAGCATCAGTAATATTTATATTTGGAGAGACTGTTATTATTGACCCCGCGGGATTTGTTATATCTCTTATATAGCCCGGATATACTTGATTGGGATTGGCTCCGGTTGCATAACCGGCAATAAAGATTCTTAATCCATTATCACCCGCGGTGTTTGCATTACCTCCGGGATTTGCCCTGTAAAGAGAGTTAATTTCAGGTGTAGCGTCTTTACTGCCCTTATCAATTATTGCCGAGGGGTATGAGAAGAAGCCTGTTATATCAACATCTGATCCATTTTGTTCAATGCTTCCCCCGTATTGGCCTGCGACAAAACTGCTCTGGGCCCTGAAATTTGCCGCGGGGCTTACTGCTCCTATTGCAAAAGCCGGATCCGTTCCAATATTGACCGGTTCAGAATAATTAAGCTGAAAATAGTTATGATAATTATATGCTTGGGCTGTGCCCGGATCTCTTCCCGCGGTTACGGAGGAAAGAACGGGCCGGCAATGGTCAGTGACGGCAGTGAAGGGCGTATAATTTCTCACAAAGGTTTTACCCTCCGCGGAACAAAAGACACCCTTAAGCATTGATATATTGGGGGTAATGCTGACTGGTCCAGTATTTCTCGGGTTTCCGCTTCTGTCTGTACTCAGATTAAGAACACCGGCACTTGTTCCTGTTGCATCGGTATTCCAGGTAGTATTGGTAGTCTGAATATAGAATTCATTTATGGGCTCATGTGTACCAGTCGATATGGTACATTCGGGATCTCTAAATGTTCCGGTAAAGGCTATACTATTATTATCAAGAAAAACATTGCCCGCACGGGCGGCAATTTCGCCATGTGAATTTTCAAGATTTTCACTAAAGGTAATCTTTATTACATTATCATAGACCGTCTCCGCGGCAGTTATTTGGGGTCTTGTAAAAACCCAGTGCACACAATTGCCGCCATCTGTAACACCATTGTTATGTTCAGCAGGGGGGCCGGCAACTGGAGAGGCCGCAGAAACCCAACCGGTGGAGGCCTGGCTGTGACTTGCTGTCATATTAAAGGCAACAGCATAGGGATCTCCCCATGGTGCGTTGTTAACAGGATCTGAATCAGCGTTATCAGGAATATTGAGCGACCAGTCTGCAGTACCCGTCATGCCGGCACCATTGACGTAGAAATCTCCGCCAACGCTTAGGGTTGACCCGTCAAGGGGAGAAAAAGCAGCGTTAGGTGCTGTGTCAAATAATCCTGTTGCAGCATTATAGAAACCGCTTGCCGGATAGTATGAGAGACCTCCGGCTTCGGGGTAGGCAAACTCATTAACAGCCGCTCTGTCCGGGTCGTTGGGGTCATAGTTATTTCCAAAGATAACCAGATCATCATTGGTGGTTAGGCTCCGTCCATTTACATTCAGGGTTCCCCGGTAAAAAACAAGGCGGCCGCAGGTGATATCACAGAGCATGGTAAGGGTATGTCCATTATGATCCAGATAAACATCATTAAAGTAGATGGGGACAGCCCCCAAGGCATCAAAAGAAGAATCTCCGCCCATACCCGTATGAACCCCGCGGAGATTTCCTATATAGCTCTGAGTTCCGCTTGTTCTGAAATCGCCGCTTCCCGCCAGGCTCACATGATCTGCGGCCGTGCAGCTTACATTGGCCGCCCCGGCAGCACCGCTGCCTATACCGCAGATGGTTATTTGGTTTCCGGTAACTGTAAGATCACCTATTGGTGTAGATTGACCAATACGGCCGGCGGTAACAACGCGGGCTGTTCCGGAAGCAAGGGTGAGATCAAACCCTCCATTGATGGAGGAACTAAACCATATCTCCCCGCCTCCCGTACCGGAAGAGACGGAAGAGTCAACTGTCAGGGTAACAGATCTTGAAAAGCGTATATTATCATCCGCAGTTGTTATATCTGCCCCAAGGGAGACAGTCCCTGTTCCGTTCTGGTTAAAGCTGCCGCCTGAGGATATGTCTGCATCAATGGTTAAAAGCCCGTCATTTGTAAGGGTAATGCGGCCCGGACCTGATGCATTGGTACTGACACTATGGTTTAGGGTAATATTACCGCCTCCGGTGGTGGTAAGGTGTATATCAGGATTTCCAACTGTCCCAGTCGTATTAATAGTATTGACAGTGCTTATATTACCTCCCGCAGTAATATTTATATGGCCAACGCTGGAGCAACTGTCACCAGGTCCTGTAAATCCCAGAGAAACATCATCTGCTTCGTTTATATCCGCATTACCCGAGGTTTTAAAAATCATTGTTCCAACAGCGGTATCAATGGCCCCTGTTCCGCCAATGTTAACTGCGTCAAAACCGAGCAAATCACAGCTTATATCAACGGCAACATCTCCGCCCCCTGCCTCATTTATGGAGCCCGCAGATGAAATGATGCCTATCGTATCACCCAAAGCAGTTATATTATCAACAAGCACATCGCCGCTGCTTGCTGCAAGAGTTATATTTCCAGCTCCTCCGGCTTCTACATCCGCGGCAGTCATGGTACCGCCGCTTGTTATGGTAATATCACCGCTTACTGTATCCACATCAGTTAAGGTAACAGCATCTGTTTCTGTTAAAACTATATTACCGGTATTTGTGCTGCTTATATCCATACTGGCTACATCAGTTTCAATATCAAGCTCTCCTGTACCGCCTATCCAATCATGAGCCGTCATGGTAAGTGCATTACAGCTTATATCAACGACAGAATCTCCGCCGCCGGATTCATTTATGAACCCGCTTGTGGAGATCAGGGTTAAACCTCCGTTGGCAAGGTTTATTTTACCGTCATTTGTAATGGTAATATCTCCATTAGATTGGACAGAGACATTTCCAGCAGCAGTTGTACTTATTCCAAAATTATCTGAAGTGTCTGGGTTATCATCTATAACAAGGTCTCCGCCGTCATTAACAATACTCAAACTACCCCCGGCTTTTACATCTATCCAGCCTCCGGAAGTGGTAATTGTATAATTTTCAGCAGCAGCTGTTGTTGAAGTAATAAGGTAATTAGCGGCATTTAAATCAACATCCCCGCCGTTAGTATCTGATACAGTTACGCCGTACAGCACCAGGGTGTTGGCATTCATTCCGGCAAGAGCTGTCACATCACCTGTGGCTGACGCAAGAAAAATATTATCTACAGAATCAAAAGCAGTGGCACCTGCTGCACAGACAAGATCCCCATTAGATACTATTACGGCATCTCCGGGAATAGATGATATGTGATCGCCCGCGTTTACCCAATTAAGGGTTACACTACTGGCTTCTTCAACCGCAATGCTGGCGGCGCTGAGGCTTAAGTAATTAACATCAGTGTTCAAAGGGTATCCTCCGGCAGGATTGAAACTAACCAGGTTACCTATGTTTCCTGTGGCATTGGCAGTTAGCCTGTCACATACTATTCTTCCGACAGGCGATGGTGGTGGTGCTGGTGCTGTTATTATATTTCCGTCAGAAGGCGGGCCTGTATGTGTATTTTGAAGAACAACATCTCCCAATCCCCCTGCATCTATGTCTTCTATAACTATGTTTCCGGCCGATGTTGCTATATTAATGTCATTAGCATCTCTGTTTGTATGTGAAGTATCAACATTTGTGACATTAATGGTTCCTCCGGCATTTATAGTTACAGACCCATCATAAGTGGCAACATTTGTCAGGGTTACACCATCTTCTTCATCAAGATAAATATTGCCGGCAGCAGATGTCCCGGCATTGATGCTGCCCACAGAGGTATTTATAGCGGCCGAACCTGCGGCGCCTATGCTTACTCCGGCACTCAATGTTAAAACGCTGGTGCTGCCGGCCTGTCCTATAAGGGCTGAGTCATCGCCCTCGGTAATGCGGCCGCCTGCGGTTAGATTTATTGCGCCATTACCATTAGAAAAGACAGGATTGGGGCCCGACACTGTTATGTCTCCATTGGCATTTACAGTGATGGTTGCCGGGTTAGCATTATCAATAGCACTACAACCGTCCAGAAGAAGATCAGCCCCGCCCAATATTGTTACATTATCCCTGAAACTTGCTGTATTAACATTTATATCTCCTGAACTGAGGCTTCCAAGAGTTATACTGTTAAATCCGTTTTGAAATTGTTGAAGCTCGGCATCATTAAGATCACAAAAAAGCGCTGATGTGCTTCCTATCAGCAGCATAGCACCTGCTGTTGAGGGCTGGATAACAAGATCGCCGCTTCCGTAAAGAGCCGCGTTTACCTCAACGTTATCCGCTGTTACAGTTATATCTCCGGGAAAATTAACAACAGCGCCGCCGCCGACAACACCGTTAAAGGTTACAGTCCCTGTTCCGGCAGTAAGGGCAAGGTTAAGACTTCCCATAGTATTCTCAATAACAGGACCAAGGGTAATATTCGCGTCAGTGCCGGCGGCATCAGTATTAATTGTTACAGTTGTGGCATCTGAGGCTCCTCCGAAAGTAAGAAGAATTCTTCCCATTACACCACTCAGATCAACAGCCCCCGCATTGGCTTCTCCTGTCATATTAATATCACCGTTAAGATTCAAACTGCTTATTGTGTTTATATCAAGGCCTATACCGCCGTTTCCAGCGCCGTCGCCAAGGGTAAGATCTCCCATCGTGACAGCATGTGCTGTTATGTTCAGGTGGTCAAGGTTCTGCATAACCGCAGAACCAAGATTGGCAGTACCATTTCCCGAGTTTACGGTCAGGCCGTCCTGCCATGCGGAAGAACTATTGAGTGACGGAGAAGCAAGTGTAATAGAACCGTCAGGATTTCCGATAACATTAGTATCTATAATTATGGAACCGGCAGCTGCCCCGTCAGCCTGAAGGTTTATCAAATCGGCATATATAACGATAGCTCCCGCAGCAGAAGCTCCTGAATATGCTGTAATATTTCCATTAAGTGTCAGCACCGATGGTCCGTAAATAGGAAGAATGGTTCCAATTCGAACATCCCCACCTGATGTTGTTACATCTTCAAGGCTTAATGTCCCGTTATTGCGTATAAGCAGACTTCCCGTTGTGATATTTCCATTTGCACTAACATTTCCTGAACCTGAATAAATACTAAAATCATAATTACCGCTGGCTGTTAAGCCAAGAATCAGATTCCCGCCTCCCGCAGTTGTATCAAGGGTTGTATCTGCTCCAAGGCTTACCGCATCGTTATAGCTTTGATTTCCTGTGGTATTAACCCTGCCCCCGTTTATCTGTGTTGTGCCTGCTACATCGGTTATAAGGCTTGAAAGTTCTGTTGTTCCGCCTACTTCTCCGCCAAAGGTTGTTGTACCGGCTGCGTTTACTGTAAGATCAACTCCTCCATCTACTGTAGATGTAAATGCTACATTATCTCCGGCGCCTCCTCCGGCAGTTACAGCAGTGAGAGCCCCCGCGTCAAGATCTACAGGCCCTATAAAAGTTATATCTGCACTTGCTGTATAAACTGTTCCATTTAGATCTATATTGCCTGATGTTACAGCTATATTTGCTGCCGAGATATTTGCAAGGTCGGTTTGAGCAGCACTTGCTATTGTAAAATTATTTAAAGCTGTTCCTGAACCTGTATCGCCTGTTATATTGACATCCCCTGTACCAGCTTCAAGGGCAAGGTTATGGTTACCGTTAATTGGGGCGTTAATCATAATATTTCCGGCACCTGTGCCGGTCGATAAACGGGTATCTGCGCCAAGCGAAACCGTCGACAATCCCGGGCCGCCCGAGGTAAGCCTGATATTTCGACCATTTGTTACTATTGTATCTGCAGCGGTAGAATTTAAATTGATATTGGGGCAGTAAATTGTAATTCTTGCATTATCGGTTAAAGTAATTGTTCCTGCGTCAAGGTTAACAGTTCCTGCAGCATTAGTACTTCTAATTGTTAAAGGATCTGAAAAACTTCCTCCATGTGATGTAATTGTTCCGGATCCGTTCGTTGAGGAGCCTATTCTTATATAAGAAAAACCCTCCGCAAGCGCGTCTATATCTGCTGTTGAAATATCAAGTATTCCTGCGCCCCCGCCTATTCCAATACTTGTTGCAGCTGTTGAGGGCATTAAGTGTATATAAGCACGCCCATGAACGCTGTTAACACCGCCGTTAAAATCAATCTCATCAGCAGTTATACTTATAGCGCCAAGTACATTAGCAGCACCAACAGTACTTGCAAAAGAAGCTGTTCCTGTCCCCGCATCTATTGTAAGTTGCCGCCAGTCAACATCTCCATCCACGGTTCCCGCAAAGCTTACATCGCTGTTTGTTGTATTAAGTGTTGTATTTCCAATGAGTGATACAGCATCATCATAAGTCTGACTACCAGCCGTTGTAATTGTTCCGGAAAGCTCCGTTGTTCCGCCATTATCGCAAGTAAGATTATTTATGTTTGTAAACGGAGCTCCGCTAAGCGTTGTTGTTCCTGTAAAACCAAGGGTAAGATCATTACCGGCAGAATCTCCCCCTCCTGTAAAGGTTCCTGTTGTCCCCTGAAAAACTACATCATTTCCAAGAGTTACTGCACCTGTATAGCTCTGCGTTCCGGTTGTTGTAATATTGGTAGTATTTACCGTTGTTGTTCCGCTTACAGATAGTGTTGTAAGCCCGGTAACCGTATCTGTGCCTGCATCACCAAATACTGCGTTGCCTGTAACAGTTAATGAGTTAGCCCCGCCGGCAAGAGGTTGGTTAAAGTTGACATTATTGGCTGTAAGTATTGTATTTGCTCCAAGACCTACAAGACTTACAGGATCATTATAAGTCTGATTTCCTGTAGTAGTAATTGCTGTGGTATTTATCTGTGTTGTGCCTGCTGCATCAGTTGTAAGGCTTGAAAGATTGTTTATTCCGCCTACTACTCCGCCTACTACTCCGCCAAAGGTTGTTGTACCGCCTGCATTTACTGTAAGATCAACTCCTCCGTCTATTGTAGATGTAAATGTAACATCATTCCCGGGGCCTCCTCCCACTTGTACAGTAGTTGGATTCACCGCGTTAAGATTTACAGCCCCTGAAAAAATTATATCTGAATTTGCGCTATAACCTGTTCCGTTTAAATTTATAATGTTTGATGTTATGTCTATAGAATTACAGCTTATTCTATATAGATCACTTTGCGCTGCACTTGTTATTCTAAAAATACCTGAGCCTATGATTCTTTTAAGCACCGAAACAGAGCCTGTTCCCGCAGTCAAAATCAGATCATTACCATGTTGGTTTATTCCGTCTGCGAACGAGCCCGGAGAAGTTATACTGATATCACCCGCCCCGGCTCCGGTTGATAAGGACACGGTTTGATTAAGAGATACAAATCCTAAAATATCTATATCTTGCCCGCTGGTTGTTATTGCATTTCCGTTAGAATTGAAATTTATTTGATTAACATGAATTGTTACTGACGCATTACCAGTGCCGGAAAGGGTTCCGCTTATAAAATTGGCATCTCCAACACTTTGTATGGTTACCGGATCTGAAAAAACTGCCCCGCGGGATGTTATGTCTGCTGTTCCTGCTCCCCTTCCTATGGTTATGGAAGAAAAACCGTCTGCAAGTGCGTTTATATCATTATCCAAAAGATCAAAACCTGGTCCCGCCAAATTTCCGCCTATAAATATTGGAACCGCATCTGCCGAAGGCTGAAGAAGAAGGGTACTGTTACCATAAACGCTGTTATCACCGGAGCTAAAATCAATCTCATCAGCAGTTATAGTTATTGCGCCAAGCGGATGGTTGGTTCCTACAGGTCTTGAAAAAAAGACCATTCCTGTCCCTGCATTTATTGAAAACACCCGACCGTCAACATCTCCATCCACTAATGCACCAAAGAATACACTGCTGTTTGTTGTCTGAAAGTATGCATCCGCTCCAAAGATTACATTATCGTCATAGTTTTGAGCTCCTGTTGTAGTAACACTGCCGCCGTTTATCTGCGTTGTGCCTATTGGATTGGTTCTAAGGCTTGAAAGCGCTGTTCCAAAACCTACGGGTCCGGCAAAGGTTGTTGTAAGGCTTGTATTAACTGTAAGGTTATACGCTCCGTCAACTGAATTGGCAAACATTATATTGTTAAAATTTGATGTCATAACAGAATCATTAGATAAGGTTACAGCACCTCCAAAGTATATTTGCCCGTCTGCAGTTATATTTCCGCCCACGCTTGCGGAACTATTAACTCCAATCTCTCCGTCTGTAATAATCGTACCACTGGATGTAAGCTGATCTGTGATAAAAGATAATGCACCGGAAAAAGTAACATCCGCGGTTGTATTAAGTCCGTCAATGTTAACAATTGATGTAAGAAAAATGGTTACAGCGGTATTTACGACAGCGGTATCTCCAACACCGGGACCGGCTGCAGGTGCACCGGCTGGTGTCCAGTTTCCGGGTTCTGCCCAGTTACTATTTACAGAACCAGTCCAGGTATAATCAACACCAAAAACCGCTGAAACAGATATGAGTAAAAATAGAGTTGTTACAGCAAGACCCCTGAATAATCGGGGCAGAGTTCCTCTGACCAAAATATTCATATCTTTAAAAATATACCACATAGACAGTTAAGTTACATTACTTTTTCTGCTGATTTTTAACAAACAGCCTTTATATCCGGCTCAATCAGGGTTTTTACGTTTTCCGGCAAAGTAAAGTCCCGCGGCCGCGCCTAAAACAAGCACAGTACCCGCAAAAGAAAAGATATCGGGAACCTCTTTCCAGAGAAAAAAACCGATTAATGCAGAAAAAACAACCTGGGTATAGGTATATATCGAAACCTCTCCAGCCGGACCATGGCTGTATGCAAGCGTAAGAAAATACTGGCCGCCTCCTGCAAAGATCCCGGTAAGAAAAAGTGATACAAGCTCAGAAAAGTCAGGACTCTTCCATACAAAGGGCAGAGGAATCAATGATGCGGCGGTAGAGATAACCGAAAACCAGAGTATTATCGTCAATGAATCAACACGGCCCTTCAGCGAAGAGATTATCGAATATGCTGCGGCTGCCAGGATTGCGGACAATAGAGCAAAAAGTGCCGGGATCAGCTGCATATTAAATCCGGGCTTTATTATCAGCAAAGCACCGGTAAACGCAAAAATAAGCGCCGGCACATGATAGCCCCGTATCTTTTCTCCAAGAAAGACTGCCGATATTATTATAACAAAGAAGGTCAAAAGCTTTTGAAGCATCGCGGCATCCCCAAGCTGAAGCCTTTCAACCGCAAAAAAATAACTTACAACACCCAAAAAACCGCATACAGAGCGGAGCACAAGCCTCAGCCTGAACCTTTTTTCACCAAGAAAGATCATTGAACCGGGATTCTTCCTTTTTTTCAGGATGATAACAGGTATAATGACTGCTGTTATAATAATATTTCTGAAAAAAACCTTCTGAAGAAACGGAATCTCTACCGCATATTTTACCGCGGCACTCATCATTGCAAAACAGAGCGCCGAAATTACCATAAACATCGGAGCAAGCATATTCAGTTTCTGCTTTTTTTCAGACATAGGCTCAGTCTAATGCATTAAAAGCCTTGTATTCAAGATATAGACCGCAAATCGAGGCATTTGCGCTGCGCAAGAACTATTTAATATATAATGAATTAAGAAAGAGGAAGAAAAAAAATTACCCCAGAAAAGCGTCCAAAACATGCGAA
>PDWJ01002055.1_pt1 | contig 30861 bp, 24 predicted proteins | sample 1430881 | NCBI WGS metagenome assembly PDWJ01 (sample SAMN01162460, study PRJNA174530) | Oral metagenome, whole genome shotgun sequencing project. | biome: Marine environment; feature: Marine mammal; material: Swab sample of the gingival sulcus; isolation source: swab sample of gingival sulcus...
AGCCGATAAGGCGGTCGATGACATCGTGCGCTTAATCGTTCCCGAGTTCGATTGTTTTTATTTGGTAAAACCGGATAATCCGCGCGCTATTGACGTCGCCGAACTCGCCGATAAAATTCGCCAGTGCGGTTTTAAGGGCGATATCATTTGCAATCGAGCGCTGCCCTCAATTGCTACAATGATTGAACAAGACGACGCACCAAATAATTTATACTGTGCTTTTGGCAGTTTGTATTACATTGGAGAATTGCGCAAATTCTTCAAATAATTAATATTTAGCAACTGTTCAGCCGAAAAGCATAACATCAAAATGACAGTTTTTGATTGAACAATTACATATTTATTAAAATGCGTGCTCGACGGTGAAAACTTGATAAAAAAACACAAATTGATAAAAAAATACCAAAAAAGGGGTAGTAAATTTTTTGTAATCGGTGTATTATGTATGTACCTTGCATATTGAGTTATTGTACCGAATGATTTAAGCAGTAGCTTCAAATACCCGCTGAAAAAGGCTATGGTTTTATTACTTCTGAAGAGGGAAATGACGTTTTCGCACACTTCTCACAAATTCAGAAAGACGGTTACAAGTCTATGGACGAGGGCAACAAAGTAACATTTGATGTCGTCAATGGTCCGAAAGGCCCTCAAGCTGAGAATATTGTTATCGTAGAAGACTAAAACTTAATAACCCATCCCCCAGCATACTCAAACTGGGGGTTTTTTATTTTTTGAATCTGCGTTGCCATTAGTAATTGAATCGACTATAATATAGGTGAGCCTTTAGGCGAGAAAAACAGGTCAACAACTTAGAAAATGATAACTATTCGGTTAATTGAAATGACAACTCAACTGATAGTTATGAATTGGAGATATTATGATTAAAATAGTAACGTTTTTTTTAGTCGCGCTGATGATGGTTGGTCAGCCCAATAATGGCAATCAAAATATAATTGGATCTGCCGATGTCGAGAGCGATATAAAAATAATTACCGGTCAAGCGCCTACTGAAACAGTTGTCGAAGAACTGCCCTTGACGATTTCGAATGAGGATTTGGCACAGTATCAGCCCAACGAAATGGGCGGCGTGGTCGTCGCGATGTAACCGGTTAGCATCGACGATTACGTCAATGGCACGATTGATATCCCAATAGGCAAGTCGCCAGTTGTCTTTACCTTTGACGACGGCTATCAGAACTGCATTAAGTACACCGCTGACGGCACGCTCGACCCCGATTGCGTCATCGGCATCTTCGAAGCATTTTACGCCGAACACCCGGACTTTGTACCCAAGGCGACATTTTACTTAAATCAGAGCGTCTTTGGCGACGATGATTTCACGCGGCAAAAAATTGATTTTATTGTGCGCAACCCCAATTATACGCTGGGCAACCACACGATCGACCACAGTAATTTGCGCAAAATATCTAAGGCGGAGGTCGCTAGGATTATCGTCGAAGAGGGCGAACTACTAGAGGGGCTAACCGGTCAAACGACATTTCACTTCGCCGTACCCTTTGGCGAAAAGCCAAAAGCCTATTTTGACTGGCTGAAAGAGGACGACTTTTTGGGTAAGTATAAAATGCTCAGCTCGCTCAACGTCGGCTGGAACCCGGCGCCGTCGCCCTACGATTCAAATTTTAATCGCTATAGCATCAATCGCATCACTTGCGGTGAAGACAATTGCGAGTTACATTATTGGCTAGACGTTTTAAGAGACAATCCAAAGCGGCGCTATATTTCAGACGGCAATCCGCGCATCGTGACAGTTCCTGTTAAAAAAGCGGATGATTTAATGTTGGCTGCTGACGATCAGCGCGTGCCAATAATATACGATGAAAACGGGGTGATTGAATGACCGGCGATACAGTTGTAATCGTGATTGTAGCGATAGTGTTAATCATATTGGTTTCAATTCAGTATACGCTCAACCAGATTTTGGCGCACAATAAAGAAATGCTGCGCCTAATGCACTTAATTGTCAACAAGACAAAGCAGTAGCTGGATTCAATAAGGAGGTTAAGATGATGAAAAATGGCAAGTGGTTATTACTCTGCGCGCTTTTGATATTGCTGGTGTTGCCGGCTGTTGCCGCTGACAAGGCGATAATCATCGAGGGCAAAACATTTGACGGTAGCGTTTACCTGCCGCTTAGAAAGACTTTTGAAGCACTAGATTTTGACGTTTCTTGGGACGGCAATTTGCGCTTAATCGAAGTCGTAAAAGACGACCACATCTTAAAGTTCAAGCCCGATCAGCCCTACATATTACACAATGATATTTTAGTTAAGGCGGCGCATGCGCCGCTAATCGATTGCGGACACACCTATATAGATATCGCTGCGGTCAAGCAGTTATTTAGTTCAGTTAAAAGTCTGTCGGCTACAAAATATCAGCTCAGCGCCGATTTAGTCGCCGTCGATCACGCCGCTCAAAAGCTGGCGAACAGCGCCGAACTGGAAGCGCTTTTGGCGTTTTATCCGCAGCAGATGCGCTACGGCAAACTGAACGGTGGTGGCTTTATTATGGAAGACAGTGCGATGGTGCCGGATGCGGCAAAAGTTTACGGCGCCGTTCCCGAAACGACTGCAGCTGAAATTGAAACCGCCAAGAGCGGCGATTTTAGCGACACTAACAATCAGGTTGAAGGCATTAACGAGTCCGATATAATCAAGACGGACGGCGAGTACATCTACGCCTTAAGAGACGAAGAACTGCAAATTATCAAAGCCGGCAGAAATAATTTAAACGTTGTAGCGAGCATTAAATCAAAAGATTTTGATCCCTATCAAATGTTTTTATACGACGATAAACTGGTCTTGATAGGCGCTGGTTACTCTACTGAGTTTAAGGCGATTGGCAATCAAAATAGCCTTTCAATTGGTCGCGTCTATCCGAACATGATGACCTTTATCGACGTCTATGACATTGCCGCTGCAGCGCGCGGCAAAGTCGAGCGCATTAAGCGCATTAGTGTCGACGGCGATTATCTGTCTGGCAGGCGCATTGACCAATATCTCTACGTCGTAGCTAATCAGCGCAATTACGGCGTTTTACGCTACGGTGGCGCCAAATGGCGTGAAGCCGGCGACCGTCCGCTTGGCGACTTAGCGCTGGTCGATGAGTTAATGTATTTTCCGGGTCATGTTTCCAACAATATGATTTATACGATTGGCATCGATCTCACCAATTTGCAAGATGATGCAATCGATATTAACGCCTATTTGGGCGATGCTAGACATCTCTTTGTCGATGCCGAAAACCTCTATATCGCCGACGTTCGCAGCGATTGGTCAAATGTTGACGATTATGCGGAGAATACCGATATTTACAAGTACGACATTAAAAATGGCAAGATTTCGTATCGCGGTAGCGGCTCTGTTCCGGGCGAAGTGCTCAACCAGTTTTCGATGGACAGTCACAAAGGGTACTTTAGAATTGCCACGACGACGCATTGGGCGAGCGATTGGAGTAAGACTGAAAATCATCTCTTTATCTTGGATGAAGATTTAGAAGTTGTCGGCAAAGTTGGCGGCTTGGCGCCGGGCGAGCGCATTTACAGCACGCGCATGATGGGCGACAAAGTATTTATCGTCACCTATCGTGAAGTCGATCCGTTTTTCGTCATCGACGCCGCCGTGCCGACCGACCCCAAGGTGTTGGGTTACTTAAAAATACCGGGTTACAGCAATTACATGCACCCGTACGACAAAAATACAATTATTGGCGTCGGCAGAAATACAGTTGAAAAAGAGAAGGGTAGAATCGTCGACGATGGCGTAAAAATATCGCTGTTTGACATTAGCGACCCGCAAAATCCAATTGAAAAAGACGTGGTCATCGTCGGCGACGGCGCTGCGAGCAGCGATGTCGATTACGACCACAAGGCATTTTTATTTGACGCCGAAAAAAATATTTTGGCGTTGCCGATTAGCATGTCAAATCACAAGGGCTATAGCAAAGACGCCTATGTATTTAACTTTGATGCAAAGGGTAAACTGAACTTAAAAGGCGTTATCAGCCATAGCGACATGGCGGCGACCGACAAACACTACGGCGACCACAACAAGGCGATTTATCGCATTTTGTACATCGGCGACGACCTCTACACGGTATCCAACAAGTATATCTTTTTAAATGATTTCAATTCACTGCAAAAAATTGAACATTTGAAAAGGTAAAAGGGCAATTGTTTTGCAACTGAGCAAGTCTGTAGTAGAGCAGTCGATATCGGCGCTATCGCCCAATGACGTTCCCTTTGGCATCGTGCCGATTGCAGGTCAAATAGAGCGACCGCCTGGCGCCGACGAGGCGTGGGACTTTAAAAACAATCCGCACTATCATCTACCCGGCGCCGCCGCGGCAATTGTCATACTGTATCCCTATCAACTGGTGCGCGCGCAGCGGCAGCCCGGTCAGGGCAGGGTGGCATCAATTGGCTACCACGCCGATTACCACCGCGTGGTCGAAGCTTATTTAAAGCAATTGGCAGAACAGTTGACTAGTCGAATCGGTCCGTTTGACTATAAAATCTTTGTCGACAAACACGGTCTTTACGACGTTAAAATGGCGGTTTTGGCGGGCTTGGGGCACATTGGCAAGTTGTCGATGTTGCTCAATCGGCAGTACGGTACGGCGCACAACATCGGCTATATACTGACGACGCTTCAGTCGCCGGCGCCGGAGCAGCTAGTTGAAGACAGCTGTGTCAGCTGCAATCGCTGTGAACGCGCCTGTCCAAACGGCGCGCTAAAAAGTCGCAAAGTCGACGTGACGCGCTGTCGGGCGGCGCTAAATCAAAAAAAGGGCGTGCTCAGCGAAGCGGACATTGCCAATATGGGCGAGTGGTTTTACGGCTGCGACATCTGTCAGTACGCCTGTCCGCACAATCGGCACGGGGAGGTTGCCGACGGCAATGTCGATTTAACTGAAATTATGCAATTGACCAAGTCGACTTTTCGCCAGTATCACCAAAAAAAGTCTTATGGCTATCTCGGGTTGGCTAGGCTGAAGCGCAATGCCATGGTAATACTATACAAGCAACGCGGCTTGTCGGCGCTGGCGCAATATGCTGAAGTCATTGCGCGCAGTCCTCTTTTGAGTGAACAATACGAAATTTTAAAGCAGCTCGCCGCAAAATCGTGACGATTTGATGACAGCGCGAAAATTTTGAAAATTCTGTGTTAATTTTAGAAATCTGTGTTATAATGAACGATAAATAAATATGTAACTGTATAGTTGAGCTGTCATTTCTCCACTTCACTAGCGTTATGTAATTATGTTTACTTTGTAAACACCGCTTACAAATGCGCGTCCGGATATTTTTCCGGTAACATCGAGATGACACGATGTAGCATCTCTCAACTGAACAGTTACTCATATAGGTTAAAGGAGTGCGTATGAGTAATATTCACGATTTAAAGTATTTGCAAGATAAGATCGAAGGGCTAAAGGCAGATGGCGTCTATCGCAAGTTGCCGGTATTGGGCGGTGCCAACGAAGCTGTTTGTACGCTCAATGGCAAAGAAGTCGTCAACCTCAGTTCTAACAACTATCTCGGCTTTGCCAACCATCCACGCTTGAAAAAGGCGGCAATTGAGGCGGTTGAAAAGTACGGCGTCGGCGCCGGTGCGGTCAGGACGATCGTCGGCAATATGGATTTGCACGAATTATTGGAAGAAAAACTCGCCAAGTTCAAGCGCGAAGAAGCCGTTATGGTGTTTCAGTCTGGCTTTAACTGCAATGCCGGTGCGATTCAGGCGTTGACCGACAAGGGCGATATCATCATATCAGACGAACTCAATCACGCTTCAATTATCGACGGCGTAAAGCTGTCAAAGGCGGACAAAGCGGTGTTTAAACACAGCGATATGACCGATTTAGAGCGCGTTTTAAAAGAGAACAGCGGCAAGTACAATACGATGTTAATCATCACTGACGGCGTCTTTAGTATGGACGGCGACGTCGCCAAGTTGCCGGAAATCGTCGAATTGGCTGAAAAGTACGGGGCGCTTACTTACGTCGACGACGCGCATGGCTCCGGCGTATTGGGAGAAAACGGGCGCGGTACAGTCGATCACTTTGGCTTACACGGTCGCGTCGACTTTAGCATCGGTACGCTTTCCAAGGCGATTGGCGTCATCGGCGGTTACGTCGCCGGCAAGAAAGTGATGCAAGAATGGCTCAACCACAGGGGTAGACCGATTTTGTTTTCAACGGCATTGCCGCCGGCAGCAGTGGGTGCAATCAACGAGGCGCTCGACATGTTGACGGAGAGCTCGGAGTACACCGATAAATTGTGGCACAACGCCAAGTACTTTAAAGAGAAGCTCAACAAACTCGGTTTTAACACCGGCAATAGCGCAACGCCAATTACGCCGGTCATCATCGGCGACGAAGCTGAGACGATGCTGTTTTCCAAGAATTTATTAGATGCCGGCGTATTCGTATCGGGCATCGTATTTCCAACCGTGCCAAAGGGCACTGGGCGCGTGCGCTGTATGGTGACGGCGGGGCACACTGAAGAACAGCTCGATCGCGCCGTGGCGGCATTTGAAAAAATTGGCAAGGAAATGGGCATTATATAATAACTAAATTTTGCCGTATTGCGATTGAAACGCTCCTAGTGCTGAAGTCGCTTTGCTTTACCGTTTCGCTAGGACAACCCGCGCAAGCGCGGAACATCTACGCGCAAGATAAAGCGCCGCCGCGCACTGGCGTCGCTGACAATCGCAATTAGAGTACAATAGGCATAGCTGCAATGTTATTTATTTAGTAAGGCATTAAGAGGGGTAACCATAAAAATAAAAGGGGAATATGGCGTCGATGAGAGATGCCATTATTCCTAATAAACGAAAGAGGTGAACAAAATGAAGGAATTTTTATCAGACATCGAGATTGCGCAGCGCGCGGAGATGAAGAAAATTGTCGAAGTTGCCGAAAAAGTAGGCATTCCTGAGGAAGTCGTCGAGCTCTACGGTCACTACAAGGCAAAACTCGATTTAGGCTTTATCAACAGCTTAAAAGATAAGCCAGACGGCAAATTAATTTTGGTAACTGCAATTAATCCGACGGCGGCAGGCGAAGGTAAGACGACTGTCAATATCGGTCTCAGCATGGGTCTAAACAGATTGGGCAAAAAGACGTTTACGACACTTAGAGAACCGTCGCTCGGACCTTGCTTTGGCGTCAAGGGCGGCGCAGCCGGCGGCGGCTATGCACAAGTCGTGCCGATGGAAGATATCAACCTGCACTTCACGGGCGATATTCACGCCGTGACGACTGCCAACAACTTGGTGTCTGCATTGCTCGATAACCACAGCTTAGAGGATTTAAAAGCGCGCATCGGTCGCATTATCATCGCCTTTACGACGGATAAAAAGCCGGTCACAATCGACATGTTGGGCGCAACTGGTGCCATTACGCTGCTCTTGAAAGACGCACTCAAGCCGAATTTGGTACAGACGCTCGAAAACACGCCGGCGTTTATCCACGGTGGACCGTTTGCCAATATCGCACACGGTTGTAACAGCGTTATGGCGACGACGACGGCGCTTAAACTCGCCGATTACGTCGTGACAGAAGCTGGCTTTGGCGCCGACCTGGGCGCTGAGAAGTTCTTTAATATCAAGTGCCGCTACGCCGGTCTCAAGCCGTCAGCTGTCGTCGTCGTCGGCACGGTGAGAGCGCTTAAAAACCACGGTGGCGTCGCCAAGAAAGACTTGAACGAAGAGAATTTAGAAGCCTTAAAACTTGGCTTTGGCAATCTTCAAAAGCACGTCGAAAACGTCAGAAAATACGGCGTTCCGGCTGTTGTTGCAATCAATAAATTCCCGACTGACACAGAGGCTGAAGTCAAGCTGTTAGACGAGCTCTGTAAAGCAGTCGGCGTCGATGTCGTGTTGACAGATGTCTGGGCGAAAGGCGGCGAAGGCGGCGAAGCATTGGCTAAAAAAATCATTGAAATCGCCGAATCTGGTCAAGCTGACTTCAAACCGCTGTACGACTTAGATATGCCGGTTAAAGAGAAAATTGAAACCATCGCCAAGGAAATCTACGGTGCAGATGGCGTAGAATTCTCTAGCGCCGCCATGAACAAATTGAAGATGATTGCCGAGCTCGGTTACGACAATCTGCCGGTATGTATGGCTAAAACGCAGTATTCGCTCTCTGACAACCCGAAATTATTGGGTAGACCGAGTGGCTTTACCGTTACGGTTAGAAATCTTAGAATTTCAGCTGGTGCCGGCTTTATCGTCGCATTGACGGGTGACGTCATGACGATGCCGGGACTTCCCAAAGTACCCGCTGCCATGAATATGGACATCGATAATGACGGCAATATAAGCGGATTGTTCTAAAAAATAAAAAAAACATCAAATCGCCGGTGAGTAGAAGGCTATTCGCCGGTGATTTTTTTATTGAAGATATTACCTGCGCTATAATGTTATAGTATTCCCGTAAAAATCGTTGATATATATTCTCAAATAGATTAGAATGATAGACGGAGGTAAATATGATAGATAAAAGACTTATGGGCCTTGTGCCCGAATCCAATAAACACATTGTCAAGGCGGTTGTACTCAAAATCGTCTCGCTGTTTTGCAATGTCGCCATCGCCTTTGCCATGGCGGACTTTTTGGCAAATTTAATCGCCGCCAAGCCAGTTGATAAATCGATATTATTGGTGTTGGCAGTCGTGGTGGTCGCCGGTTTGGCGCGCTACGTCTTAACGGCGGAATTTGCCCAGCAATCACATTTGGCGTCGACGCTGGTTAAAAAGCGACTCAGACGCCTAATCTTTGAAAAGATTTTAAAGCTGGGTAACGGCTATTCGGAAAGCATATCGACCGCTGAGGTCATTCAGGCTTCGGTTGAAGGCGTCAACCAATTAGAACTGTATTTCGGACTGTACTTACCGCAGTTTTTTTATGCCATGATTGCACCGCTGATACTATTTGCAATACTGAGCTTTTACAGTTTTAAGACGGCTTTAGTATTGTTTATTTGCGTGCCGCTGATTCCCATCTCAATTGCCTTGGTACAAAAGATTGCCAAGAAAATACTGTCTAAGTATTGGGGGCAGTACACCCAGTTGGGAGACGATTTTTTAGAAAACATTCAGGGACTGACCACTTTAAAAATATACCGCGCCGATCAGAAGAAGCACGAAGCGATGAACGCGTCGGCGGAGCGCTTTAGAGTGGCGACGATGCGCGTATTAAAAATGCAGCTCAATTCGATTATCGTCATGGACATCATCGCCTATGGTGGCGCGGCGCTCGGCATACTGTTGACATTGCTCGACTTGCAAGCCGGTCGTTTAAATGCCTTTGGCGTCTTGTTGTTTATCTTTTTAAGCGCCGAGTTCTTTTTGCCAATGCGTCGACTGGGCAGTTTTTTCCACGTCGCGATGAATGGCATCGCCGCCAGTAAGACGATTTTTAAGCTATTAGATACGCCGGTTGAGAGGGTCGCCAGTAAAACGGAAGTGGGCGGCGATATCGTACTCAAAAATATGAGCTATAGCTACGACGATGTCAAAGAGGTGTTGCAAAACATCGACATGTGCTTCGCCGAAAACAGCTTTTGTTCGGTCGTCGGCGAGAGCGGTTCGGGCAAGTCGACGATAGCCAAAATCATCAAGCGCTCGATTCACAATTATCGCGGCAACGGCAAAATCGGCGACATTGAAATTAGCGATATATCTGAAGATGCGCTCAATCAAGACGTCGTACTCGTCGGCATGAACGCCCACGTCTTCAAGGGTACCGTAAAGGAAAACTTGCTGATGGGGCGCGCTGACGCGACCGACGAAATGCTTTGGCAGGCGCTAGAAAAAGTTAATCTGGCGAATTTCTTAAAGACGCTAGACGGTTTAGACACGGTCTTACAAGAGGGCGGTAGCAACTTCTCGGGTGGTCAACGACAGCGCTTAGCTCTGGCGCGCGCGCTGCTCAGAGATGCCAAGATTTACATCTTTGACGAGGCCACCAGTAATATTGACGTCGAGAGCGAAAATAAAATTCTGGACGTCTTGCAGGAATTAAAGCTGACTAAGACGGTGATTATGATTTCGCACCGCTTGGCAAATGTCGTCAAGGCGGACATGATTTACGTGCTCGAAATGGGCAAACAAATGGGCGCCGGTCAACACGAGGCGTTGCTCGACAGTTGTCCTACCTATAATCACTTATGGCATACGCAAAAAGAATTAGAAGCATACGCAGGAGGTCACAATGAACAGTAAAAAATCGATTAAGACGTTACTGCGCATGACGGGATTGGTTAAACCGCTTGTACTACAGATGATTTCAGCCATATTGTTGGGGGTCATCGGTCATTTACAAGCCATTTCAATCAGTGTTCTGGGCGCCTTTGCGCTGCTTAGCATACTCGGCTACGGCGGCTTTGCATCGCTCCAGACGATATTTATTATGTTGGTCGCCTTTGCCTTGCTAAGGGGTGTATTTCACTACGGCGAGCAACAGTTGAACCACTATATCGCCTTTAAACTATTGGCATTAATTCGCGACCGCGTCTTTACGTCGCTGCGCAAATTGGCACCGGCTAAGCTGGAAGGCAGGGATAAGGGCGACTTGATTTCGCTGATTACCAGTGACGTCGAACTGCTCGAAGTGTTTTACGCACATACCATTTCACCGGTCTTTATCGCCCTGTTCGTATCGCTAATCATGGTGCTATTTATCGGTTCGCAGCACGTTTTATTGGGGCTGCTGGCACTGCTCGCCTACCTTACGCTGGGCGTTTTTATTCCGCTCGCCAGCGCCAATGCGACACATGCCATCGGCGCCGACTATCGCTCTAAATTTGGCGAATTGGGCAGCTACTTTTTAGACAGCCTGCGCGGCATATCTGAAATTATTCAATACGGCACCGGTCAAAAGCGCCTCCAACAAATCGACGCGCAAACCGATCGCCTAAACGATATCAACGGCGTTTTAAAAGTCAAGGGCGCCCGCTACATGGGCACCAGCGAATTTGCCATTAGTCTATTTGCTCTATTTATGCTGATGGCGGGCGTCGCCTTAAATTTGCCCGGTCACGTCGTCGTGTTGACGACGGTGGCGCTGTTGTCTTCTTTTGGTCCGGTTATGGCGCTTTCCAATTTGGGTGCCGGTCTATCGGAGACCGTTGCGTCGGCAGGTCGCGTCTTGGCAATATTAGATGAATCACCGATCGTCGATGAAGTCGACGATGGCGTCGATGTCGAATTCAAAGACGCTAAACTGAATAAAGTATCATTTGGTTATGGCGACGAATTAATTCTCGACAATTTTTCGATGGACGTCTCGGGCGGTCAAGTAATCGGCGTCGTCGGACCTTCCGGTTCCGGCAAGTCGACCATGCTGAAGTTGTTAATGCGCTTTTGGGATCGCGATAGTGGCGAAATAAAGATAACCGACCAAGACATAAAGTCGATTAACACCGACAGTTTGCGCGACAATCAAGGCTTTTTAACGCAGGAGAGCAGCCTGTTTTCCGATACGATTGAAAACAACGTCAAAGTAGGCAAACTCGATGCGACGCGCGAAGAAGTAGAGCGCGCCTGCCAAAAGGCTTCGATTCACGATTTTATCATCGGTTTGCCGGATGGTTACGACACGCAAATCGGCGAATTGGGCGATCGCCTATCGGGCGGCGAAAAACAGCGCATTGGTTTGGCTCGGGCATTTTTACACGATGCACCGCTGCTACTACTCGATGAGCCGACCAGTAATTTAGACAGTTTAAACGAAGGCGTCATCTTAAAGTCGCTGGCACAAGACGATGCGCGCACTACGATTATCGTATCGCACCGTCAATCGACCGTCGGCATCGCCGATCAGACGATTACAGTTAAGCCGACTAGAAAGTCATAGCTTACTCTCGCTCCTCTGTAAAAAGAGGAGCTTTTTTGTAAATAAACATGTATTTGTAACATTGGTTACGGCAAAAGGTAGTAGAGTATTTTATAATAGAATTAGAGAATATATTTGCTAGCGTTAGCGATTGTCAGCGACGCCAGCACGCGGCGGCGCTTTATCTTTTGCGTAGATGTTCTGCGCTTGCGCAGGTTGTCCTAGCAAAACGGTAAAGCAGAGCGAATTCAGTGCTCACAATATTTACTTCGCAAATACGGCTTCGCCGCCCGTATCTTCGGGTATCTAAGAATTGTTTCAATCGCAATAAAGGTGAAAGCATTTCGTTTCAATCGTTATAAAAAGCGAGATTTATTATTATCAAACATTACATGGTTTGTAACGACTAGTCTTTCGTTATTTTATTCATCAGAACTAAAAAAAACCGAGGTGATGAATAAAAAACTTGCGACGCCACGCAATAAAAAGCAATTGCGTGTATATGACAACTTGAACAGTTACGTTATACGACAAAGGAGCTCACTATGAATTTGGATTTAGATAAAAAAGTTTACGATTTACTTCGCGAACACCCCGATTTACAAGATTTTTTAATATCGATTGGCTTTGAAAATTTTAAAAATTTAAGTGCAATCGAATCGATTACCAAAATAATGACCTTGCGAAAAATATTGCAGTCGCGTTCGATTGATGGCGAAAACTTTCAAGAGCGCTTTGCATCATTTGCCGCAAGTGGTGAAAGTCAACCTGCGGTATCACTTGACGACGCCAATTTAGTCGTTAGGGGCGCACTACCCTGTCCGGTAAAAGATACCATGATAGAAGCCTATCACCAGCATATTGACGAGGCAGAATTAAAGGTTTACAGTGATTTTAAAAGTGCAAATTTGGGCTATGACTTTGTCGGCAAAGAAAACTTTACAATTGCCGATTTGCCGGACGTCTTTATTTCGCCGGGCTTTAAGTTCCCATTTTTAGAACCGACGATTAAGCCATTATTTAATAGTGAAAATTATCTAGTTAACGACATGCCGTATAATAGCGCATTTGATTCTTTTAGAGATCCAAAGGGCATTTTTCACATTGCCGGCGCCGTTCCCTGCGTCTTTTTAATCAATAAGACGGGGCACGATTTTGGCGAATACCCACGCAGTTGGGCAGATATTGTCGACCCTGATTTTGACATTGAGCTAACCCTGCCGATGGGCGACCTCGACATCGTCAACGCCGTTTTGTTGACAGTTCACAGCGCGTTTGGCGAAAAGGGCGTAGAGGTGTTGCTATCGAAGTGCACCAGAAATATGCACCCCTCGGAAATGGTAAAGACGATGCTGCAAAACAAAGTCAAAACTTCGGTCAATATCATTCCTTACTTCTTTGGCACGATGGCAGAGCGCAATGGCAATGTCAAGGTGGTTTGGCCGCAAGATGGTGCGATTTTGAGCCCGATTTTAATGGCGTTTAAAAAGGATAAGCAGGCACAGCTTTCGCCCTTAATCAATTATTTCAACTCGCCAGGTTTCGCCAAGAGCATGTATGCCGACGGCAAGTTCCCCAGTAGTTTAGCGGGCATCGATAACGGTTTGCCAGGCGACTTTAAGTGGGTTGGTTGGGATTACCTGTATTCAGATAAAAGCGCAGTTTTACTAGAAAAATACGAGGACTTATTAAAATGAAATTAGTAGTTGTTTCCGGACCGCCGTCTTCCGGTAAGACGGGCGTCATCATCAAGACGATTAAACACTTACAGCAGAGCGGCTTGCGCTGTGGCGTCGTAAAATTCGACTGCCTTTACACCGACGACGACCTCGAATATCAAAGAGAGGGCATTGCCGTCAAAAAGGGACTTTCCGGTTCGCTTTGCCCAGATCACTATTTTGTGTCTAACATTGAAGAGGTCGTGCAGTGGGGCATAGGGCTTGAACTCGACATTTTAATCACCGAGTCGGCGGGGCTGTGTAATCGCTGTTCACCCTATATTCAGGACATTATGGGCATGTGCGTCATCGACAATTTGTCCGGTATCAACACGCCGCGTAAAATTGGACCGATGTTAAAAACCGCCGACGTCGTCGTCATTACCAAGGGCGATATCGTTTCGCAGGCAGAGAGAGAAGTGTTTTCTTCGCGCGTCGCAACGGTCAATCCGCGCGCCTTGGTACTAAATGTCAACGGCTTAACCGGGCAGGGCACCTACGAGTTATCGACTTTAATTGGCGACGACGTCAGACAGGTGAGCAGTTTAGAAGGCATGAAGTTGCGTTACCCAATGCCGTCAGCGCTCTGTTCTTATTGTTTGGGTGAGACCAGAATAGGGCAAAAGTTCCAGATGGGTAATGTCGTAAAATTAAAAGTTAGCGAGTGATTGAAAGATGAAAATAAAAGCCTTAATTGAAAAATACCCCTTTGTCGTCGATTATTTTGATGAATACGGGTTTGCATATCGAGATAAATTGGAACAGACATTAGACGAGAGCCTAAGTCAGCTCGACGAAGTCGCCCTTGAAAACTTGGGCGATGCCGGATTGTTTAAGCAAAATCTCGATCTCTACATCGAGCAAATGATTAAATTGCTCGGCTTGTCTGACGAAGTGACGAGCATCACGATTTTACCGGGCACCAATAAATACGGCGAGGCAGAAAAGTTTAGTGAAATTACGATAAACAAGTCGCAAATCATTTCCATAGTTGGGCCGACCGGCTCCGGTAAAAGTCGCCTCTTGGGCGATATCGAATGGGTCGCTTCGGGCGATACGCCGACCGGTAGAAGCATTTTAATCAACGGCGAAAAACCGGATGCAAAATGGCGCTTTAGCGCCAATAATAAATTGGTTGCTCAGCTCTCGCAAAATATGAACTTTGTCATGGATTTGTCGGTCGAGGAGTTTTTGCGCCTACACGCCAAGAGCAGAATGGTCGAAAACGCCGACGCCGTGATTGCCAAAATTATTGAAACGGCAAATCACTTATCGGGTGAACAGTTTGACCGGGCGGCAAATATTACGTCGCTCAGCGGCGGACAGTCGCGCGCTTTGATGATTGCCGATACGGCAATATTGAGTAGCTCGCCGATTATTTTAATCGACGAAATCGAAAATGCCGGCGTCGACCGCAAAAAGGCGCTCGATTTACTGGTTTCAGAAAATAAAATCGTTTTAATTGCCACGCATGACCCGATTTTAGCACTGATGGCGGATAAGCGCATCATTATCAAAAACGGCGAGATACTAAAGCTGATCGATACCAATGAAGAAGAAAAACAAGTCCTTAGTAGCTTAGAAAAAATGGATCGCATTATGATGGATATGCGGCAGGGATTAAGGCGTGGCGATATGTTGTTATTAAATGATGATTTGCACTTTTAGTTGATTAATTAGATGCGTTCATGGATATATATATAATGCAATATAAAAATATATGCATATCGAGGAGGTACACATGAACGATCTCAATTATTATTTTAGTTCTATGCTCAACAACCTACTGCCAATCGTAGGCGCTCTCATTATTCTCATCATTGGCTGGCTACTTGCTAATTTCATCGCAAATTTGATTGGCAAGTTGCTCAAGAACAATGAACACGTCAAAAAATTCGTTTCAAAATTTACCAATGAAGCAGATGGCGAGGGCAAAGTCATCAACGTCATCGTCAAAATTATCTTTTTCATTCTGATAATATTTGTCATTGGCGCCGTATTTGACGCGCTCAATCTAACTGTTATGACCGACCCAATCAATCGCTTTTTAGGTCCGATTTTTGCCTTTTTACCTAAAGTTATTGCAGCGGGCATCATCTTTGTCGTCGGTTGGGTTGTCGCGACGCTACTTAAAATGGTCGTCCAAAAGACGGGTGAAAAATTTAATTTAGACAGCAAAGTTTCCGATAAGGAAAAGTCTACTAGTTTTACAAAGGCATTGGCGGATATTACGTTTTGGGTCGTCTTATTCTTCTTCTTACCGCTGATACTCTCGGCGCTTCAGTTGAGTAGTATTTTGGCGCCGCTACAAAACATGATCGACAAGATTTTGGGCATGCTACCCAATATTATTACTGCGGCAATTATTTTACTGATTGGTTGGTTTATCGCCAAGAAGTTAAAAGAAGTGACGGCTTCGATTCTGGTTTCTGCTGGCGCTGACAATCTGTTAAAACAAGATGAAAACGACACCATGAACATCTCAGAAATCTTGAGCTTGTTGGTTTATATTTTAATTTTGGTACCGGTCATTGCAGCCAGTTTACAAGTCGTCGGCTTAGAGTCGTTGGCACAACCGGTTAGCAATATGATTGAGCAAATACTCAATTTTGTACCGACGTTATTCGCGGCGGGCGTCATCGTCTTTATCGCTTACTTCTTGGGTAAGATTATCGGCGATATCGTCACCGGTGTAATTGCTAAATTAAATCTTGAAGCAGCACTCAAAAACATTGGATTGTTAACGCAAGAATGTGAGATTCACATCGGTAAAATTGTCGGTAAACTCGTCTTTGTATTAATCGTATTCTTTGCCGCACTACAAGCGGCTGAATTACTCGGCTTTATGCAAATTGTCGACTTGGCAAATCAGTTTATCGTATTATTCGGTAGAGTATTACTCGGCTTAGTGATTATTGCAATCGGTTTTTACATTGCACAGTTCGTCGCATCGATTATACTTAAGCAAAACAATAATTCAGCCAAGGTGTTGGCGATGATCGCCAGAGTGGCAATCGTATTCTTTGCACTCGCTATGGGCTTAGGTCAAATGGGTCTGGCTGAAGACATCATTAAAATGGCATTTGGCTTCACGCTCGGCGCTGTGGCAATTGCAGCAGCTATCGCATTTGGCGTCGGCGGACGCAATGAAGCGGCGCGCATTTTAGAGAGCCTTAGAGAGAAAAAAGACAAATAGGCGATTTATTGAATAATTGAATAGAAAATTAATTAATGCTCTCCCTAAGCTTTACGGCATAGGGAGAGTTTTTAGTTTGTGCAGTGATGAAACAAAAAAGGGGAAAAGCGATAAATAATAAAGACCTCTTCGGTCAACTTTCGGAAAGGTCTCTAAAACAAGTTGCGCTTATTTGGAGACGATCAGTAGCATTTGGTAGCGCGTTTTTACGTTGACGGCGTGCGGCACATTTGCCGGCATAATAATGCTCTCGCCCTTTTTAATGTAGTGCAGTTTGCCGTCGATTGTTATATCGGCTTCGCCGTCTAGCGCGATGACCAATGCGTCGCCCGGTGCGCTGTGCGTCGATATTTCCTGTTCGCCGTCAAAGGAGAGCAGCGTCATAACAAGTCCCTCGTTATTGGAAATCGTCTTGGAGACAATTTTATTCTCTTGGTAGGGGACTTCGGTGCTGAGGTTTAATATTTTTTCTTTTTCTAAATGGTTAATCATCATATCACTCCTTAGTGTAATCATTAAAAATGCATAGTCTTGATTGCCGCTGATTTCGCGGTATTTGTCTTTTTCAATATAGAGCACTTGAAAGGGATTTAGAACGTATTCGCAAATGTCATTCGCTTTAGTTCTTATTTTTAGCTCGCCTGCCAAGGCGATATAGATTTTGTCGTCAGCGCACTTTTCAAAGCTGAGCATTTGGTCGGCGCCAAGACCGTATTCGGTGACGTCGATGGCGTCGCTCTTAAAAATACTTTGGCTGATAACGTAGTCACTTTCAATGTTCATCAATTTCAATAGGTTGACAACCTGTTGTTTTTTAATCATTTTGTATCACGTCCTTTGCGGTATCGCTTGATTTAAGCGCGCCTCGTTTGCGTCCTTTTCGGCGACAAACGAAGCCGGTTTGCCCTTTAGAAAGAGCATGCGGTCACTGATGCGACGCGCGTTTTCAATATCGTGGGTGGCGATTACAATTGCCGTCTTTTTTCTTACAACTCTTTCTTTTAGATAGTCTAATATGACCTCGCTCAATGCTTGATCCGTCGATTTTAGCGGTTCATCCATTACGATTATATCACCTCTAAAGGCGAGTGCCCTGGCGATTGCGGTTCTTTGGCGCATGCCGCCACTCAATTCACTTGGATAAAAGTGTTGATAATTCTGCAAGTTTAAAATTTTGAGTATTTCCCGCATTTCTTTCTCTTCGACTGATTTATTGACCAACTTTATATTGTCGTAAACATTTAGCCAGGGCAATAAGCGATCTTCTTGAAAGACGCAGGGCATTCTCTTGAAGTTGGCAATGTATTCTCCACTGTAATTTTTGTCGAGACCGAGCAAAATGTTTAAGAACGTCGTCTTACCGGCGCCGGAATAACCCATTATTGCTACTATCTCAGATTGTCGCAGCGAAAAATTGACATTTTCAAGTATGCGCGTATCGTCGTATTGCTTATTCAGGTTTGTAATTCTAATCAGTTCTTTGCTGTGCGTTTTCATAGACACTTCTCTTTTTGATAAAGTCAATTGCCTTTTCCAGTAAAAAGTATAGACAAACAGTGATTACAGTCCAGGCAATGACCGATTCAGGTTCTAAATTTAAGCGAGCAGTCGTAATTTTACCGCCAATGCCCGTTGTCGTCGTTAGCACCTCGCCCATGACGAGAATTTTGGCGCCCATCGTCAAGCCGATTTTTATCGCCGTCCACAGTTGTTCGCGGACAGAGGGAATATAGATGCGCCAAACGATGTCGAGCTTTGACAACTGGTACACTTTTGCCATTTCTAACAGTTTTACATCGACGTTGTCAGTTGCATCAATCATGTTTACCGCAATCAGTGGTATAAGTGAGACGACGACGATGAAGATGGCGGGCATGCCGTTAAGTCCAAACCACATAATCGCCATTATTAAAATGCTGACTGGTGGAATGACTTGAAAAATGTTGAGCATTTCTTTGACGACTTCCTTTATTTTGGGTAATACGACACTGAGCACGCCGAGTGCAGTCCCCAAAATCACGCTAATCGTCATGGCGAGAAAGAGCCTAAAAAAGGTAATGCCAATATTTTTTAGTCGTTCTGGCGTCGTCAGTATTTCGATCAGTTTGGCGAACACGCTGTGCAGCGGCGGCACGACGTGTTCGCTATTAAACAGTGACAGTAAAAACCACAGACCGATAATTAGCAGGATTGCCTTTAAGACATTTTTGTTCTTATTTGAAATACATATTTTCATCGGGTACTTTCCCACCTACCGTCTTGGGGTTAAAGTCGTACAGCATTTGATAGAATTCGTCGAGCTCGGGCTTTGAATCGGCTGCGCTCTTGTAGTGCATACCCATATTGGGGATTGCCTTCATAATAATTTGTTTTTTTATGCCCATCTTTTCTTCTGCCAGCTCTCCAGCTGCTTCTGGATTGGCGACAATCCACTCTAAATTCTTTTGATAAGCCTCTTCAAATTTGACGACCAAGTCGCGATTATTCGTTGCAAAGTCAACCGTAGCGCCAATGCCGGCAGTCGGAATGTTGCTATTTTTACCGCTTACTCTTTGCCATTCGTCCTGTAGCGATAGCTTTACTTTCATGTTGGGATTTTTAGTCGTTATTTGGCTGACTAGCGGTTCGATTGTGACGCCGTTTTCAACTTTGCCGGCAATCATCATTTGTGCCAGCTCGGTTTTGGCGGCGTAGACGATTTCAACGTCTTCTTTAGCCAGATCAGCCTGTTTTAAAAAGTATTGCGTCATAATATCCGGCGGTGAAGATTGCAGTGCGATATATAGCTTTTTACCCTTTAAATCAGTCCAAGTCTTGACGCTGTCGTCGGAACTGAGCAGATAGGAAACGCCCCAAGTGTTGACGTTGGTCAGCCTTACGTCCATACCCTTGTTGTACAATTTTGCAATTACTGTTAAGGGGAAGGCGTACATGTCGTTCTTATTGCCCTGAATCATGCCGATCAGCTGTTCCGGCGTCTCCCAGTAATCTAGCTGAATTTCGACTGAGTCACCCAGCGAATTATCTTCAATCATTTTTAGCACGGGCAGGATTGGCGGCGCCTTTGGCGCACCAACTTTTATAATACTCTTTTCTGGCGAGGGCGCCTGCGTTGTACTTTCTGCTACCTGTGCGCTTTGTGACGGCGCTTCAGTAGCGGTAGTTGTCGTTGTCTGCTCACTTTGATTGGCGGTGCAAGCCGTTGCCAATAAGAGCGCCAATGCAATGAGTCCAATTAGTAAAACAGTGCGTTTTTTCATGACTTCCTCCTTAGTTTTTCTAAACGAGTAGCAGTTTTTTTAAAAATGTGTTACAATGTGCTATACCCTAGTAATATTATATGATATGTGGGGACGTTTGTCTGTTGCCATGGCAACAAAGGAGCGGTAATGATTATTATTAGTGATAAAATGGAAGAAGTGCTATTAAAATCGCGGTTGTTTGAGGGCGTTGAGCGTTCAGATTTTGCAATTATTTTGAATTGCTTAAATGCTTCTATAAAAACCTATCAAGAGAATAGCCAAGTCTATCCAAAATATCAGCCAATTGATAGAATTGGTATCATCATCAGTGGCGCGGTCGACTTTTACATTAATAAGGCGGATGGCAATGTCGATTTAATTAACCGATTATACGCGGGTGATGGCGTAGGCGAGGTGTTTGCCTGTTCCGGGGCGGTGCTAAAGTCATTGGAATACAGTTGTATTGCCAATAGCAAAATCTTATTTCTGGACGTGCCGCGCGCCTATAGTGACAAGTGTGCATGCGCCTATGGCGAAAAGTATAAAGTGATGGAAAATATGCTTAAAGCGATTTCTGAAGATAATATTTTTATGAATAAAAAGTTGTTGATATTGTCGCAAAAGAAGTTGCGTGATAAATTATTGATGTACATTCACCTGTTTAAGGCAAAAGACAGCAAGGCAATTTGGATTCCGTTTAACCGACAAGATTTGGCGAATTTTATTTCGGCGGATCGCAGCGCTGTATCGCGCGAATTGACAAAGATGAAAAACGACCAATTGATTAAAATAGAAGCCAACAAGATAATCGTGTTGGAGTGAGGGCAGAATGATTATTTCACATATTGTAGCAGTTGATAAAAATGGCGTCATTGGTAAGGACAATCAAACGCCTTGGCAAGTCGATGGCGAGTTGAGTCGCTTTCGCGAATTGACCATGGGGAACTATTTGTTAATGGGGCGGCGCACTTATCGGGGGTTGCCGAAAGCATTAGACGGTCGTAAAATTATCGTCTTGTCAAAGACGATGCAAGCGGATGACGACGCGGTTAGCGTCGCTAGATCGCTCGCCGAGGCACTCGCTGTAGCCGAGCGAGGCGGCTGTAAAGAACTGTTTATTGGCGGTGGCGGTCAGCTCTATAAATCGACCATGCAGATGCTCGACAAATTGTATTTGACGCGCATTGATATCGCAGTTGAAGGCGATACCTATTATCCAATTGAGGAAGTAAAAAACTATCGCCTGACCTATTCGGAGACATTTCGCACTAACGCCACATACACTTATCAGACTTATCTAACGCCCAAATATCTAAAAATGAGCAAGTAAAAAAGGCAGTCCTTAAGACTGCCCGAGAGTGTCGACGAAGTCGATAATCTCCAGGCTGTAGAAAATGTTCAAGTTCGAGGCGCAAGCAAAATGGCGGGTCGCAGCGTATAATGACATACGTAAGAGTCGACGTTTTGTGCAGTAACAAAGAAATTGGGCATTTGTCTACAGTCTGAGGCAGTCCTTAAGACTGCCCCTAGTGTGTTTTTTTAAAAATTATTCTTTAACCTTGCAAGATTCGCGTCTTGGCGACTATTCTGTTCCACACCAAGTGAATCGTAAAGACTTGTAGCGGTGCCAATACTGCAATTTTTAGTAAGCGCAATGGCAACATGGCGACAAACGCCTTGCCGTAAAGCAGCTGTAACCAGTATGTGTTTAAGAGCAGGTCGCAGATGATGATGACCGGCAAAACAGCTAAGATGACGTTTTTGTAGCTGATTTCTTTATTGTGCAAGAAATAACCGTAAAAGACGCCTGCTAAAAATGCCGTTAGCGTAAAGCCGAAGAAGGGTGTTCCGATTGGCATTAGCGTTATGCCGATAATGTCGCTGACTGCGCCGGCGACGCCGCCCCAAATTGGACCGTACAAGATGCCGACGATGGCAATTGGCAAAAAGCCGAAGCTAATTCTGACCATCGGCGTTTTAATTGACAAGAATCGCACTAAGATGATATTGAGGGCGATCATCAAGCCGATGACGACCAATTTTTTCGCGTATGAATTCGTTTTCATGTGTTCCTCCTTTCTCGAATAGTAATAAATAGAGATGCTACGAGCATAAGAGAACACATCTTAAACTGTAGTAGCGGATGAGACATTATATCACATTTTATAAAAATTTCGTCCACAGACAACATCCCATTCTGTGGCACTTAGCGCATAATGTTTACTCTACTTTGCGACAATATACCATATTTAGCGATTAAAAACAAATAAAAAATGCGTAACTATTTAGTCAAGTCTGGAATTATTCTAGCTTTGCTTCCATATTCAACAAAATCTGCTGCAATTTCATTAACATGTCATCATCGGCGTTCCACAATTCGCGCTGATTGGCTTCGAGTAGTGTTTCGATCATATTAAACAGCGCCTGTGGGTTGTGTTGTTCAAACCACGCCATCATATCTTTGTCTAAAACGTATTTATTTGCCAGTTCGTCGTACATCCACTTGTCCATTATATCGGCGGTCGAGCTCCAGCCCAGTGCATACTTGAACATTTTGGAAATGTCGCCGGCTGCCTTATAGCCATGCTGTTTCATTGCGTCGATCCAATTATTGTTTAATACGCGACTGCGGTAGACGTATTTTAATTCTTTATCGGCAGATTTTAGTTTAATGTGGTCGGGGTCCGACGAATCACCGCAATACATTTTGGGCATTTCTTTGCGCACCGTCTTAACGGCGCAAGCCAAGCCGCCGTGGTATTGGTAGTAGTCGTCGACGCTCAGTATGTCGGTTTCGCGGCTGGTTGCGTTTTGAATCGTCGCTTCAACGCGTTTCAGTCTGTTTTCAAAGGCGTCGCGCATAAAGACGCCGTGTTGATTTTTACCGTAGGCGTAACTGCCCCAATTGAGGTAAATATTGCTTAGATCAGCGCTGTCCTGCCAGTTTGCCTGATCGATGGCGCTGCTGATGCCGGCGCCGTATTGACCGGGGCGGGCGCCAAAAATTCTGGCGTGCGCATTGATTTTTGCCTCGTCATCGGACATGCCGGCGGCGATGTTTTTTGCCAAGTCGGCTTTAAAGTGATGGGCTAAATAGTTGTATTCAGCGGGTTCGTCCAGTTCGGCGATCATGTTAATTGCCCTGTCAATCAGTTTGATTTGATTGGGGAACATATCGCGAAACACGCCGCTGATGCGCACGGTTACGTCGATGCGCGGTCTACCCAGTTCTTTCAGTGGAATGATATCGAGACCGACGACTCGACCGCTGCCCTCGTTCCAGACCGGTTTGACGCCGAGCAAGTAGTATATTTCGGCGAGGTCGTCGCCTTTGCTCCTAATCGTCGACAGCCCCCATAGTACGATTGCCACGCTCTGCGGATAACTGCCGTTTTCGACGTAGTAGTCGCGCAGTACGGCATCGCCCAGTTGAATGCCGGTTTGCCACGCCGACTTCGTCGGCACGGTGCGCGTGTCGACGGTGTAAAAATTGCGCCCGGTCGGCAGTATGTCGACGCCGCCACGCGAGATGTTGCCGCTGTTGCCGGGTGGAATAAACTGACCGTTTAACCCCTTGATAAGGTGCTCGACTTCGTCGCCGACCAACATTAAATTGGGCACTACAGTCGTCGCGATAAACTTTAAAACTGTCAAAAAGTCATCTGATTTGGCATTATAGGACTTTGCCAAGTCTAGCATTTTAGCTGTTTTCTGGTCGTTTGTCAGGGCGTAAAAATCATCTGTTATCAGTTCTGTTAAAAGCTGTTTGAGTTCTGCTGTAATTACCGCGATGTGCTCGCCCAGTCGTCTGCCATCCGGTGCTTTATTTTGCTGATTTTCAAGTGCCGCGTAATAGTCGATGCCGCGCGTTTTGGCAAAGGCTTCGGCAATTGACGGCACGTCGCCATTTTTAAGACGCGTCAACACCATGACCATATCAATTAAGTCTTCGCCGCTCAGCGGTTGACCGAGCGTGTGCAGTCCCATCGTGATAAAATTGCGTTTGATTTCGTAAATATAGCGCCAGCAGGATTGCATAATCGCTTCAAAATCGTCTTCTGTCAACGGCTTTTCGCCGTCGTCAATGCGTTCGGGCAGTTCAATATCCAAATCTTCTTGTAAATTGAGCGCTTCAATTAGTTTAAATATTTCACTTTGATAGGGATAAAGCGCTTCAAACCCCTCAAAGGTGGCGCGTTCGTAATCGTGCATGGCGCGCTCTAATTGGTCGATTTCGTCATAGCCCTCGACAAATTTTAATTTTGGTATTAAATAGTCAATAATCGTCGCAAAGGCGCGCCGCTTGGCAATTGCGCCCTCGGCTGGATTTTTTACGATGTAAAAGTAAAAGTTCGGCGTGTTTTCAAGCATTAGGTTGGGGAAGCAAAGTGGCGTTTGAGCGACCGCTTTACCCGGTAAAAATTCTAATGTGCCATGCGTGCCGACGTGAATAAAGGCGTCGGCGCCAAAGATGTCTGCCTGATAGTGATAATACGCCATGTATTGGTGATGTGGCGGCAAGATCGTACTGTGAATCAATTGTTCGGTGTTTTCACCCATGCCGCGACGCGGTTGAATGCCGATGAACAGGTTGCCGTTTTTGAGCCCCGGAATCAATATTTGCGGGTCGTCTTTGACTTTTTCGACGAGTAGCGGAATGTCGTCCCACTCTTTGTCGATTTGGGCTCTGATATTGCCATTGGCGATGCCGTCGACCCACTTTAAATAGTCCTTTAGCGGATAGCTAAAATAGTTTCTATCGCTGTCATTGACGTCGACCCAGCGCGTTTCATTAGTGCCGTGTGTGAGCAGCGCATCGAGCAGTTCGGCGCCGTCTTGATAGATTGTGTCGACCTTAAAGCCCTCTGCTTTTAGGCGCTTGAGTAATACGATTAGCGATTCCATGGTGTCGAGTCCCGACGCAGTGCCAATGTTGGCATCGCCCGCTGGATAATTGTGCAAGATAATTGCCAGTTTTTTTTCGCCGTTGTCGATGCTGGAGAGCTTGGCGTATTTAATTGCGGCGTCTAGCATATTGGCGACGCCGGGCGGGTAGGCAATATGTCTTGGCACCGGTAGACCGGCGACGTCGATGTATTCCTTAGACGAGACCATTTGACCGTGAATTTGACCGTCGTACTCCGCCATAATCAGGTTGAGTGTATAGTCGATTTGGTTCATGCCGTTGGCGTTAGCGCGCCACTGTTCCAGCGTTTGCGTGGTCGAAAACGACTTGATGACAGGTATGTCTAGTTTTTTAAGTACGGGGTCGATGCCGCCAATCATATGGGTTTGTCCGGTACTCAGTGAAAATGCCGCAAAGTTAATAATCGCTTGAATATCGAGTTTGCCTTTGTAGTAGAACAGTTTTTGCATGGCGCCTTCAACGCCCCAATTGCCGACTTCGGTAGGTACTGCACCGTAAAAGTAGAGCGGTATAATATTTATGCCGCGCTTTTCGCCCGCTTCGATATAGGCGTCGATGACATGGGTGTTGCCGGAAATAAAATGCGAACGATAAAACAATACGCCAATGCGAATCTTCCGGCGCGGCGAACGCCTATAAAAATCTTCAATTGAAGTAATGACTTCGCCCTTATAATACAGTCCGTCGAGTGCGATTTCGGTCATGGCGGGTTGCTCTAAATTGGCGCCTTTTAGTCTATTTGCCAGCATGATAAATAGCGCAACGTAATTGTCGACGCCGCCGTTAAAGATATAGCGCTCTATTTCCTCGCGCAATTCGCGGCTTTCTCGGCTGAGGGCGCGCTGCCTCTCCGGATTGCGCATCACCGACGATTGGATGTGGGTCGTAATGCCGCGCGCGTGAACTTCATTTAAAAAGCTGTCGATTTCATCGTACGAAAAATTTTCGCCCATCAAGGTGAATAAAATAAAGTCGGTATCATCTAGTTCGTCGTACATTTCAGCGGGCGATCTTTTAATATTTCTACCAAAAAATTGGAAATTAAATTCTCCGGGGTAAGTCTCTTTTAGGCGTTCAGACGCGGTTACGACGTTGGTGTATTCGCCATCGGTCGTGGTATAATAAATGATTTTAAACATAGTTAGCTCCAAAGTTATACGGTTGATGGTTATTTAATACCCAAATTAGGTCGCCAAAGTGACATTATCTTTTGTTTATATTTTATTGTTACATGTGAACGTTAAAAAAATTTTTAATTTTGCCGATAATACCATTACCCGGAATGTTATCGGGTTAGAGTTAGCGTAGTTTAGCGTAGGTGAGTATAATGGCATCATTAAAATCTTTTTGCAAGAGGATAGATATTGCAAATAACTATTCATATGTTTTATTTTTTGTAGTTTTGTGTTTATCTATCGCTCTGCTCGTAAACACATTTATTTTTAGCGTCGATCAAGCAGAGTTTATTTATGCGCCTAAAAACGCCGCGCCTGTGATGATTAAAAATGTTACTTTGCGCGCTTCCAACGGAGCTTCAGAGCAAGTTGAATTGCCGGTAAAGCGTCCGTCCGACAATGCTTATTCCTACTCTTTTGTGGTTGCCAAAGACGCAACTGGCATGCAGCAGTGCGTCAACGTGGTTGCCGATTACACTTCATATTACATTAGGTATAAAGACGAAATTATCTATTCGAGCAGCACGCCGCGAGATAGTGTGGTTTCGAGCGTGCCGACAGCGTTCGACATTATAGAAATTCCGAATAAATTTTTGGGAAAAGAGCTGCAGATAGAATTTATTTCAAATCTCAAAAGCGATCGACCACTACGCGTACCCGAATTGTTAATTGGCACTAAAAGTGGTATTCGCAAATACTATTTTTATATGGGACTGCCTAAAATTCTCGCCTCAATTGCACTGTTTATCACGGCGATTTTTATAGCTGTCATTGGCGTTTTCTTTATTGTAATAGGTCAAAATGCGCGGAATCTATTTATTGCCGTTTTATTTGCGATAATTATGTCTCTGTATATTGTATTGCGGGCGCCCATCGTCTTTTATTTCATAAATAATTCCATCCTCGGATATTATATTGAGTATACTTGTCTGATGCTGATTCCGGTACCGATATATCTTTTGTTTTTAAATGTCTTTTACGAAAACGATTATTTAGATTGGCGCACTAAATCTTTTGAAATTTTAGTTGTAATGCTAATCGTAAACTTCGTCGTGCAGTGGTTGCTGACATTATCTGGCATTAGTGAATTCGTTTTAATGCAGGGAATTACACTGGGCTTATTGGCAATTGCTGGCTTCTATCTATGCATATCGGTTTTTACACTGGACGGCAGTAGAGTTCGCAACAAAAACTTGTTGGTTATTTCCATCGCGCCACTGGCATCGTTAATGCTAGTTGACATTTTTGATTATTATAAGACTTTTGTCGTGCCGAAAGTGCCTTTTATCATCTTCTCCGTCGCATTTTTCATGATGATTCAGTTCGTATTGGCGTTTAAAAAGTATACTTTAGATTTTAATGCCGTCATCGAAAATGAATTCTACAGTCAGTTGGCGTATATAGATTCTTTAACTCAGTTGTCTAATAGACACGACTTTGAAAAAGACGTACAGGCCATCGTAGCCGGTGAAATTACATTTAATAATATGTATCTAATCATGACCGATATGAACCACTTGAAGACGATTAACGATACCTATGGGCACAAGATGGGAGATACTTATTTAAAGGCAGCCGGTGAGATGTTTTTGGAACTGGAAAAGCGACACAGAAGAATAAAGGCATATCGCTATGGCGGTGACGAATTCATCGTGCTCGCCTACGATAAAAGAGCAAGAGAATTAGAAAAAATAATACGCGATATTAAACGCTTATCTTATGGGAAAAAACATGATTGTGAATACGCGTTAGATTTTGCAGTTGGCTATTCGCTGTGTCCCAATCAGGCGTCTTTCGAGTTGTTTTCTTTTAAAGACGAAGCCGACAAGCGAATGTATGCCGATAAACAGTGTCAAAAGGAGGCGCGTGCTCATGCTAGGTAAATATCATGCCAGAGAAAAGTTTGTAGTCTTTATGCTACTGCTGGTTTTTGCTATTATCGGGTTAATTATTATTTATCTGTTGACTACAACCGATATCATGGCGCATGACGAATCGCAGCTAAGTATAGCTAGCAAGCTAGTCTTTGTAAAGGATAATGTGCGGGTAAGGGCTTCCGATGGCACTGAACAGATCGTCAACTTGCCTAAAAAGTTTAATTATAATTTTTCGTATTCCTATGATTTTGTTCCCCAACCCGTGGGGCAGGATAAAAAGACGGTGATGTACGTCAAGGGGTCTTACCACATTTTTAAGCTTACTTATCGAGATCAACTGATTTATCAGAACGATATGATGGATACGGCTCTGTATAGGAGCGGCGGCGATTATATAAGGATGGTTGCAATACCGGATCAGTATATCGGTAAAGTGTTAACGATTACCTTCACGCCGTTGCAGTCGTCTGGCTATGGTATTTTAGTGCCCTTCGTTATAATGGGTACACAGAGCGATTTAATTCTATATAGCTATGCTGAAGATTTAGATGTATTGTTAATAGCTGCCATTTTATTGGTGTTCAGTCTTGAATCGTTTCTTATATTGTCGATTTCAGCATATAATAAAAAGGTGCATTTGCGTTCATTTTTGGTGCCGCTATACGCTTTGATATTGGGGCTGTATACCATTGTGCGCATACCTGCCGTTTACTATTTTTTCCCCAAGGGACCGTTTATCTACGTACTCGACTATTTACTGTTTTTGCTACTGCCGATTTCGGTTGGCTATTTTATTCTCAGCGTCGCTAAAAGAGATGCCAAAAACAAACTCAGTCACAGGATTATACAGTTTTTGTTTGCGCTCTATTCAGTGATGATAATCGCTCAAATCGCACTGAGTTATTTGGGTTATATTGAGTTTAATCAGTTTCAAAAATTGTCGCAAATTTTCGTCGTTTTGGCAGCGGTAGTAACCATTATTATTCCGTTTACAATTGAAGTATTTGAATACAAGAGGATTATTTCGATTGCGATGGCGCTATTAATGGGCATACTCATATTTATGTTGGTGGTGTACCTAAAGACGTATCGCATTAGGTATTTGACGCTGTTGGGGTCCGTCGGCGGCTTGTTCATTGTATTTCAAGGCATGGTCGTTATGAAAATATACGCCAAAAATTACGCCGTCAGGTATAAAGTTGACTTGAATAAAAGGCTTGCCTTTACAGATAATTTAACGCGCATTATGAACCGAAATGCCTTCGAAAACGATATGAAAGATGTCATAAAGCGCGGTCACGAAATGATGTTTATGATTATTGACATCAACAATCTAAAGCAAATAAATGATAAATTTGGTCACAATACGGGCGATTATATTATTAAGAGCGTCGCTGAAATGCTCAATAAAGTCAAGCTCAGTTTTAACAAGACGACGCCGTATCGCATTGGCGGCGATGAGTTTGTGGTGGTTGCCTTAGATGTCGACAGGGCTTAAGAAGCGAACTTTTATTTCAAAATGAGTATTTTGACAGTTTCGTGACAGTGTGTTGTCAGTTTCAAGGTAACTTTATTCTCTTTTTATTGCTATCATAATATCAGAACTTGGCCAAGTTCTAAAAATATCGCAAGAAAAAGAAAGGGTGGAATCATGAAAAAACGAAAAATTTTAGCATTGGCATTAGCGACAGTTGTAGGTATTTGCAGTATGTTTAGCGGTGGTGGCGTATATGCAGACATTGAGAACAATCAAGATGCGCCAAATGATTGTGTTGAAGAAGTTTGTGAAATGACTATAGACGCTGAGCTGCTTCAAAATTCGGTTTTAAACCAATCAGAGCTTGAACAGTATAATAAAGCTATCAATCAAATCATGAAACTTTACGATGAAATTGAAGGTCAAGAATTAAATGATGATACTTTTGAAAAGTTAGAAAGGGCAGAGCAAAAGATTTACGAAGACAATCACGCATTATTTGACAAGGTAGAACAATACTTTATGACAGTTGATAATGCGCCAAATAATTTGACCGAAAACGGAGAATATAATGATTTAGAGGAATACGATGATTTAGATTTAGAAGAAATGCTGAGTGATTATTACGACGAATTATTGGAAGAAGGTGTTTTAAATAAAGCTGAACTTGCCATGTTTAAGGAAGCTGAAGAAAAACTATACAAGCTTTACGAAACTTCAATAGGAGATGAAGGTGAATTATTAGAAAAAGAAGACGCAATTTACGAGTCGTATAAAGCAGTATTCGAAAAAGTAGATAAGTATTTTGAAAAAATGCAGGAAGAATACTATGATGAAATGTTAAATAGCGGTGAACTCACTAAAGAAGAAGTGGAAAAGCTTAAGATAGCAGATCAAAAAGTGAATGAACTAATGGAACGATTAAATGAAAATTCAAGCGATGAAGAAGTGGACAAGGTGTTTGAAGAAATCGAAAAACTTTATGAAGCGCTTGGCATTTAGCCAATCGTGGGTAAATAATTGGGCAAATAATCAAAAATTAGGGGTAGGCACTAATGAGGCTTATCCCTTTTTATGGTATTTTGATAGTTATGTGACACTTTTTTGACGAATCTAAGGTGATATTTTACCATATTATATACGGAGGTTTCTAATTAACAATTGAGTGAGTAGCCGATTGATGGTATGATGTTTTACGAGACCAATACATAGACGATGGGATTGAAGACTATGGAAAAAATATATTTAGCAGACGACGATGCCGATATTTTAAGATTGTTAGAGATATTTTTAAAAAATGAAGGCTATGACGTAAAGACGTTTACGAATGGCGATGCATTATATGCCTATTTTATTGAGCAAAATGCAGACCTCGTCATTTTGGACAT
>PDWJ01001342.1_pt1 | contig 30819 bp, 25 predicted proteins | sample 1430881 | NCBI WGS metagenome assembly PDWJ01 (sample SAMN01162460, study PRJNA174530) | Oral metagenome, whole genome shotgun sequencing project. | biome: Marine environment; feature: Marine mammal; material: Swab sample of the gingival sulcus; isolation source: swab sample of gingival sulcus...
CCGGTCTGAGCAAGGAAGAGATTGAAAAGCTGAAATAGACAGATTACAACTCTTACATCTAAACCACAGGGACTATGTTGTGAGAAAATATTCAAGAACATGATTAACTGCGGCATCATCTGCGATATGCTGTTACAAGTAGAGAAAAATTCAGTACCGTCAAAATTGCTGCCAGAGTATCTCTTGCTGTTTAGAGTACAATTATCGAATTTATGGCATTTCTCAATGGCCTGAAACTGACGGCCACTCCGCCCTCATATAGTGACCAAGAACCACAACTATGCTATTATTAAAGCAATTCAGCTACAGGAAAAAAATAAGATGAGCGTAAAAACAATCGCAAAGGACTGTTTTGTAGAAAACGGCAGCAAAATAATAGAAAATACCGGCAATCTTGATGCCGGAGAACTCAAAAAAAACACCATTGCATACGGTATACTTGAAAAGCATAACGTATCAAAAACAATGGATAAACTGAACATTAAGTTCGATGCAATGGCATCACACGATATTACATACGTCGGAATTATCCAGACAGCACGCGCAAGCGGGCTTAAAGAGTTTCCAATACCGTATATTCTGACAAACTGCCATAATTCGCTTTCTGCGGTAGGCGGAACAATAAATGAGGATGACCACGCCTTCGGCCTCTCGGCCGCTGTAAAATACGGCGGAATCTATGTACCGCCGCATCAGGCGGTAATTCACCAGTATATGAGAGAAATGTGGGCCGGCGGAGGCAGGATGATCCTCGGCTCAGACAGCCATACCCGCTACGGAGCACTTGGAACAATGGCAGTGGGAGAAGGCGGCCCGGAGCTTGTTAAGCAGCTGCTTGGCAGAACATGGGACATCAGCTATCCGGGTGTAATCGGTGTATTACTCACCGGTAAGCCCCGCCGCGGAGTGGGCCCCCAGGATGTCGCGCTTGCAATCATTAAAGAGGTTTTTAAAAACGGTTTTGTAAAGAATAAGGTCATGGAATTCATAGGCCCCGGTATAGACAGCCTTTCGGTTGAATACCGCAGCGGAATCGATGTTATGACCACCGAGACAACATGCCTCTCCTCAATCTGGAAAACAGATGATACAGTAAAGGCCTACCTGAAACTGCACGGCAGAGAGGCAGATTACGCCGAACTTAAACCGGGCAAAACCGCCTACTACGACGGACTGATTGAGGTAGATCTTTCAAGGGTTGAACCTATGATTGCCCTGCCATTCCACCCAAGCAATGTTTATACTATCAATGATTTTATTGCAAATGCCTCAGAAATAATGAATAAGATCGATTCTGAGGCAAAAGAAACCTTCGGAAATCCCAATCTTGATACGGGCCTGCCATCAAGGGTTGTTGACGGCAGGGTTGAGGTAAGCCAGGGGGTTATTGCCGGATGCTCAGGCGGTTCTTTTGAAAACATCTGCGAAGCGGCTGACATCCTTGACGGAAAATCCATCGGTGATGAACACTTCGGCCTGAGTGTTTATCCGGCCAGCCAGCCGATCTACCTTGAGACAATGAAAAGCGGTGTTGCTCAAAAGCTTATGGCCGCCGGTGCACTTATGAGATCAGCCTTCTGCGGACCCTGCTTCGGTGCCGGAGATGTTCCCGCAAATAAAGACTTCAGCATAAGGCACACAACCCGTAACTTCCCCAACCGTGAGGGCTCAAAGCCGGGAGAAGGGCAGATTGCCTCAGTAGCACTGATGGACGCGCGCTCAATAGCGGCAACATCAGTAAACAAGGGAGTACTTACCCCCGCAACCGAGCTTGACTACAGCATAAGCCGGGCAGCCTACAGCTTTAATGGTGAAATATATCAAAACAGGGTTAAAAGCAGAGCCCTCAGCCCCTCACCCTCAAACGACCTGGTGCTTGGCCCCAATATCAAGGACTGGCCCGAGATGGTTCCGCTGACCGAAAACGTACTGCTTAAGTTTACGGCCGTCATAGATGATCCGGTAACAACAACTGATGAACTAATCCCCTCCGGAGAAACATCATCCTTCAGATCAAACCCGCTGCGGCTTGCGGAATTTACCCTTTCACGCCGCGTTCCCGAATATGTAGAACGCTCAAAGACGGCATATACAGCAGAAAAAGAAAGACGCAAAGGAAATATCTCAGGCGAGTATGAGGAGGTTCTCAAAACAGTTAACACCAAGGCCGCAGCCTGCGACGGCTCAAATACCGGCACAGGTTCAATACTGTTTGCAAATAAACCCGGCGACGGTTCAGCCCGTGAACAGGCGGCATCATGCCAGAAGGTTCTCGGCGGCTGGGCAAACCTTGCATTGGAGTATGCAACAAAGAGATACCGAAGCAACTGCATAAACTGGGGAATTCTGCCTTTTACAATTGACAAGGCTGAGGTTGATTTTGAGGTTGGAGAATATCTATTTGTGCCGGGTGTTAAAACCGCACTTGAGAACAAACAGGAAGAACTAAAAGCATGGGTTGTAAACGGCGATACTCTCCGTGAAAAAAAGGTTTACCTCAAGGATCTTACAGATGCCGAACGGAAAATTATTCTATCAGGCTGCCTGATAAACTACTACGCCGAGAATAAATAGATCCTTTATCTCAAAGGTCCTTTATCTCACAAATTGGTTAATTCAACCGCCTCTTTTGTCAGCCTTGTAATTTCAGCGAAATTACCGGAGCTGATAAGATCGGCCTTAACCATCCAGCTCCCGCCGCAGGCTAAAACCCTTTCATAGGAAAGGTATTCTTTAAGATTCGAAGCATTAATCCCGCCGGTAGGCATATACATGCAGTCATATACAGCTCCCATGGCTTTGAGCATCTTTAATCCGCCAAGGGCTTCTGCCGGAAAGAATTTAAGAACCTTTAATCCTCTTGAAAGGCCCATTTCTACCTGTGTCGGGTTTGCAACACCCGGAAAAACAGGAATACCCCGGTTAATACAGAAATCCACAACCTCAGGGTTAAAACCGGGCGCAACAATGAATGAAGCCCCGGCCTTCACGGCCTTACCGGCATTCTCAACATTCAAAACTGTTCCGGCGCCGATAAGCATATCCGGACATTCGGCTTTCATAAGTCTTATTGCCTCTTCGGCAGCATCGGTTCTGAAGGTAACCTCGGCAACAGGTAAACCGCCCTCTATAAGAGCATTTCCAAGAGCGGGAGCATTCTTTGCGTTTTCAATCTTTACAACAGGAACAAGCTTAAACCGTTTAATTGTTTCAGTAACACTATTCATCTAAAACTCCTTCTACAGGCTTTAATTAAAATGATACCGCTTTAAACAAATTCTGTAAATCAATTTAAACCCTTATGACTTGCCATATTTATTTTAGTCCTATAAAATCCCAGTATTAATGCGTAATATGCAGGACCTATACTACTAAAAAATGAACTTGAAGGAGTCAAAATCTGATATGAAGAACCGCTTTAAGATTGTATTCATAGCCGGAAAATTAGGTGATGTTGACGGCGTTTCTCTTGAGGTTGAAAAATGGGTTGAAATTCTTCAGGAAGAGGGTCATGAGATCTTCGCTATAGCCGGTAAATTCAGCAACAACCTTCTTTCAGTCCCTGAAGATCACAGACTTCTTATAAAAGATATCAGTTTTGAATCACCGCTTCAGCATGAGTACGAGCAGCTTGTATTCCCGTTTCTTAATAAATTTCAAACCTACATATCTGAAGATAAACTAAAAGCAACAGCAGAAGATATGAACCATAAAAGCAGTTATATCGCGGATAATATTTTTGACTACATACAGAAAAACTCTATAGATGTAATAATAGCGCAAAACACAAACGCAATGCCTATGACCCTTCTCGGAGGCCTTGCTGTATACAAGCTCTGCAGCGAAAGAAGAATTGCCGCAATCTTTCATCACCATGATTTCTGGTGGGAACGGAGCAGGTTTGTAAACTCGGCAATTGAAACAATTCTTTCAAAAACAATGCCGCCCCAGATGCCCGGAATAGAACATGTTGTTCTGTCAAACTACGCGTCACATATTCTCAGATCAATTAAACGAATACACCCCAGGATCATTCCTAATTGCGAAGATTTTGAAAATGCTGTAACACTTGATGAATATAATTCCGACCTCCGGAAAGAGCTTGGTTTCAGCGATGACGCAATCCTTGTCCTTCAGCCTACGCGGGTTATACAACGGAAAAGAATAGAAGACTCAGTCCGCTTTGTAGGTAAACTTAAAAAAAGGTATCCGGATCTCAAAAACCGCCTTAATCTGATAATCTCATTATATCAGGGTGATGAACCTGACGAAAACTACGTCTCAGAGATTAATTCACTTGCGGAAGAATATGAAATACCCCTGCACTTTATCTCTGACAGGGTGGCATCCGCACGCGGCAATAATGCGGAAGGCCAAAAAATGTATACAAACCGTGATGTTATTGCAAACTCAGATTTTGTTACCTACCTTCCAATATGGGAAGGTTTTGGAAATGCCCTGCTTGAGGCTGTTGCGGCAAAGGTTCCAATTGTAATCTCAACATATCTGGTTTATAAAACTGATATAAGGATTCATGACTTTGATATTATAGAGATACAGGACAACTATAATGATAAAAATGAACTCATTATAACTGACACATCTCTGGAAAGAGCTTATGAGATTCTTAACAATCCTGAAAAAAGACAGAAAATGGTAGAGCACAACTTCAAGGTTGCAAATGAACATTTTGGCTATAATACCTTAAAAAGAAACCTTATTGAGCTGCTTGACGATTATTCCTACGAAATTCTTGCAAGCCGTAAAAAGATTCAAAAAAGCAGAGAGGGTTTCTCTGTTTAAAAATAAGCGGAAAGATGCGGCCTGATACTAATCTATATCCAGTATCGCAGGAAATGAAAAACCGGAACTGTCAGAGACAATATTATTAAAGTATTTCTGCCTTTTTATATATTCCAATATAAATGGACAAATATAATCTGCATCTGCCGGAATTGACAAAAAAATCATCCATCCAAGGCTGTCAAAATAACCGATAATAACCCGTTCTTTGCCGGCGCCGGATTTTTGTACAAGCCCATCAATCTTACAGTCGTAAAAACCCCAGTCATCTGAGAGCACAATCTCTTCAGCAGTATAATACAGCCTGATAAGATCTCCCTGATATCTGTACTCACCATACTGTGCCGTAATCCGGTTTACACCAAGAAATTCTATACCATCATGTATAATAGGACCCCGTATCAGGACAGCTGGTTCATTTTCCTCAGAAAAAGCAGGAGATGTGAGAAAAACAATCACAATAAAAAGCAGCCGTTTATTCAAAATAAAACCTTATTTATTCTATCATAGCTGGATATAGCCGGAAATACCGGTCAGGAGCATCTGAACAGACATTGTGGTAAGGATCATTCCCATAAGCCTTTCAATAGCCCGCAGAGCACGGCTTCCTAAAATCTTTCTTAGAATCTCGGATAGAAGAAGTATTGTTGTACATACAATACTCGAAATAAGCAGTGCCACTGTAAGCATAAGATGCTTTTCAGGATACTGGCTTGAAGAAAGTATAATAAAGGCAATAGCCGATGGGCCCGCCTGTAAGGGAATCGCAAGGGGAACAAACAGCGGTTCTTCATGAAATTTATACTCTGAAAATTCAGACTCCGCAATCGGTAAAGGATTCATTACACCCGGTTTTTCCGGAAAGATCATCTTGATTGCAATAATAAAAAGTATTAATCCTCCTGAAATACTTAAGGCCGGCTGTGAAATATTAAGGCCGTTCAGGATAAATTTTCCAAAATAAAGGAAAAACAATAATACAATAAAGGCAAAACCGCTTTCTCTCAGAGTGATGATTCTTCTTCGTTTTGGTTCAAAACCTTCCAGCGCGCATAGAAACAGAGGAACATTTCCAAATGGATCCATAATGAGAATAAGTGTTATTATTGCAGTATAAAGTGTCATTCTTACTCAACAGTCACTGACTTTGCCAGGTTTCGGGGCTGATCCACATTTCTATCAAGAAGCAGCGCCGTATGATATGCGAACAGCTGCAGCATAACAACCATCAGGAAGGGGTACATCAACTCGTGGGCTTTCGGAACATAGATAACATCATCTGCTATTTCCGCTATCTCTGTATCACCACTGACAGCTACCGCTATTACAGGGCCCTTTCTTGCCTTTACCTCTTTCATATTCGATATTATCTTTTCCCTTAAATCATCATCCGGTACAAGGAAGACAGACGGGGTCTCCTCATTAATCAAAGCTATCGGTCCGTGCTTCAGCTCCCCAGCGGAATAACCTTCAGCATGGATGTAGGATATTTCCTTAAGCTTAAGGGCCCCCTCAAGCGCAATAGGATAGGTTAAACCCCGTCCCAGAAAGAAGAACGAGCGGCATTTGTAATACTTTTCAGCAATTGATTTTATATACATATTCTGCTTTAGACCTTCCTGAATCTGATCAGGAATGGATATCATGGCATCGACTATTGCCTTTCCTTCAGCTATCGACATATCACGCATTCTTGCCATTATAAGACTGAATAAATACATCGCCGTAAGCTGAGAGGTAAATGCCTTTGTTGATGCCACTGCAATCTCAGGCCCGGAGTGAATATATACACCACCGTCCGACTCACGTGGAATTGTTGAACCTACAACATTGCAGATTCCCAGAACCTTTGCTCCCTTTCGCTGCAGCTCACGCATCGCATAGAGAGAGTCAGCTGTCTCTCCTGACTGAGAGACTACAAAATACAGGGTTCCAGGGTCTACAATGGGGTTTTTATATCTAACCTCGGAAGAAAGTTCCGCGCCTGCCGGTATCCTTGCAACCCTTTCAAGCATGTAGGCGCAGGTCATTGCGGCATAATATGATGTTCCCGCAGCAAGGATAATAACACGGCTTACGGCTCTGAGTTCTCTATTGGTCATATTAAGACCGCCTAGCTTAGCAGTACCCTGATCAAGATCAAGTCGGCCCTTCATTCCCCGCTGAACAGAAAGCGGCTGCTCAAAGATCTCTTTTTCCATGAAGGTTGGAAAACCCTCTTTTTCGATCTCATCAATATCCCAGCCTACAGTGCTGATCTCCTTATTCCGCTCATTATCACGTATATCGGTTGTTCTGAAACTGTCCTTATCGACAACAACAACGTCCCCGTCCTCCATGTATACAACCTGCTTTGTGTAAGCCATCATTGCTGTAACATCGGAGGCAAGAAACATCTCTCCCCGTCCTATACCAAGAACAAGGGGTGAACCGTTACGGGCACCAATCATCTTACAGGGTTCATCAGCGTGGATGGCAACTATTCCATAGGTTCCCTCAATATGTGTAAGTGCAGACTTGACCGCTTTTTCAAGATCTCCCTCATAAAACTTGCTTATAAGGTGGGCAATAACCTCGGAGTCGGTTTCAGTTTTAAACTCTACACCTTCATTCTCAAGTTTTTTTCTGAGTGATATATAGTTTTCGATAATTCCATTATGTACTATGGTAATCTTTCCGGTAGAATCAGAATGAGGATGGGCATTTAGATCGTTAACCTCACCATGAGTGGCCCATCGGGTATGGCCTATACCATAAGATCCCGTCATATCATCCGGCACGGCTGACTGAAGATTGCTTATCTTACCCTTCTTTTTGATTATTGTAAGCCTATTATCATAGCCCACACTGATTCCGGAAGAATCATAGCCCCGGTATTCCATTCTCTTCAGGCCCTCAACAAGAACACCTGCAGCAGCCCTGTCACCACAGTAACCGACAATTCCACACATAATAATGCCCCAATAAATTTTATTTATATCTTTTGAGTATATCTCAAAAAAAAAATATTGCAAAGCTGAAGCAGCAGAAAATAAATCAGTTATATAATAAGTATGAAAGACATAAATTTAAATACAAAAAAACTAACAAGAGCAGGATTGATCGCCGCATTAATACTAACAATTTCAATCTTTTCCTGCGGCCCTGCTGTAGATCTTAGAAATCTTGTCGACAGCGACCTTTTTCCGCCTGTAATAAAAAACATTTTACCCATCAACGAATACTCAATAAAAATTGACTTCAATGAAGCTGTAAAACTAAAGGGAAATATACTTATAAACCCTGATCTTGGTGAAATAAGCGCAACAGAAAAGGATAAAAGCCTTATAATTAATTGCTCAAAAAGTCAGCAGGCCGGTGTTAATTATACTGTTGACGCAACAGTGGCGGATAAAAAAGGCAACAGCATGAGTTTTACAATAGCCTTTTACGGTTTCAATCAGGATCTGCCAAACCTTATTATAAACGAATTTACAACACAGGGCTCAAAATCTCATCCTGACATTATTGAATTATACGTCACAAAGGGAGGAAATGCTGCCGGACTATGGATTGTAGAGGGAACAACAGATTTTCCCGAAGAGGGTATCTGTCTGCAGGATTGCTGGGTGAATGATGGAGACTACATACTTATTCATTTCAAACCTCAGGGAATTACCGAAGAAATAGACGAATACGGCGCAGAGATTAATATCTCAGGCGGGCATGACGCATCCGACGAGGCCCGCGATTTCTGGGTTCCCGGAGGAGGCGGACTTTCCGGTAATAACGGGGTAATCTCCGTTTATGAAGCACCCGGCGGAAGACTTATTGATGCAGTTTTATACTCTAACAGAACATCAGCCTCGGACGAAAAATATTCAGGCTTCGGCAGCCTCAGGATGCTTAATAAAACCAGACAGCTGAAAGAACAGGAGGGCTGGCTCGGTACGGGTGAAGAGGGCAGACTTCGCCCTGAAGATGCGGTAAATCCTGACGACTCAACGGCAACACGCTCCATCTGCCGTGCATCCGATCCAATGGATACCGACACAGCCGCTGACTGGCATATAGTTCCTACAAGCAGTTCTACTTTCGGAAGCCAAAATACTGATGAGGTATTTGAATAGAGTTTTATTAACCAGGAGAGCTGATCGGGTAACCTTCAAAACTAACCGGCTTTTGAAAGAGGCCCGATCAATTAAAATGGGCCAAATCTTTCAATCTGAAATCATCCATCATATTTTCGATATAAACCCTTGCTTCGGTAAGCCGCTGCTTTTCTTCATCCTCAAGCAGATTAATACCGGTATCCATAACCTTGACAATCTCCATTTGAAGATTTTTAAGCAGGCGGGCAGCACTGACAAGACAACGGTGCTCCTCTCTCTCAATCTCATTATAATTACGGGGCCTCCGCTCAAGCAGGCTATAGTAGGAACCTAGAACAGAAGGCAGTCCGCTGGTTCCCAAAATACACATTCTATTGATCTCAGGCTCAAGGTCTAACGAATCACGGAACCTCTTATAACCCGAAATACTTCTTGTTACCCGGTCAAGGGTTGCCCAATAATCCTTTTCAATACATGAAAGAGCACCGAAAAGCTTTTTCATCTCAAAAGCGGCATCAGGGTGTATAATAATTTCAGGATACTTTTCAATACGCGCCGCAAACTCTTTAATAATCTTATCCGCGAAACTAATCCTCTCTTCGCTGTTATCCACAACAGCAGTTGACTGACCCGTTACCTTTACAGGTGATTTTTTTTTGCTTGAAGGATTTTTTTCTGTTTGCTCTAACAGGGCCTTTACTGCCTCATTTTCAGCCTCAAGAAAGGTTAATAAATTTATCCGGTATTCAACAGCATCGTGATATCTTAATTCAAACTGCTTTGCAAGACTTTTCGGCCGGTTATGCAATATTACCAGCTTTTCGTAATCTGCCCTGATATCCTTAAGAAGGCTGTCAATCCTGCTTTTTTCTTTATTTATACCGAACATAGTTACCCCGTTAAATTCATCACTTATATATACAAGATTATCGGCATTTATTGACAGTTTCAAGCGCAATAGTCTATGCTAAAGTCATGTACAAACCAAATCCGATACCAAAGGCTGCCGTAATTCATGATCTATCGGGCTTTGGAAGGTCTTCGCTTACCTCGGTTATCCCGATCCTTTCAACAATGGGTATTCAGCCATGTCCGGTTCCAACAGCAATCCTCTCAACCCACACAAGTGAATTCAAGGATTACTATTTTTTTGACTTCACAGATCACCTTGAAGCATATATTGAGCACTGGAAGAGTCTTAAACTCAATTTTGATGCAATTTACAGCGGGTTTCTGGGTTCCGCTAAACAGGTTGATATTGTAAAGAAATTCATAAACGCCTTCCGGCAGCCTCAGCAGATAATAGTTGTAGACCCTGTCCTAGGAGATGACGGAACAACCTACGACACAATTGACAATGATCTGGTAATTCAGATGACAGAATTGATCACAATGGCAGATTTGATAACGCCCAATATCACAGAGGCTGCTCTTATACTCGGCGAACCGACAGACATGAAGCCTTATGATTTCAATGACAAACTGATCAAAGACTGGCTGCGCCGTCTCGCGGCAAAAGGACCTGAGATAGTCATTATTACAAGTATTCCGGTACCCGATCAGCCAAAACTTTCCTCCGTCATTTCATACGACAGATCCTCGGATCGTTTCTGGCAGGTTAAATGTACATATATACCAGCCTACTTTCCCGGTACGGGAGATATATTTACAAGTGTTATGACGGGAAGCCTTCTTAGAGGGCAAAGCCTTCCAATCTCACTTGATCGAAGTGTCCAGTTTGTTACACAGGCAATAAGAGCCAGTTTTGGACATGATTATCCCCGAAGAGAGGGTGTCCTGCTTGAAAGTGTTCTCGATAACCTGCGTGCGCCAATCATAAACACCAGCTATGAACTATTTTGATAAACGGAAGGCGGCAGGTGCTATCTTCATAGATTTTGACGGAACCCTGTACAACAGCGATCATTATATTGCGGAAGAAAACTACGCGGCCCTTAAAGAAGCCCGTGATTCAGGATATATTACAGCAATAAATACCGGACGTTCTCTTTTTTCATTCAAAAGAGCCGCTGTAACACTCGATAAATCAATGGCCGATTATTTTGACTTTCTCATCTTCTCTTCCGGAGCAGGAATTATAGATCTTAAAGACGGCAGCCTCTTTGAAGCCAAAGAGCTGGAATCTGAACTTGCATTTGAGGCGGCTGAGGTTCTCTTCAAAGACGGCCTTGATTTCATGATTCACAACAGGGTTCCTGAAAATCATAGGTTCGTATATGTAAAATCAAACGGAGCTGTGAATCCGGATTTTTACCGCCGCATGAACATCTATGAGGGGCTGGGTCAGTCACTGGGCTCTGATGAAAATAATTCTGATTTGGATAGAATTAAATCAGTTTGTAATAACGGGGTTTCACAACTTTTAGCTGTCGTGCCGCCGTCTGTAAATGATAACAGGTATTCTGAAAAACTGATGGATTATCTGCAGAAACGCCTTGGCTCCTGCACGGTAATAAGAACAACCTCGCCCCTTGATAAAAAATCCCTCTGGATTGAGATATTCAGCCCTGATGTGTCAAAGGCAAAGACGGCGGAAAGACTTGCGGCCCGCTTCGGCATAGGCGCAGAGAGTTCACTGGCAGTAGGAAACGACTTTAATGATCTCGACATGCTTAAATGGGCCGGAACAGGCCGAAGCGTCGACGAGGCCCCCGATCAGATTAAGCGGCTCTACCCAAGTGCCGGCCGGTCGTCAGACAGCGCGGTGGCTGCCGCAATCAGGGAATTTATAACCTTATCGCAGCCCTGACAAGCCTGCGCCACTCGGCCCTCTTTTTATGTCTGGCGGCGTCGGAGATAACAGGCTTAAAGGTCTCGTATCCCCTGTGCATGGAAATCAAATCCTTATAATCAGACCAGAAGCCGCAGGAAAGGCCGGCAAGATAGGCAGCCCCTGTCGCGGTCATGTCTGCCTCCGGAGTGCGTTCAACCCTTACACCTGAAAAATCAGCCAGACACTGCATAAGTATGTCGGAGCGGCTTACACCCCCATCCGTCATAATCTCGGTTATCTTGGTTTTAGTATCCTTTTCAATACCCTCAAAGATATCATCAATCCTCAGCGCAAGCCCCTCAAAGACGGCCCTTGCAACATGGGTACGTTTAGTCTTAAGAGTCAGGCCGGTAACCGCAGCCTTTGCCTTCGGGATAAAATACGGAAAGCGTATGCCCGTCGGTGTGGGAATAAAATATACCCCGTCTGTATCTCCGCATTCAGCGGCAAGCTCATTCAGCTCCAACGCCGAGTCGGAAAGCCCAAGCCCCCGACCAAGCCAGTCGATCAATGTACCGGTGGTAGCAACCTGCCCCTCAAGCATGTAGGTCGGCTTTCCGTCAATCACCCATGCAAGCAGCGGAAACAGCCCCCGCCGCGAGACCTTTCCCTTTTCGCCTACATTAACGCAGACAAATGACCCCGATCCGAGCGAACACTTAACATCTCCGGGCTGGTAACATCCGTGCCCGAAAAGCGATGACTGCTGATCTCCAACAGCCGCCCGTATCGGAATAGACTCACCGAAGATCTCTTTATCGGTATTACCGAAAAATCCGCTTGTGTCCCTCACCTCGGGCAGCATTTCCATCGGGATATTGAATATATTACAGTAGATCGAGTTCCATTTGAGATCAAATGGGTTAAACATGGCAGTACTTGCCGCATTGGTATAATCAGTCAGATGATTCTTTCCGCCTGTCAGCTTATAAATGAACCAGCTGTCTATTGTACCAAAAACAGCCTCTCCGCGGCGGCACTTTTTCTCAAGATCAGGATTATTATCAAGCAGCCAGCGAACCTTACCAATTGTATGATCGGTATTAAGCACAAGCATTGATGTCGCAATAAGAAGTGTACTGTTTATAAGGCGGCTGAACAGCTTCATTGAGCTGCGCAGCAAAACCCAGAGCGGGCTGCGGTTCATCTTTGCTATTGTATCGGCGGCACGCACATCCTGCCAGTTTATGAATTTAGTCAGAGGCTTGCCTGTTTTTTTATCCCAGAGGCAAAAAGAAGAGCGCTGGTTGGTAATTCCAAAGGCTGCAATCTCACAGGGGCTTACTGTACCGTCGGCAAAAAGAGCTTTTACAGTATTGCAAAGTGCCTGCCACAGAATTTCCGGGTCATGTTCTGTTGCCCCGGGCTCAGGATGCTCAGCCGGAGTTTTTTCATACTCGCGCCTGAGAATCTCTCCCTGCCGGTTATAAAGAAAACTTCTGATGCCGGTACTTCCGGCATCAACAGCAATTATATATTTTTTATCATCGTCGCTCATAACATCAGTATACAACAAATGAGCAAATCAGGCGAGGCTATTCCAAAAGCCGTTTACTATGGATTATTTTTTTCCAAAAAGCCTTCCAAAAAATCCCTGTTTTTTCGGCTTCTCTTCAGGTTTTGAGACAGCTGAAGAGGATTTTGGCTTGGCTGCAGTCTGATTATTATTTTTAGGCTTATTGTTCTGATGCTTCTTATTATACTGCTTATTATTCTGTTTTTTACCCTGCCTGTTTTTATCCCATTCTTGTTTATTTTGAGTTTTTTTATTCCGGGATTTTTTCTTTTTTGAAACTTCCTGCTTCAGCATTTCATCAGAAGGCTTAAAATCCTCTCCGTATTTTGCCTTATAATAAGCCAGACGGTCTTCAACTCCTGCGGCAGCATCCGGCCTCTTTAAATTCTCAGGCCGCCTTTCCCCGTGGGCGGGTTTACGTGCATCATGCCGACGGTCTCCTCCGGATCTTTTTCTATCATTTCTTCTATCATTACCGCGGCCCTGACCACGGCCGTCGTTCCTTCTTCCGCGTCCGTCACGATCCCGGCCTGAGCGGTCTCTTCCTGAACGATCCCGTCCTGAACGCTCTCTGCCGGAACGGTCATCGTATTCGCTGCGGAATTTCATTCCTTCAGAGGCATCTTCAATATTAAACAGTTCTTCATCGGCTATAATTACCGAAATCTTGTCTCCAATATAGCTTTCAATTGCGGGAAGATGGTAAACATATTTTTCACAGGCCAGAGACACGGCCTTTCCGAAATTTCCTGCCCTTGCTGTACGGCCTATACGGTGAACATAATTCTCAAAATCTTCAGGCAGGTCATAGTTAACAACAAGTCCTAGATCATCAACATGCAGACCGCGGGCGGCAACATCAGTTGCGATAAGAATATCAAGCTCTCCGGCCTTCATGCTGTTTATAACAGCAAGCCGCTTTTTTTGAGGAAGATCCCCCATAAGGTATTTTGTATGATAGCCGTTTGCGTCAAGCCTCTTTGAGACCTCTTCAACCTTATGCTTCGTGTTACAGAATATAATGGCGTTCTCAAATTTTTCTTTCTTCAAAATACTTAACAGAAGTTTAAACTTTTCATGTCCGGCAACATGATAAAGCTCCTGGGTTATCTCTTCTACAGTGACCTTCTCCGGTTCAATCTTGATCTCCTCATATTCATTCATCTGATCCCATGCAAGATTAAGAACCCTGGTATTGAGGGTGGCACTGAACAGCATTGTTCTCCGCTCTTCACGGGGCGCAAGCTTTCTGAGCATTTTGCGTAAATCAGGAAAAAAGCCCATGTCAAAAAGCCTGTCAGCCTCATCAATAACAAGGATGCCGAAGCCTTTATAATCAATGTGGTTGGATTTTTCCAGATCAAGCAGACGTCCGGGGGTTCCTACAATGAGATCCGCTCCGTCATTAAGCTTCTCAAGCTGTTTTTTATAACCAACCCCTCCGTATATACTTACTGTCTTGTAATCAAGGTGGCCGCCGAGAATTTCGGCCTCTTCTTCAATTTGTACTGCCAGCTCTCTTGTCGGAACCACAATCAGGGCCTTTTTGTTTTCTACAGCCTCTGTCTTAAAAAGCTGATAAATTGAAATTAAAAATGCCGCAGTTTTACCTGTACCTGTCTGCGACTGAACCGTTACGTCTTTATTATTGAATACTGCATTAAAGGTTCTTTGCTGCACCGGCATAGCTTCGATAAAGCCCGCATCATTAATGCCGCGCATTATGTCTTCGTGTAAATTAAATTCTTCAAATTTCATGGATGTGATTATACTCTTTAAAGAAATTATCTACAAGATAGAGAAAAGTATGCTTTAGCTAATGAGATCTTCTATGATATTTTTTCAGGAATTCGGGGTCATTAAAATCAGACTTTGATGGAACATATCCGTCATAATCATCCTTCAGATGCTGTATAAAAACCTTTTCTATTATGTCAGGGGGATATTTATCCCTAAAGGCCTCTATCACCTTCGGAAGGGTTTCTATATTATGCAGATATTGCCTGTGACTATAGGGTGTCCAGCCTTTTAATCTTCTGTTTTCCATGTATTTCTTAAAAAGCCTTTGATCAAAATATTGATCTATCCATTCATGAATATCTACAGCACGGTAACCAAACAATTCTTCTGTACTATCAGCATGTTTCTCTATCCTCATATATTAATTCCTCATTGTTACGCCCATTTCGAGCCTTAGCTTGTCCTGCGCTGATGATATCTGTTTGAAGATTTGACTAAGAGAGCTTAGCTCAACCTCAGAGAGATCTTCTACATATATCAGATTGCTCAATGGTTCGCCGTCTTCTATAGTCTGAACCTGATCCCTGAATCTAAGCTGGGTCAATAGATAAAACGCCTGCTCATAATTTCGCAACTCACCGGCTGTAATCTTACCCTTTTCTCTCAGCGCTCTAAGACGTTCAACAGTAGAGACGGCTTCTATTTTTTCACGCAGTGCCATTGTTCTGGCATATAGAATTAATGGACTAATAGCCTTCTTTATATCAAAAACCTCATCATCTTCATCGGTCAAATTAGTCTGAATTTTTCCTAAAAGGGTCAGCTTGGGTTTATATACACTCACAGCAGCAGTCAATTCCCGCAGAAATCCCGGATGGGTATCAACAGCCTCCCAAAGATCCTTCCTGAACCTGTCAGCATATTTATTTTTTCCAAAAATACATTTGAAATCAAAAAGTATATTTAAATCCAAAAGGTGCCGCTGGCCTGTACCTGAAAACCAGCTGAAAACCTGCTGCCGCCATTCAGAACTGGATCTTACCCATTTGGGATTCGATGCCATTACACCGCCCTTACAATAAGAATAGCCGATATATTCAAGCGAATCGCTGACAAAGCTTCCAATCTTAATAAAGTATTCTCTAACAGAATTAATTTCAGCCTCCGGACAGTCTTTAAAAATTATCCCGTTATCCTGATCTGTAAGCAGGGTCTGCTCGCCCCGGCCTTCGCTTCCCATAACAATGAAGGCAAAACTGCATGGAGGAGGGCCATACTCCTCAATTGCCAATTCTATAAGCTTCTTTGTTATTATTTCCGCGGTCTTTGAAACAAGATTAACAATGTATGAAGCCTTTGCTCCAAGCTGCACCAATGTTCTGACCGAAAAAACAAGTCTTAAATAACAGTCCCGCATCTCTTCAACAGTTTCCGCCCTTAAAAGCTCTTCTGTATATGATGCTGTATTTGTACTCTGAGTTTCTATAAGCCTTTTTTCAGAAAGAATACCGATCGGAAAACCCTTATCATCAACAACTACAAGCTGCCTTATGGAATTATCACGCATCAGCCTGAATGCCTCAAAAAACATTATATCAACACCGGCCGTAACCACAGGGCTCCGCATAACAGCAGTGACCTCTGAATCAATACCTGCGGCTCCGGATAAAACCTTCTGGCGCAGATCCTGATCGGTTACAATTCCCTCAGCATATCCCTTTTCATTTACTACAATAAAGTTGTTTTTATTAATTTCATTCATGCACTCAACAGCCGTACTAATTTTTGTATCTCTATTAAACAACAATATGTCATCCATAATGCTGCCCGCACGCTGGTATATATACTGTAGAGCAGACTGTAATTCGACAAGGGTGTATTCACGCTGAGCATCTATCCTTGCAGCCCCTGTCCTGGATTTTTCACTCATATCCTTTACAATCAGAACTATTCCTGATATTAAATTCATTCTTATTCTGGATGCCGATATAAAGACCTCTATATTAGAACCGTCTTTTTTTACAAGCCTTGTTTCATAACGGCCGGTGATATCTTCTGCAGGATTGTTTATATAGCTGATAAGCTCTTTGCCGTCAACATCAGGGTATATCAGTTCACCGCAGTCAATATCTTTTAGTTCCTCAGGAAGATAATCCAGCATATGAAGAACAATCTCATTAGCAGAGATATTGGCTGAATCATCTATATAGATAAAACCGTCTGCTGTTGTTTCAATCCAGTTTTGATACTCTTCGTCTATAAGCTCATAGGATTTTTTTATTCTCTCACGGCTTAATTCTGTTTTAAGACTGCGGATCGACGCGAAAACAAACAATACAGCGGTAAGGACTAAAACTCCGGCGGTATAGGGAATCAAAGTCTTGAACATTTCACCGGTATCTATACTTTCACCCGCAATATTAATCAGTTCAGGAATAAAGATAAGAAACACATAGGCGGAGAGAAGTCCAAAACCTACAAGCGGAGGGAGAATATTTACAGACAGTATTCTGCTGATTTTCCTTTTCATGATGATATTTTCATCTGTTTGACACTTTTTTGCAATAGATAAGTTTTTATTGTGTCAAAATAACACATACATAACTCTATAACATGGCTTCTGGACATATTGACACAATCTCAATTGAATATCTGTCTATTAAAACATGATAGCGAATTAACCGGCTCAAACCCGGACTATAGTTAAATCATTATTATATAAAGAAATAAATATTAAAAACTAATTTTTTCAGGATCGTATGCACTTTTGGCACAGTTAATGCTTATATATTAGTGTAAAAGAAAAATTAATACTAAGGAGTTTAGATATGACAACATTAACAACCTACAGACCAAGAAGAGTAAATCTTTTCGACGAGATGGACAGAATGATGGAGTCCATGATGGAAAGCGGAACAAAAACCGGAAGCTCACGCTACCCTGCGGTAGACGTTATAGAAAAAGAAGGCGGCTTCGAACTTACTGTTGAACTGCCCGGTTACGGTAAAGATGATGTAGAAATTAAGGTTGATAACAACCTCCTTACAATTTCAGCTGCTGAAATAAAGGAAGCAGAAGAGAAAAAGGAAGAAAAAGAAACCATCAACTACATCATGCACGAAAGAAGCGGCAGAAGCTTCATCAGAACCTTTGTTCTGCCCAAGGATGTAGACAAAGAAAATATTGAAGCATCATTTGAGAACGGACTGCTTGAGCTTGTGATACCGAAGGTTCCAAAGGCTGAACCCAAAAAGATCGATATAAAGATCAAATAAAAACCGAAAGAGCGGTGATTGTCTTGTTAAGACTGCAGCCGTTCATGAATCCTCTCCCAATTTGCCCACCGGCTGAAACAGCTGGTGGGTTCTTTTTTTATAAACTGAAAAGCAAATCCTCATAGGTCGGAAAAGGCCATTCATCCATTGGGATAATAACTTCAAGAGCGTCACCGAAAATTCTGATCTCTTCCATTTTTTTGATAACCTCATTTCTATAATATGCTGCGGCCTTTTTAACATCCTTTTCATTTCCAGCCCTTTCAATAAGTGACTTAAGCTCATAAACAGAGCGCATCAGGCCGTTAACATTATCCGAAAGGGTTTTAAGGGTTTTTTCATAGGCGGCTGTATCAAAAGACGGAAGGGCCTTCTTTGAGCTGAGAAGGGTATCGCTTACTGCCCTGCTGTATCTTGCGGCAGCCGGATAGATCTGCTTTTCAGCCATCTCAACCATTATATTGGCCTCAACATTAATCTGCATACTGTATTTCTTAAGATAGATCTCAACCCTTGATATAAGTTCTTCTTTTGAGAAAACACCATGTTTGCGGAAAAGCTCTATCGACTGCGGGCTTTCATAAACAGGTATTGCTTCAATTGTTGATTTTATATTCGGAAGGCCCTTCTTTTCCGCAGCCGCTATCCATTCATCCGAGTAGCCGTTACCGTTAAAGATAACCCTTTTATGAGCCTTATATGTTTCTTTTACGATGGAGGCAATCTCTGCGTTCTTGTCATCAGCACCTTCAAGCCGATCAGCAAATTCCGATAAAACCTCGGCCACTACAGTATTAATTGCTGTATTTGGCCCTGCTATTGAGGCCGAAGACGGAACCATCCTGAACTCGAACCTGTTTCCGGTAAAGGCAAAGGGAGATGTTCTGTTACGGTCTGTCATATCCTTTGGAAGATCCGGAATACTTGTCACACCTATTTCAAGTGTCTCGCCGGTTGCTGATTCAACAGCCTTATTCTCCGCCAGGGAATTGAGAATCCCCTCAAGCTGATCTCCAAGAAATATTGATATTATTGCAGGAGGGGCCTCATTTGCACCCAGTCGGTGATCATTTCCTGAATTTGACGCTGTTGCACGCAGAAGCGGTGCATATACATCAACCGCCTTGATTACTGCCACCAGAAACAGAAGAAAATTGGCATTACTCTCAGGACTGTTACCCGGATCAAGAAGGACATAGCCGGTGTCAGTTACCATTGACCAGTTATTATGCTTTCCCGAACCGTTTACCCCGGCAAAGGGCTTTTCATGAAGAAGGGCAACCATTCCATGACGAGCGGCAATCTTGTCCATACTGGCCATAACAAGCTGATTACGGTCGGTAGCAATATTGGCGCAATCATAGATTGTCGCAAGCTCAAACTGGTTAGGGGCAACCTCATTATGCTGAGTCTTTGCTGATATACCAAGCTTCCATAATTCATGATTCAGCTCATTCATAAAAGCGGCGGCCTTCTCTTTTATATTTCCGAAATAGTGATCATCCAGTTCCTGTCCCTTTGCCGGCTTTGCGCCAAAAACAGTCCTGCCTGAAAACATCAGATCAGGCCGCTTTTCGCATAAATCCTTCTTAACCAGAAAGTATTCCTGCTCAGGGCCTATCGTAGGAGTTACCCTCTTTGCCTCAACACCAAGAGCCTTCAAAACCCTCAATGCCTGTGTATTAAGGGCGTCCATAGAACGCAGCAGCGGAACCTTCTTATCAAGGGCCTCACCGTTATATGAAACAAAGGCAGTAGGAATACAGAGGGTAACACCTGAGGCATCTTCACGTACAAAGGCCGGAGAGGTTGTATCCCAGGCAGTATATCCCCTGGCCTCAAAGGTTGCCCGCAGTCCGCCGCTTGGAAAGGATGAGGCATCAGGCTCACCCTTGATAAGCTCTTTACCCGAAAACTCCATCATAACCTTGCCGTCGCTCATGGGAGATATGAACGAATCGTGCTTTTCGGCTGTAGAGCCCGTCATGGGCTGAAACCAATGGGTGTAATGGGTTGCACCCTTATCAATGGCCCAATCCTTCATTGCTGAAGCAACAACCTCAGCTGTTTCAGGAGTCAGGGGTTTATCTCCCTCCTGAACATCCTTGATCTCATTATAGACGCTCTTGGGCAGCCTGGCTCTCATCTCTGAGTCGGAAAAACAGTTTTTTCCATATATCTCATGCAACTGTGAGGCGGCAAAATCAAATCCATTCATATATCTTCCCGTTTATAAAATTTTATTTAGCGTTTAATTATAAAAACCGCAAAGCTTTTTTCAAAAGTAACCAGCTTTTGAAAGAGACCATATAACAATAAACATATTTGATCAAAAAGTTAAGAGTGTTTTAACCTCAGCTGTAAAAAAATTGAAACACAAGGCTGCCCCAAAGTATTAACGAAAGAATCACAAGATAGATAATACCCTGAATTCTTTTCCCGTTAACCGGCGGCCCTTCATTCCCGTTAAACTGAAAATCACATTTCTCAAGCGGAGAAAAGAGTTGTAAAAGCATTCTATCAAGTGAGTCCGTAAAATTTGAAAGGCTAATCCTGCCGCGGTCGGCAAGAATCTCTTCAAAAAAATAGAAAGTCCTTGCAAGCAGACCGCCAAACCGGCCCGGAAACCTAAGCCTTCCTGAAACGCTGAACATCGAAATGAGGATCAATCCGCAAATAGTCACTCCCTTCATAAGCCCAGTCTCAAGCGCGCCGGAGGTAATCCTCAGAGGGCCAATCTCAGCAATTACCCTTCCGATGGGTGTCAGCAGATTAAAGAGAGTAATTGATGACAAAAGAACCAGATAGTATAAAACTCTTATCTTTTTTCCTGACATAATAGTGAGTACTACAAAAATAAAAAGAATAATTATCTTGGCTGCCGGAAGATATAAAAATAACCATGCCGGAATCAATATCAAACCGCAGAAAAAGCGGAAAGACGGATGAAGAAAGCCTTCAAGAAGATCTCTCCGTTTTCCGGCGGTCTTACGGCCTTCACCATTAACCATTTCATCCTTAACCATCTCGTCCTTAACCATTTCATCATTTACCGTTTTACCGGGAGCTGAGGCTGATAATTCACCCCCTGAACCGCAGCAGACTTCTTTTCCCGAAAAGGCCTGCCACCAGACTGAGACAGATGAAAAATATTGGGTAAACAAGCCTATGAGAAAACCTGAAACAAGCCCTATGGACAGAAAAACCGGCATTATCCTCCATGAGGCATCTCCAAATATAAATTTTACAGAAAGCCCAATCTGGACAAGATTGCTTGCAAGAGCCCCCAGAAGCGAGATACCGATGAATGAAATCCTTTTTCCAAAGCCCCTGTAAGCTAACTGCATAATAAATGCAGCGCCAACCGAACCGCATAGAGAAAAAAGAAAGACATAGGAGGCAAGGGTTCCGTTAACCAGGGCCTGCCCAAGAACCTTTATTATTACCAGAACAATATATGAGGGCATGGAAAGGATCTCAAGCCCCAACAGCAGCGGTATGTTTGCAAGACCGAGGCGCATAAACGGAAGGGGTTTTGGAAAAAGATACTCAAGGGTTGCAAGAAACATGCTGAAAGCCCCAAGCAGGGCTATCCTGTTGATATTTGCCGGCTGAAAGATTTCATCAATATGAGAGCGCATCCGTTTCATCCGGCTCACCCCCTTCAATATAGATAAAAACCCTGTTGGGAAGACAGGCAGCCCATTCTCCCCCCTGATCTATGCTTCCCATATGAACGCAGAGACTGTCACGGCAGGCTGATGATTCAAATCTTGCAGAACCATCCTCAACTACAATCACACTAAGGCCTGCGGGTCCCTCAACCCTTATCTCACGGTCTTCAGAAAGCGGATACAGAGACTCTCCCGAGATATCCTGAACAAGAAGATAACCATCCTCATCTCTTAGGCTGCTGCTTAACAAAAAAAAGCAAACCAATAGAACAAGAGAAAACGCGAGCGAGATTATATCAAAAATTTTAAACTTTACCTTCATAGGGATTCATTAATACTCCTGCATTGGAGTATCCGCCCTCGTAGAAACAAGCCTGGAAGCAATTGCCCTTGCTTCATCACCCAGGGCCCTGTAATCAACAGTCAGCAGCCTTCCCTCACGGACAAGAAGCCGCCCGTTAACAAGGACGCTATGAATATTTCTGGTGTTAAGGCCGTAAAGAATGTCCGCAAAGAGATTATTCCCCGGAAACATCGAGGGAGTATCCAGATCAAGAAGCACCAGATCCGCCGGAGCCCCCGGAACAATTGAGCCGTAGTCAGGCAGGCCGAAAACATCCCCGCCGGAAAAAACAAGGGGCAGAACCTCCCCAATACGGGCCGCCTCAGCGTTTCCGGCAGCAGACTTGCCCATTAATGCCGCAAGCCGCGCTGCTTCGGCTATGTCCATTGTCGAGTTGGAGGCAGGACCGTCGGAGCCGAAACCCAGCCTTGCCCCGGCCGCAAGCGCCCGAGGCAGAAAATCATGCGAGTCGCCGAAGCGCAGATAGGTCTTGGGGCAGTGCGCTGTAATACAATTGCTTTCGGCCATTGTCTGCAAATCACCCTCAGAAGCGTAAAACGCATGGGCGAGGATTGCCGGCGGAGCGGCTGAATCACCGTTTATTGCGCCTGCCGGTGCTTTAGGTTTCAGCACACAGGTGTCCCGCAGCATCTCTATCGGGGTCTTGCCATGTTCCCGCATTGAGATCTCAATCTGACGGGCATCCTCCGAAACATGGATGTGGATCTTAAGCTGCTGCTCTTCAGCCATGCCTGCTATCCGGCATAAAAAGTCCTCCGGGCACAGGTAGGGAGAATGGGGCCCCATAGAGACACCGATCAGCGGTGATTTATTTCTGTATTCTGATATAAACTCAAGGGCGGCCGCAAGATTCTGCTCTACAGTTTCACCAAGGCCGAATACAGCCCAGCTGAGATCAGCCCTCATGCCAAGCTCATCATAGGCCTGCCAGGCCCTGTCCATTGCAAAATAATGATCCGCGACGGCGGTTACCCCGTTAAGCAGCATCTCTGCCCCGCCAAGCAGGGTTCCGATGTAGACATCCTCAGGCCTCAAGCCCTGCTCATATATCCAGATATATTTGTTAAACCAGTCCAGGGCATTGCAGTCCTCGGCTGTACCGCGCAGCAGGGTCATTGCCGAATGGGCATGAAGGTTTGTCATTCCCGGAATTACCGTCATACCGCCGCCGTCGATAACGGAAGCGGAGGTATCATTGATGCGGCCTTCAGATTCGGCAGAATCGGTAGAATAGGCAGAAACAACAGAGTCTATCTTTCCCCCGCTTATGCGTATGTTCATATTTTCAGCAATGGTAAGATTGAAAAAATCCGGAACCCGAACGTTCCGGATCTCGGTGATTTCAGATTGCAGTTTATTTTTACTGCTCATTTTATCTCCGCTTATTATGGCCAGCTTTATGGCTCAGTTTATTTTGAGTCAAGCCTTCTGACAGCATCCATCATTATTGAAATAAACATATCATTGTTTACCTTCATCGCAACCCTGCAGTTTGGTTTATTTCCTGTAACACCGTAGACATCGGCAACAGTCTGTCCCCTGGTAAGCTCTCCCTGGGTTTCAATATCAACAAACCAGTGTTCAAATTCAACAACAGCAGGGTTTACAAGGACAGCAACGGTAAGAGCGTCATGGATCGGCGCGCCATTTATACCGAAATAATCAAGATTTGCCTGCGCAAAAAACCTCATCAGCGGGCCGACAACAGAAGAAACCCTTCCGCCCCAGCTGCTTATCTCTTCAGCCTGATCAAAACTCATAAGGGATTTATTTGTAACATCAAGCCCAACCATAGTAACAGGAAGGCCGCTTAGAAAGACCTCACGGGCGGCCTCAGGATCCACAAAGATGTTAAACTCTGCGCCCGGTGTCATATTACTGTCATAGACAGCCCCGCCCATAAGAACTATTTCTTCAATATTTTCCTTAATCTCCGGAGATTTTATCAAGGCCAGGCCGATGTTTGTAAGCGGCCCGGTAGGTACAAGTGTTACCTTCTCATTAGAGGCCTTTACTGTATCAACAATAAAATCAACGGCATGACAGTCAAGGTATGGTGCATCAGGCCCGGGAAGCTCTGCCCCGTCAAGGCCTGATTTACCGTGAATCTGGGGTGCGGTTATCAATTCGCGAATAATGGGCTTGTCCGCGCCCCTTGCAAGAGGAAGATCCTCCCGTCCGATTAGCGTAAGAACCCGCCGGGCATTCTCAAAGGTCTTTTCCCCGGTCTGATTACCGGCAACCGTTGTTATTCCAAGTATCTCAAGCTCTTCACTTGCAGCGGCAAGCATTATTGCCATCATATCATCATGTCCGGGATCACAGTCCAGGATTATCTTTCTACTCATGTTAAATTCTTTCTCCTGCTGATATCAATTTCCTTCTTCTGCCGCCGTTTCTGCCGCAGCATCCGGCACAGCCTTACTATTTGCTGAAGCCTCTCTCTTTTTCTTGAGCGCCCGTCCTGAAAAGACAGCAAGGGCCGCTACTGTAACAAGATAGGGTATCAACTGTATAAGCTCTGACGGAATATTAAGTGATGCAATATAGATTGCGATTGCCGAAACAAAGGCAAAGAATATTGATGCAATCATTGTTCCAAGCGGCATCATTCCGCCAAGAGTGGCTGCCGCAATGGCAATAAAACCGCGGCCGGCAGTCATATCACGGCTGAACCATGAAACATAACCCATAGAAAGATAGAGTCCTCCGAGGGCGGCGAAAACACCCGAAAGCATAAGAGCATACATCTTGGTTCGGTTTACATTTATACCAACAGATTCAGCCGCATCAGGGTTCTGGCCTACGGCACGGATCCTCAGTCCAAGCGGAGTCTTAAACATCAGGATGAAAAACAGCAGAACTGAAACAAGTGCTACATAGGTAAGAATATTATGTCCGCTTAGTATTGTACCTAAAACCGGAATTTTATTAATAAGCGGAATTGTTATTTCAGGGAAAACAAGACTCTTCAATGATGAGGTTGAGCCCTTATCACCCGTAAACAGGTATAAAAGAAAGATTGTCATACCTGAGGCAAACATATTCAGGGCAACAGCCGACAAAAAGATATCAGATTTAAGCTTAAGGTGAAAATACCCAAGAATAGCACAAAGCAGAACCCCTGCCGCGATTCCTGCAAAAAGAGCCAGCCAAAGACTGCCGGTAAAGGCACTTACTATTACACCGAAGAAGGCGGCAATAAGCATTGAGCCTTCCATCGCTATATTCTGTGAACCAGCCATTGTACTTACGGCAATTCCCAGCGATGGAAACAGAAGGGGTGTCATAACACGCAGAATAGCATAACCGAAGTTGGCAGAAAAAATACTGCTGAATAATTCGTTCATTTAGATTCCTCCTGTGCAGCTGAAGCCGCCTTTGCGGCATCTTCTCTCTCAGCCTGACGGCGGGTGATCCGGTACTTCCACTGACCAAGGAAAGCCTCCGCGGTAATAAGCAGAATAATCAGTGACTGAATTACATTTACAAGCTCGGCAGGAACATCACCCATCAGGTTCAGAACCTGTCCCCCGACACGCAGATATGCCAGAAGAAGCGAGCTGAAAATAATCAGGATAGGGTGGCTTCGGCCTATTATTGCAACAATAATACCGTCCCAGCCGTAACCCGGCTGATTCTGCCATAGAAACCTTCCATGGATACCCATTACCTCACTCATACCGCCCATACCGGATATAAAACCGAGAAGAACCTGAGAAAGGATTATAACCTTAATGATATTTACACCGCCGAATTTGGCAAAATTCTTGTTGTAGCCGGTCTGCCTGAACTCATAACCGCTGGTTGTGTGATACAGGAAATAATAGGCCCATAGAGCGGCAATAACTGCCAGAAGTATTCCGAAGTGCATTCGGGTTCCGGGAATAAACTGACCAAATAACGCGCTCTCCGGCAGCCTCAGTGAAACGAGAAAACCTGCATCCTTGTCGCGGAAGAACGAATTTATCAGATAAAGACTGAAATAAAACGCAACATAGTTCATCATAAGTGAAGAAACAAGCTCGCTGGCATTCCATTTTGCCTTAAGGACACCCGGTATAAGACTCCATACAGCGCCGGTAAGCCCCGCAACAATCAGAACAAAGGGGATATGGATTATTGCAGGCATATTTGTAGATACAGCAACTGCCGTTCCGACAGCAGCAGCAATGATGAAAGAGCCTTCGGCACCAAGGTTGAACTGATCAGCCTGAAACGAAATAGCAATAGCCACACCGCAGAATATCATGGGTGCAGCCATTTCAAAAATATTAAACAGCCTTCCCTTTGAAACAAGCGGGCCTGTAAAAAAATATTTCAGAGAGTCTCCCGGATATTCACTGATTATATAAATCATAAGAATGGTGACGACAACACCAATAATAAGCGCTATCATTACTCGGATAAGCGTAAAATATTTAAGAATCCATTTTTCCACTTGCCGCCTCCTCTTTTTTTACTCCAAGCATATAGGGACCAAGATCCACATCCTTTATAATTGACGCGTCTTCAAAATGAGCTGTAATCTCACCATCATAGATTGCAACTATACGGTTTGAAAGCTTCAAAACCTCATCAAGATCAGCCGAGATCAACAGAACAGCCTTTCCCTCATCCCGGGCATCCTTAAGCAGGTTGTGAATAAGCTCCTCAGAACCAATATCAACACCCCTGGTAGGCTGTGATGCAATTATTACCTTGGGGTTGGATGTAAGCTCACGTGCAACAACAACCTTCTGGATGTTTCCTCCAGACAGTGAACCAACATTGGTCTTTGAGTTTTTAGTAAGAACATTGAAAGCCTTGATCAACTCACGGCTTTTTTGTGTTATATATTTCCAGTTAAGCCGCCCCCGGCTGCTGTAATTATCTTTGTAGTATCTGTCAACGATAAGGTTCTCTTCAACAGATGCAACCTCTGCAACACCATTTTTCATCCTGTCTTCCGGGATGTGGGCAAGCCCGGCCTCCCTTATAGCCCGCGGGCTGAGTCCCGGAAGAGATTTTCCGTCAAGGGTAACAGTACCATTATCCGGCTCAAGCAGGCCGGCAATAATATCAACCAGCTCAGACTGACCGTTTCCCTCAACTCCCGCAATTCCGAGAATCTCTCCTTCCCTGATATCCAAATCTACACCCTTCAGGGCCTCAACCCCGTCAGGATCGGTATAGCAGAGGTTTCTAACCTCAAGACTGGTTTTACCAATAGATTTCGGCGGCTCAATCCTGTCAGTACTGATATCGCGTCCGACCATAAGCGAGGCTATCTTTTCCTCATCCAGCCCCTCAATTTCACGGGTAACAATGGCCCTTGCGTCCCGCATCACCGTTATCCGGTCAGCAACACGTATTACTTCGGAAAGTTTATGCGTAATAAAAATTATTGTCTTACCCGAAGCCTTAAGCCCGTCAAGGGTATTAAATAAAACATCCGTTTCCTGCGGGGTAAGAACTGCAGTAGGTTCATCAAGAATCAGAACTTCTGCATTTCTTGCCAATGCCTTAAGGATCTCAACCCTCTGCCGTACACCTATAGGAAGATCCTTTATCTTTTTTTCAGCAGGAACGGCAAGACCGTATTTCTCCGAAGCCTCATTGCATATCTTTACAGCCTCATCACCATCAATAAATATACGCCCTTTTCGCGGCTCCATTCCAAGAACAAGGTTTTCAGCAACTGTCAGATCAGGTGCCAGCATAAGGTGCTGGTGAACCATACCTATTCCCGCAGCAATTGCCTCACGCGGATTTGAAAAGTTTACCGTCTTGTCCTTATAAACTATACTTCCACCCTGATAGGGAGTTACTCCGAAAAGAACCTTCATAAGGGTGCTTTTACCTGCACCATTTTCTCCGACAAGTGCATGAATACTATTGTATCTAACATCCATAGACACATCACGGTTTGCAATTACGCCGTCGGGATAAACCTTGAAAATCTCTTTTATTTCCAGGATATTATTACTCATAAGCCCTCTTTTTCAGAAAGAGGGACTCAGAACCTGAAAAGGCTCTGAAATCCCTCAAAATTACAATTTTCCACCATGATTAAGATGGATATATCATACCTTAGAATGCTGAAGAAACCTTAATTTCTCCATTGAGGATCTTGGTTTCAATTTCATTGATTTTGTCCTGAAATTCAGCAGGAACAAGTTTTTTGTAGTTTTCGTTCTTGGCTATACCTACACCGCCCTCTGCAATACCGAGAGCCTCAGGTTTACCGTATACAAGAGTTCCATCCTGATGCATCTTGATTCCTCTGTAGAGAGAAGCTCCTACGTTTTTAAGCATTGAGGTAACAATATTTGCAGCCTTTTCAGGATCGCTTTCAGCAAAAAGAGCATACTGGTCAGAATCTACACCAAAGGTATACTTACCCGCATCTTTGGCAGCATCAAGTCCGCCAAGACCGGTTTCACCTGCAACGTTAAAAGAAATGTCTGCACCCTGGTCAAAGAAAGCAAGAGTAAGCTCTTTTCCCTTTGCGGGGTCATTCCATGCGCCTGCATATGCAACCTTTACATCGATAGAAGGATCTATATACTTTGCACCTTCAATATATCCAACCTTGAAATCGTTTATAACAGCAATTTCCATTCCGCCAAGGAATCCTATAGCATTTTCAGCATTAGCCTTAGGCATATCTGAGGTTGTAATCATGGCACCTAGAGCACCAACGAGGAAAGAAGCCTCATTCTGCAGATAAAGAATTGAATAAACATTATCCAGACCGCCCTTGTCATAGCTTACACTTGTATCATAAGTAAAGAATCTCTTTTCAGGATACTGAGGTGCAAGTTTTTCAAGAATTTCCTGAGTCTGCCATGTTCCGGCAATAATTATGTCCCAGTCACCCTCACAAAGCTGAGTAATGTCCGGTTCCCAACGGGACGCATCGTATCCGCCTTCAATTACTTTAGCCTTGATGCCAAGCTCTTTTTCAGCTTTTTTTACACCTTCTGATGCTGAGTCAAAAAATGACTTATCTCCGAGAGTTCCGTTCAAATAAAGAACAACCTTCAGAGGCTCTGCTTCCATACTCTTTCCATCAGCAGCTTCTTTTTTAGAACATCCTGTGATAATAATGGTAGAGATCAGCAGAATCATAATTAATACGGATATGATTGTTTTTTTCATTTCATATTCCTCCATTTTAGGTTTAGTCTATATTGTAGTTGTTATAAAGCCTATTGTAAACAGGAAGTTTTAAACTACATAAAATCTTCACCCTCAAGCCTGATTATGATAAAATCCGCTGTGGAGGCAAAATGAAAATTCTAAACCTTGGCTCGCTGAATATAGATGATGTTTATTCGGTAGAGCATTTTGTAAGACCCGGAGAAACAATCGGAAGCACCGATTATAATAAATTCTGCGGCGGAAAGGGGCTTAATCAGTCTATAGCACTGGCTCACGCCGGAGCCGAGGTCTATCATGCAGGCGCAATCGGTAATGACGGACTATTTTTGAAAGAAAGGCTTAAACAGGCCGGTGTAGACACATCACTGGTAAAGACCGCAGCAGTACCTACAGGAAGGGCAATAATCCAGGTTGTACCTGAGGGCGAAAACAGCATAATTCTGTTTAAAGGCGCAAACCACAGCCTGACCGATGATGATATTGATAGAATGCTCGGCCCGTTCGGTGATGGTGATTATCTGCTGCTTCAGAACGAGATCAACAAAACAGCAGAGATAATAAATGCTGCCTTCACCAGGGGTATGAAAATTGTACTTAACCCTGCCCCCATGGAAAAATCAATTCTTGAGCTTCCGCTGGAAAAAATAAGTATTTTTATTGTAAATGAGATAGAAGCTGAAGGCTTTACAGGTGAAACCGAGACAGAAGCGATATCAGAAGCATTCAGCCGCCTCTACCCAAAGGCGCAGCTTGTTCTGACACTCGGCGCAAATGGGGTTTATTACCGAAGCGGCAGCAATGTTATTGAAGCCCCTGCGGAAAAAATCACAGCTGTAGATACAACCGCTGCCGGTGACACCTTCATTGGCTACCTTCTTGCGGGCCTTGCCTCCGGCGAAGCCCCCGGGACAGCGCTGAAAAGGGCAAACAAGGCCGCCGCGATAGCCTGTACCCGCCCCGGTGCAGCAGATTCAATTCCGATGGCAGATGAGATTAAATAAAATGGGAGAAAAAAACCGTAAACCTCAAATATATTTGCAGCCTCTATTTCACTTCAATTTTGCAAGAATCTGATTAAGGCTGTCAGCAGTAACTATCTCATCAAGGGCTGCATCCAACTTCTCAAGATTAGTGGAAGATAAAATAAGATTCTTGTCTTCAGCAGGCAACCCGAATTTCTTATCAAGAAGCCTTATAAGGACATTTTGCTTTTCATCAAGTTTGCCTTCTTTGAGTCCTTTCTTGTGTCCTTCCTTGTGTCCTTCTTTTCGGCCCTTCCCTATTCCTTTTTCCATACCCTGATGAAACCCTGTGTTATAGTCTCTAAGAAGTTTCATCCTTGCTTCATAGATTCTGCGGTTCTCTTCATCACTGGTGAATCTGTCATACCTTTGGTGAGTTTCCCGGATGTCCTCA
>PDWJ01001358.1_pt1 | contig 30807 bp, 28 predicted proteins | sample 1430881 | NCBI WGS metagenome assembly PDWJ01 (sample SAMN01162460, study PRJNA174530) | Oral metagenome, whole genome shotgun sequencing project. | biome: Marine environment; feature: Marine mammal; material: Swab sample of the gingival sulcus; isolation source: swab sample of gingival sulcus...
AAATCCAACTTCAGTATCTTAAGGCGTTGAAAATAAAACCAGAATGCTTTATCTCACCATGACGCGTACCCAAAAATAGTCAAACAGGAATCAAAAAGGTGCTGAATGTACGCCACAAACTTGTAACTTAAAATAAAAGTGCTGATGGAGTAGAACCCATAAGCCAACGGAATTTTATTGCCTATAGTACTGGTGGTGTTTCATATAAAAAAAAAGAAATTGGGAAAATTAGCATTCTGTAACAGTCTGTCGAGTTTAATAGGCCGGACGGAAACAGAGGTTGACTCTGATGTTTCATATGATTATAACAATGGCACGTCCAGTTATGAATTTAAGAACCCAATTGGGAGGGCTAAGGCCTATGATCAAAATTAAAACTCCCATCTGCTTGTCTTTGCCACCCTCGGCGTTACGCCAACGGACACATATATCGAATATGCGTCCATTGGCGTGCCTTGATGGCGACTTAAAATCCGGCGCAGCTTTGGGAGCTTTAATTTATCATCGTAACGGTACTTGAAACCGGGAAAAACAGCCTTCGACTAGGTATTGATGCGCCCCGGGAAATATCGATTCTGCGGCAGGAGGTGTTTGACACCATTCAAAAGGAGAATATTCTTTCCTCCCAGAAGACAGATAACATTGATATTGCAAAGGCAGCTAAACTGATAGGTAATAAGGGGGGTGGAATAGAAAGCAATGAAGATTAATACAAGGCAATTCGGTGAAATGAGTATTGATGATGATAAAATCATCAATATGCCGGATGGTATTCCCGGATTCAGGCAGCAGAAACGATATGTTGTTCTTGAAAAAAAAGAGACCTCACCTTTTTATCTGTTCCAATGCGTGGATGACCCTAATCTGGCATTTGTGATCATGGACCCCCTTCATTTCTATCCAGACTACACACTGTCTGTTAAGGATTTTGATAAGACGATTAAATGGGAGTTTGGAAAGGAAGAGTTATCCTGTTTTGTCCTCATCACCATCCCCCAGGGCAAGCCCGAAGATATGACAGCAAACTTTATGGCGCCTATTGTTATTAACAATGAAAGAAAAGAAGGCATGCAGCTGATCCTCCAGGGCAGTCCCTACTCACACCAGCAGCTGCTTTTGAAATAAGAAAAGAATCAAACATCAGTAGTGAAAAGAAGGCCGCTTAAGTCCTGCATTTTTTCACGAAGATCAAGGAGTTCTTCTGCAGGGAACTGCTTAATGACTTCATCGGTTTCTTTGTCCATAATTTTAACCACCACATCCTCGGTGTCGTCGTCAATGGTAAAATTCAATTTTGTCTGAACAGTGTTGGCAAATTCTCCAAGGGCTTCTACCATATCGACGACATCTTTTCTGGTCAGTTTGGCCTGATTACCGGTTTCTTCACTTTTTTGTTCAGAAGCCTGATTTTCAGCCCGCTTGGTAATGGTTGAAGAAGATGCAGCCTGCGCTAACTTGGACAGCTTGGTAATGTCAGCGCTTACGGCGTCAGAAACAGTGTTCTGGACTTTAATGCTGGTTTCAGGTCTGTCTATATTGGTTATTGCATTTCCCGTTATATTCATGCGCGTTGCCTTCCTGGGTTAAACAATTTTACCGGCTGATGCTGATAAGTCTTGGATTGTCCTTTGACGGCCGGTAGCTGTGCAGAGTTTTTTTCCCGTGTTTGAGATCTTTTAAGCTTTTTTCCAATAGACTCTTATGCCTTTGTATCTCAACCCCGATGGTTTCGTCAACCTTTAGGATCAGTCCAAGGCGTTGTTTAAGTGTCGCAATCTTGGGAGCATCAGATGGCGATTTAGACCGATTCGCTGTGCTGATAAATTCATTAACGGCACTTTTCAGCTTTTCCGAGGCACCCCTGCGCTCACTGGTCATCTGGGCTAAATCCGGGAGCTGTTTTGCCCTAAGCAGATCTAAGTGTCTGTTCTGAAGATTTTCATATTCACTGCACTGCGTTGACATATGCTCTGCTGAATCTTTCATATACGATCTATCCTTACTGCTTAAATGGCAATACTTGTATGGCCATATTGTTCATGTTCTGGGTAGCCCATGAAAAAAATTTCTTTTTTTTGTGCACTCTGAATATTGGTATTTTCGACAGCATTTCCTTGTCTCATTACGTTAGTTTCCCATATCCGTTTAAGTTCCGACAGGTATTTAGTTGCCCGGTCCAGGGTTTGAATGTCGTTCGTAACAGACACCTTACAAAGTTCCTGCATCATGGCTAAAAAAAGGCCTCTTAAAAAAAAGATTTCTTCATCTTCAATATTACGAAGGGATGCGTTGAGCTCTGAGATAATGGCAATGGCCTTGCTCAAATTTTCGCCTCTTTGCTTAGGATCTTTGTTTACGACGCCTTCCCGGGCAAAGCGAATACGTTTGATGGCACCTTCGTAAAGCATGAGGATCAATTTTTGTGGATCAATTTCACTGCTGACCTGAATTTTTTGATAGGAATTAAGGGCATTGTATACCATATTCGTTTACCTCTCCTTTTTGTCTGCACCCATCTGACATTCGTCATCCTTAGGTTGCACTGATAGTTTATGGACATAAGACTGCCTGCACATTTCTTGTATTGTGCAGCCATTGGATCTTATTTTTATCTGGTTTCTTTCACGTTGAACGTATTACCTGAATTGGCGGCATGTTTTTTGATATGTGCTGAAATTATTGAGAAAATTCTATTTGGTGTTTCACCTGTGAGGTGAAAGCCAAAATCAAGATTCCCCAATAATTTCAACACCCATCAAATTTTGTGCTGGGGATTCAGGGTATTATCCAAGACTTAGCTTTTTTTATCGGCAAAAATAGGAAATACTTTATACAGAATTACAGAATTCTCATAAATTTTTTGTTGCTTAGGCCCATGATCAGAATTAAATCTGCCACAGATACGCCGGATTTTAAGTCACCGTCAAGGCACGCCAAAGGACGCATATTGGTTATATGTGTCCTTTGGCGTAACGCCGAGGGTGACTTAAAAGACAAGCAGATGGGTGATTTTATTTTGAGCATGGGCCTTACTTTGGTTGTTTTGCCGATATGGTTAAATTAATCAGCCAGGCTATAATCACTCCACATATGACACCTGTAAAATTTGCGCACATATCCATCCAATCTCCATAGCGGTTTACAAACGGTTGAATAAATTCAATAACCCCACTGTATAGAATAAAAAACAAACCCAACAGTCTCCAGTTCGCGGGCTTACGAAGTGCTGTCGGTAACATCAACATGGCGTAAGCAATGAAATGATGCGTTTTATCTGCACCAGGAGCCGAAGGAGACCCATTTAACGGAAAAAGAGAAAAAACCGTAATGATCGCTAACAGAACCAATGTTAAAGCTTTCCATCGTTTTTTTATTTCATCTACAAATTGTTTCATTTGAATTCCTTTTTCAAAATAAACAAAAGATTTTCTAATTTAATAGTATAATCTGTAACAGGTGCCGAAGGTACTCATTTAACGGAAAAAGAGAAAAAACCGTAATGATCACCAACATAACCAATGTTAAAACTTTCCATCGTTTTTTTATTTCATCTACAAATTGTTTCATTTGAATTCCTTTTTCAAAATAAACAAAAGATTTTCTAATCGCCCGAAGGGTGCTAATTTAAAATCCGGGCTATGATTTGTTTCAATGCCTGAAAAGATTTTGAATTTTTTTTCTGCCTGGATATATCTTTGTTGGCATTTCTGATCAGCTGTCTTAGATGTTGGCGGCCTATGTCGGGAACCGTTGACAGAATGGTTTCTATGGTGTTATCGTCCCAAGCCAGCAGCCTGTCTAAAAAGACCTGAATGTTATTGTCAGTTTGTGGATCAATTGGGGATTTGGGGCTGTAGATCCCGATGGGGCTGGATTTTAACCTTTCAAGTGCGGCCAGAATGGGTTCCGGATCCACCAGCCTCATCAGGGTGCCGATGTATTGCCTGTGACGTCTGGCCGCCACATTGGCAGTGATGGATTTTGCCTCGACCAGGGCCTTAAACAGGTCGGAATCAAGATTGAGCCGTTTCAGCTGAGTGGCGGAAAGCCGGCTTAAATCCTCTCCAAGTTTCTGACGTTTTTCGGCCATCTTTTTTTTCTTTGTTTTGCTTAAGGGCAGTGGCGTATCAGGGTTGTTGTCTGTGGGTAAATTCATTGGTTTGATATTTTTTATACCTGCATAACGCAAAATCCAGCCCCTTCGGGAACATCCTTTGGGCAGATCTGCTTCTTTTCTCGGATAGTTGCGGCAGACGACTACAGCCGCATGCCCGGAGCCTTGCATATCCGGACAAAGGACGTCTACAACATTTGGGTTATAGATTAAATTCATCTGCCCAGGCGGAAAATCTTTCTGCATGGCCCGGGTTAAGTTTAGCAAGGGATTTTTCAATCTTCTTCCGGGTCATGACTTTATCCCGTTTTTTCGGACTTTTTGAGTAGAATTTGTCTGCGCAACAGATGATTTTTTCTTCCAGGGAGACAGGTACCATCTCCCTGTGGGGCAGGGGCAAATCCGCTTCAATAATATTTTCAAGGGTGATACCGGCACCGGTATGACGTTCGGCCACAAAGCCAAATTCCCGGGGTAGGCCCATCCTGTCTAAAAGTTCACGTCCAAGGTATCCGTGACACACGTAAGGGTATTTACCGTTACAGCCAATTTTCGGAGAACTGGTTTTGAAAATACCGATGTCATGAAGCATGGCTGCTTTTTCTATGAAGTCCATGTCTGGATTAAGGTGGGCAACGCCTTTTGCAATCTCAAGGCTTTTTGACGCCACCTGTCTGCTATGTTCCACCAGAAGCTCAAAAAGCGTTGAATCAGGATCATAAAACTGCCCGATAATTTCCACTGGGTCTATACGCATACAAATTCAAAAAACCTTCTAATGTACTTCCGTTTCTGGACGGTTCGTCAGAGGACCAAAATTACAATTGGCAATCAGGATGGCAAATTTTTCTGCAATACCGCAGGTGGATGATTTTTCGTTCAAACACTAGTTATTCTGGGAGGACATCAACACCCCCTCAATAAACGGGTCAAGATCGCCATCCAGCACCCGGTCCACATCCCCTATTTCAAGGTCGATACGATGGTCTTTCACCATTCTGTAGGGATGCAGCACATAGGAACGGATCTGGCTGCCCCAGGCATTGTCATCTTTGCCGTCATGCAGGTTCTGCCTTTTTTGATCCTGTTTCTGCTTTTCCAGTTGATAGAGCCGGGATTTAAGTACTTTCATGGCAATTTCCCTGTTCCGGTGCTGGGAAGATTCCTGCTGGCATTGAACCACGACGCCTGTGGGCGCATGGGTGATACGCACGGCAGAACTGGTTTTGTTGACGTGCTGGCCGCCTGCCCCGCTGGCCCGGTACACATCAACGCGCAGATCCCCTTCATCAATATCGATATTGATTTCGTTCTTGACCTCCGGATAGACAAAGACTGCGGCAAAAGAGGTCTGACGTTTTCCACTGGCATTAAAAGGGGAAATTCTGACCAGGCGGTGCACCCCGGATTCGGCTTTCATAAATCCGTAGCAGTTTGGCCCGGCAACATGCAGGGTTGCCCCCTTGATACCGGCTTCATCACCCTCCTGAAAGTCAATCACCTGACATTTGTACCCCTTTTTATCGATCCACCGGGTATACATTCTGAACAGCATTTCCGCCCAGTCCTGGGAATCCGTGCCCCCGGCACCGGCATTGATGGAAACAATAGCGTCCCTTGCATCATCTTCCCCGTCAAGGGTGATCTCCAGGGAAAATTGTTTTACCTTTTTCTCCAGATGGCGCAGCATCTTGCCGGCTTCCTGCTCCGCTGCCTTGTCCGACTCCTCCTTTGCCAGTTCCAGCATCACTTCGGCATCCTCAATCCCTGAGAATATGGCATTACAGGTGTCAATAAAACCTGCGATGGTGGTGCGTTCCTTTAACATCGCAGTAGCTTTGTCCGTATCATTCCAGAAGTCTTCCCTGGCAATGAGAAGCTCAAGTTCCCGGAGCCGTTTTTCCTTAACAGGGAGGTCAAAGATACTCCTTTAACTGGTTGGCTTTAGCAGTAATAGAAGAGATGATCTGTTTGTATTCTACACTCATTATAGGGATCTCCTAAATTATCTTTGAATGAAACGTCACCATCTGCACCTTGGATCTGGACAACGTTTCACCCAGACACGGGTTTCCGTTCAGATGTTAAGCTTAAGTTTTTACAAATTTTATCATACAAATTAAAAAAAATGCAACAAGGCAGGCTTTGGCGGCAAGATCCCCATGGCGGGTATAAAACGTTTTGCCGGACATGACCGGGACTTGCCGGGTAAGGGTGCAGGCCGCAAAAAGATCGGTTTTTTCCAGAATGGTTCCGGTTGGATCAATGAAGCCGGAGATGCCTGTATTTGCCGCCCGGACCACACTGCGCCGGTTTTCAACCGCCCTGAACACGGCAATGGAAAAATGCTGGCGTGCAGCCTGGGTCGGTCCGAACCAGGCATCATTGGTCATGGTGGTTAAAATATCAGCCCCGTTGCGCACAAAGTCCCTGGCAATATCGGGAAAAAGGATCTCAAAACAGATTAATACCCCGGTAGTTCCTGTTCCGAATTTTAACGGCACCGGTCCGGTTTCGCCCTTTGAAAAATTACCGGCTCCGGCGGTTAATTTTTCTGCAAACCAGAGCAGGTCTTGGAAAGGGACATATTCCCCAAAGGGCACCAGGTGATGTTTGTCATAATAGCCCTCTGGCAGGGCCAGGGGGGAGAGCATGCAGGCCCGGTTATAGAACAGGAACCCCTGGTCCGAAGGCTGGGCTGCGGGAATGCCGATGAGAAAAAAGGTGCTGGCCTTTCTCACCATCGTATCCACCCGGTTCGAGGGCTCAGGATCCATGCCGTAATAAAAAGGCAGGGCTGTTTCCGGCCATACCACAAGATCGCAGGGGATCGCCTGGAGGGATAACCGGGAATACCGGTCTATGGTTTCATCAATAAAAGCGTCATCCCATTTTCGGTCCTGGGGGATGTTGGCCTGAACAACCGAAATTTTGCGTGACGGCGCTCTTTTGATTTGCCCGCCAATTTCTGCCAGTTTGAAGTGACCGTAAATAAACGCTGCACACAGCAGGGTCATGGCAAGTCCTATGCCTGCCATATCTGTTTTTTCAGGCCATGACTTTTGGGACAATGCCTTAAAGGCGACGGCCAGAATCCCGTTGGCAAGGACCAGTAGAAAAGAAACCCCTAAGACCCCGAAGATGTCTGCCGCCTGAATCAAAACAAGGTTGGGATACTGGCTGTAACCAAGCACGCCCCAGGGAAAGCCGGAAAACAGATATGTCCGCAGGTATTCCAGGGCGATCCAAACCACAGCCCCCCAGAATGGGACAAGGCCTTCAGGGACAGGTATTCTCTTCATGGCCAGGGCAAAAAGTCCCATGTAAAGAGACAGGTACAAAACCAGGAGCAACAGGCAGGCCATGGCGACTAAAGCGTTCAGGCCGCCGTATTTGGTCAGGGTGGGGCAGATCCAGTAAATAAGGGACAAATAAAAGCCGATTCCCGTGCTGATGCCTGCATAAAAAGCCCGGGTTGAATCAAGCCGGTCAATGGAACGCCACAACGGAACCAGGGCAAAAAAGGCTGCCGGATAAAGACCTGGACCCGGAAATGCTGAAAAGAGCATTAGACCGGCGGCCAATGCAGGAACAAGGGGAAATAAAGCACCGTATATCGGTTTTAAGCGCATTTGGGGTGACCTTAATTAAAAATTCTGGTATATTTACCAGATAAGCTAAGCACTCGTCAATTTTGGGAGAGCCGTGTTTTATGACCCAGGGGCATGATCGTACATCTATTGAATCAATGTTTACTCAACAGGACAGACCTGACCAGGCGCCTTCTTATTTAACTGAGTCAGATTTTTTGTCCCGGAAAAATATTAAAAACGTATTAATCTATTCCCCTGTGGGTATCTGTATTCTTCACCATACGGAAATCTACTGGGCAAATCCGGCCTGTCACGCCATGACCGGCCATGAAGACCGAAGTCTGGATGGAAAATCTGTCCAGACCCTTTTTCCCACGGATAAAGAATTTAAGCGGGTGTATAATATTTTTATTACAGGTGTTTACCAGACAGGAACGGCGACAGTTGACTCCCGGCTGTCAAGGGTGGACGATACCGCGTTTGACTGCCGTCTCCGGGCCTGCTGGCTGGATCCTAATGACCATTCCCAGGGCATGTTGGTCACCGTATCGGATATTACGGAAATCAAATCCGGACAAATCAGGGAAAACCAGGCCCGGAAAATGGAAGCCATCGGCGTGCTGGCCGGCGGCGTTTCCCATGATTTTAATAATCTGTTCATGGCTCTTCAGGGGCATCTATCCCTGATGAGAATCCACGCAGAACAGCCCGAAAAAATCATGGACCATATCCGACACATGAACCGGCTGATTGAGACGGCAGCGGAACTTACCGGTAATCTTTTAGGTTTTGCCGGCGGGGGCAAGTACCAGGTTGATACCCTGGATCTTAACCAGATTGTGGACATGGCGCTTAATGTTTTCCAGTCGGACAAAAAAGAAATTGCCATTGAAAAAAAGACGGATCCGGATCTTTACAAGGTCAGCGGAGACCGCTACCAGCTTGAACAGGTGCTGCTCAATCTTTTGGTCAATGCCTCCCAGGCCATGGTGGATGGCGGAACGATTACCCTGGAAACTCGGAACATAACCATTGAAGAATCCCGCAGCTTTCATTTTGAAGTGATACCGGGTAGTTATGTGGAAATTCTTGTTCAGGATACCGGAATCGGAATGGATGAAGCCATTCAGAAAAAAATTTTTGATCCCTTTTTCTCCACCAAGATGTCCGGGAATATAAAAAGACGGGGATTAGGGTTGTCAACGGTATTCGGCATTGTGAAAAATCACGGCGGATTCATCACCGTGGAGAGCAAAAAAAATGTCGGGTCCGAATTCAGGGTGGCGCTGCCCGGATTGGTTCCCGTGGATGTTCAACTTTTTGAGGAGGAGAGTGATGCCTTTGATCTCATGCCCAAAGGCGGGGAAACCATTCTTATTGTGGAAGACGAGGATGACGTCCTTGAGGTGGGGGTCGCCCTTCTTGAGGCCTTAGGATACAAGGTTCTCCAGGCCCACAATGGTAGGGAATGCCTGGATCTGGTAACAAAGTATCCGGACAGAATTGTGCTGGTGATGCTCGATTTGATCATGCCCGTCATGGACGGCAGGGAGACGTTTTACCGAATTCGGAAACTGGCTCCCGACATAAAAATACTGATTTTCAGTGGTGTGGGTATGGATGATGAAATAAAAAGTATGCTCCGTGACGGATGCCACGGCTTTTTCCAAAAACCCTTTTCCATGGACAGGTTTTCAAGGGTTATCCGTGAAATTCTTGACAGGCCGGATTAATTTTCCGTAGCAGTCTGTCAATAACCATTTAATTTTTATACACTTTACAATATTTTTATCAGATGGTATTTTACCAGTATTGATTAAGGAACAGATTAGGCCCATGGCTGTTCGTTCCCATTATCAGGAGCATGTTATGGAACAGATAGAAATTCGATTTGGGAATCATATTGAAACACCGGCCACAGAAGAGAAGTCTTTTGAAGAGATGTTTCAATCCGTTAATCCCATGTTCTACTTTTCAAAACGGATCTGGAGACCCCAGATGGATATTTTTGAAACCAGGGATGAAATCATTATCCAGGTTGAAATCGCAGGTGTTTGTCAGGAAAACATGGTTATTGAACTCTCGGATAAGGCCGTAAAAATTTCCGGAGTGCGTAAAAGCAGCCAGCTAGATCCCACCGCCACCTACAGGCTTGCTGAAATACAGTTCGGCCGTTTTGAGCGGGTGCTTTATCTGCCCAGTGTCATTGATATGGAAAGGGTCTCTGCTTCATATGTTAACGGCTTTCTTGAACTGAAATTAGGAAAACAGTGCAAGACCCAGTATGCTTCGGAACAGAAAATGCCCATTGATTTTTTATAACAGCTATGGAATAGACCGGGGCTATTGACGTTTGGGAATAAATCCCAAACAAAGAGATGAAAAAATCCACCGGATTAGGCGACTGTATATAAAGGAAAACGAATGGATGAATTAAACCATCCCTCCGTCCCCATCACCACTGACGACATACCTGACGAACTGCCCATTCTTCCCATCGTGGAGACCAATCTGTTTCCTAAAATGGTGTTGCCCCTGGTTTTGATCCAGAAAGAGGCCATTGACCTGATTGACGATGCCATGTCTGGAAACCGTATGCTTGGCCTTTTGCTGTCAAAACGTTCGGATATTGATTCCAGACACACGGCCGACGATCTGTGCCGCATTGGTACCGTGGCTGTCATTCTTAAACTGTCCAAGATGAAAGATGAAAAGGCACAACTGCTTATTCAGGGCCTGAACCGGTTCAAGGTGGTGGCGTACCTGGAAAACCGGGATTATATGCATGCCGGCATTTCCGTTCTCAAAAGCCGCAACAACGAAAGGAACAAGGAAAACCGGGCACTGATGGCCAACATTGTTGAGCAGTACGAAAAGATCGTGGCGCTTTCACCGGGGTTGCCTGCGGAAATGGCCCAGATGGTCAAAACCCTTCAGGAACCGGGGGCACTTGCCGACATGGTGGCCTCTACCATCAATGCCCCGGTTAATGAAAAACAAAAAGTCCTTGAACTGATTGATGTGAACCGCCGTCTGAAAAAAGTTACCCGCCTGGTCAATGATCAGCTTGATATTCTTGAAATGAGTTCTAAAATTCAAAACCAGGTCCGGGAAGACATGGGCAAACGCCAGCGCGAATATTACCTGCGCCAGCAGCTTAAAACGATTAAAAAGGAGCTAGGGGAAACCGATCAGGAGTCAGTTGAGATCCGGGAATACAGAACCTTGATCCGGGATAATCCCATGCCCGAACCGGCCACAAAAGAGGCACAGCGGGAACTGGAGCGCCTGGCAAGAATGCATCCCTCATCCCCCGAATATATCGTATCATCCACCTATCTTGACTGGCTGACCTCCCTGCCCTGGAATAAATATACCGAAAATCCCCTGGATATTGCCAAGGCCAGGAAGATTTTGGACCAGGACCATTACGGCCTTGAGAAGCCTAAAAAGCGGATATTGGAATTTCTGGCCGTGCGTAAACTCAAAAAAGACTCCAAAGGCCCTATGCTGTGCTTTGCAGGTCCCCCAGGCACGGGGAAAACCTCCCTGGGAAAATCCATTGCCAGGGCCCTGGGCCGGGAATTTGTACACATTTCCCTGGGCGGGGTCCGGGATGAAGCTGAAATCCGGGGGCACCGGCGGACCTATGTGGGCGCCATGCCCGGCCGGATTATCCAGAATTTAAGAACTGCCGGTAAAAAAAATCCGGTATTTATGCTGGATGAGATTGATAAGGTCAGCTCCTCCTACCACGGAGATCCCTCATCTGCCCTGCTTGAAGTCCTTGATCCGGAGCAGAACCAAAATTTTGTTGACCACTACCTGGATCTCCCTTTTGATTTGTCCGATGTGATGTTTTTGACCACCGCCAATGTGCTGCACACCATTCCACCGCCTCTGCGGGACAGAATGGAGGTGCTTGAGCTGACCGGATACACCCAGGAGGAAAAGCTTAAAATTGCCACCCGGTATATCATTCCCAAACAGCGGGAAGCCAACGGAATCAATTCCGGCCAGATTAAAATAACCCCGGGCGCAGTCAAACAGATTATTTCCGGGTATACCAGGGAATCCGGTTTACGCAGTCTGGAACGTCAAATCGGGGCCATATGCCGTGGGGTGGCTGCTAAAATAGCCGAACATCAGGTGGCGCATCTGACCGTTGGCCGTAAAGACATTTCCGAATACCTGGGCCCCATCCAAAACATGCCTGACATGGCCACCCGGATTAAAGCGCCAGGCGTGGCCGTAGGACTTGCCTGGACCTCTGTGGGGGGGGAGGTGCTGTTTGTGGAAGCCGTGGCCATGAAGGGAAGCAAGGCCCTGAAACTCACGGGACAGCTGGGGGATGTCATGAAGGAATCTGCGTCTACGGCCTTAAGTTTTATCCGGTCCAATGCCGGCCGGCTGGGTGTGGATGACACCTTTTTTGATACCCATGATATCCACATTCATGTACCCGAAGGGGCCATTCCCAAAGACGGCCCATCTGCCGGGGTGACCATGCTTACGGCCCTGACCTCTGTGATCACCAAAAGGAAGGTGAAATCCCGTCTGGCCATGACCGGAGAAATTACCCTCAGAGGAGAGGTTCTGCCTGTGGGGGGCATCAAAGATAAAGTGATTGCGGCGCACAGAGCCGGTATCCGTTCTTTGATTCTGCCCCTTTGGAATGAAAAAGATGTGGAAGAAGTTCCTGAAGATATTAAATCCACCATGACCTTCTATTTTACCGATAAAATGATAGATGTTATCAATAAGGCTCTGAAATAAAAATGTTATTATGTATGAATTATGCCATCCGGGCATTCATGCCGGCCTTTATTCTCTGCCTTGGGGTTGCCCTTGCCGGGTGTGGTGCCGGAACCCATAATTCCGGTCACCGCAAATTTGTGGATAAACGATACGGTGGAACCAAAGCCACCCAGCGCCCCTATCGCATTGGGGGAAAACACTATTATCCCATGGCCTCGGCCAGCGGGTATGTGGAAAAAGGGTACGCTTCCTGGTATGGCAGAAAGTTCCACGGCCGGAAAACATCCAATGGTGAAACCTACAACATGTACGCCATGACCGCGGCCCACAAAACCCTTCCCATGAACACATGGGTCAAGGTTGAAAACCTGGACAACAACAGAAATGTCACGGTGCGCATCAATGACCGTGGTCCCTTTGTGGCGGGCAGGATCATAGACCTGTCCTATAAAGCAGCCCAGCGTATTGGTATGGTGGGGCCCGGCACTGCCCGGGTAAAGTTGACCGCCCTTGGAAAGGCAACGGCTTATGCCAGGAAAGACCACGCCCCCGTAAATTTTACCCCCGTGAATTACTGGAAAGGCAATTTTACGGTGCAAGTGGGGGCATTCAAGGTGAAGAGCAATGCGGAGAAATACCGGATCAAGTTGTCTAAGAATTATCTGAATGCCCATGTTGTTCCCTATGAAGATGACCGGGGGCAATTTCACCGGGTGAGGATCGGTAAATTCAACAACCTGAATGATGCCGTCAGATTCAGCAAAAAACTGATGGTCAAGGAAGGGTTTGCGCACACCTTTGCCGTAGCCGAGTAGTTCGTGTTTGGAGATAAGCTAAAAAAATGACAGGATATACTGTTTTTATGGACCGGGACGGTGTGATCAACCATAATTCCGACGCCTATATCAAACATCCGGACGAATTCCATTTTATTCCCAAAAGTCCCGAGGCCATTGCCCGTTTGACGACCGGCGGTTTCCAGGTGATTTTGATCACCAATCAATCGGCTGTGGGCCGGGGGATGATCTCCGGTCAAACCCTTGATGCCATTTTTAAAAAAATGACCCACGGGGTGGAACAGGCCGGCGGCCGGATCAAGGATATATTTTTTTGCCCCCATACCCCGGACCAGGGATGCACCTGTCGAAAACCCAAGCCTGGAATGATTCGCCAGGCTATGGCGTGTCATGGCATTGATCTTAACAAAGCTGTTGTGATCGGAGATTCTGCCAAGGATATTGAGTGCGGTAAGAATGCCGGGTGTGCTAAAACCATCCTGGTTAAGACCGGCAATGGGGCCAAGGCCCTGGCTGCTTTGACAAAAAAAAGCATTGTGCCCGATTTTGTTGCCAGGGATCTTTACGAGGCAGCCTGCTGGATCACCACTCATTTTCTGCCCGGTACCAGGGTGTCATGATTACCATCAGCGGAACCTTGTCCCGGATTACATTTCAGAATCCGGAAAATCATTATACCGTGTGCCGTGTGGCACTGCCCAAGGTGGCTGACGCCATCACCGTGGTGGGACATCTTCCTGGGGTGACCCAGGGTGAACGGCTCAAACTCAAAGGCACTTGGACCAGCCATCCAAAATATGGAGATCAGTTTAAGGCCGCTTCATTTGAAGTGACTTTGCCCTCTTCCATGGCAGGTATTCGAAAATACCTGAGTGCTGGTATCATTCCCGGCATTAACCAGGGGCTGGCCAACAGGATTGTAGACACCTTTGGGGAACAGACCCTGGAAATCATTGAAAATAACCCGGACCAACTTCTTGATGTATACGGGATCGGCAAAACCAAACGGAAAATGATTGAAACGGGCTGGAATACCTACCATTCAGTGCGGCGGGTCATGGAGATGCTCCAAGGCACTTCCATTGATTCGGCCAAGGCTTCAGCCATCCTTAAAACCTATGGAAATGATGCTCTGGACGTGTTGACCCAGGATCCTTTTCGCATTGCCCGGGACATTCCCGGCATTGGTTTTACCGCCATGGATGAACTGGCAAGGACGCTTGGAACAGAAAATGAGGATGAACAAAGACTCAAAGCCTGTCTGGTCTGCCGCTTGCTGGACCTGGAGCAGGACGGCCATCTGTTTGAAAAACAACAAGACTTGATCCAGGCCTGTATGCAACGGGCGGGGGTGTCTGGGGAACAACTGTTAGAGGCACTTGGGAATCTGGCTGCGGATAACGAGGTGGTGGTTGAAAAAGACAGGGTGTATCTTGCCTCCTTACACAGGGCTGAAGCCGGGATCGCCCGGCGGATCAAGGCGCTTTTATCCATGCCCAATCCTGATTTCCAGGTTGAGGAAGATTTAATCCAGACCCAGGTGCTATCGGCCATGGCTGTCCGGTTATCCCAGGAGCAACTGGATGTGGTGATCCGGATTCTGGGCTGTAAAATTTCCATTATCACCGGCGGGCCCGGTACAGGGAAAACCACATTGATCAAGGCGCTGTGCGTTGTATTCAACACCCTTGGCCTGAAGGTGATGCTTGCCGCCCCAACGGGCCGGGCAGCCCGGCGTCTATCCGAAGTGACCGGGCGAAAGGCCGGAACCCTTCATAAACTTTTGGGCTATAAGCAGGAGACCGGAACCTTTGAACATGATTTCACTCATCCTTTGGACCTGGACCTTCTGGTGGTGGATGAGGTCTCCATGGTGGATACCCAGCTCATGTACCGTCTGCTTGAGGCCCTGCCGGCCGGATCCAGTCTGATTCTCGTGGGGGACACCTTTCAGCTGCCCTCGGTGGGGCCGGGTAATGTGTTGTCGGATATTATTCATTCGGAACAGGTGGCGGTGTTTCCCTTAACCCGCATTTTCCGCCAGGCCGGGAAAAGTCCCATTGTTATGCATGCCCACAGTATCAGAAACGGGCAGATGCCGGACATAAAATCGGCCACTCCGGACCAACCCTCCCAGTTTTATTTTATTGAAACCAGCACCCCGGCCCGTGTGGCAGACACCATCTGTGAGCTGTGCACCCAAAGGATTCCAAAGGCCTTTCCCCATATCCGGGAAACCCAGGTGCTCACCCCCATGCACAAGGGAGAGGCGGGTACCATCAACCTGAACCAGCGCCTTCAGGCGGTTTTAAACGACGCGACCGGGAGTATTGAGTCCCATGGCCACACCTTTAAACCCGGTGATAAGGTCATGCACCTGAAAAATAATTATGAAAAAGAGGTTTTTAACGGGGATATCGGGCGGGTGACGGAAGTGGACAGATCCGCGGGCCAGGTGCTTGTGGATTACGAGGGCAGAATTGTGCCCTATGATCTGCCGGAGCTGGACGAATTGACCCTGGCCTATGCGGTGTCCGTTCATAAATCCCAGGGCTCGGAATATGATGCGGTGATCATCGCCCTGACCACGGCCCATTTACCGCTTCTGCAAAGAAACCTGCTGTACACCGCCATGACCCGTGGAAAATTTCTTGTTATTATTGTGGGATCCACCCGGGCCTTTAAAACGGCCTTTGACAATAACAGGACCGCTTTGCGGCGCTCCGGACTGAAAGAGCGCCTACAAGGCTTTTTATGAAAACAGAAATAAAGGAAAACCTATGAAAAAATTATTGATCATTTTAATCTGCCTGGCTGTTGTTTGTGCTGCCGGCCTGCCCATTGCCAATGGTATCCTCATGGAACGCACCATAAAATCAATTGTTGAGGAAAATAACAACACAGCAGCCAAAACCGCAGCAGGTTTCCAGATGAAAATCCTTGAATATGACCGGGGCCTGTTTTCTTCCCGTGTAAAATGGCGCATTGAAACGGCCAATGGTTTCCCCGGCAGCCAGACCGCACAACTGGTACTGGTAGACAAGGGAACACACCGGTTTTTCGGTGTGAATTCACAAACAAGTCTTGAAGAAAATCCCTGGTACATGCAATGGGTGAACACCCATCTGAACGGCAAAGATCCTTTGTCCATCCAGTCCCGGTTTTCCCTTGCAGGCACCATGGATACCACAATACATATGGCCCCCTTTTTCATTGAAGATAAAGGAAAAAAGGTTGATATTCATGCCCTGGATTTTGACGTTTCCATGGGAAAAGGGTTTAAAACCCTGGATGCAAAAGGCCGCTGGGAAGGATTATCCCAGGGCCGTGAATTGGTGATGGGACCGGCCATGTTTACATCTGATCTGTACCAGCTTACAGACACCATCTGGGCCGGGAAAAATACATTTTCACTGCAACAGTTGAAAATAGATGACGGGAAATCAAATCCTGTTGATATCTCAGGACTTTCCCTCAACTCTGACATCAGTGCATCCGCGGATAAAAGAACAACGCTTATGTCCATGAATTTTCATATGGACCGTATTGAGCTGGGGGACAAGCCTTTGTCTGACTGGGCCGGAACCCTTAAGCTAAAACAGGTCGATACCGCCTCCTTTGAACAGCTTATGCGCCTGTATTCAAACATGATGACCCAGGCAGGTCAACATGCTGGGAAAACGGGTAAAAATCCTGATGAGTTCCAGAAAATATTAAAGGATGAAATGGCCCGGAACACCCCAGAACTCCTATCCGCACTCAAGGGGTTACTGAAAAAGGGCCTGGGTATGGAAATCTGCGGGCTGGATATCGACCTGCCCGAGGGAAAGGCAACCGGGAGCCTGGATATTAAACTGAAAAAGGATCTGGATCCTTCCAATCTTTTTACTTTTGCCATGCAGCCGGAGATGATTTTTTCCTTTTTTGAGCTGGATGCTCAATTCAGTCTGCCTTATGCCCTTGCAAGCGGTATCCCTAATCTGACGGAACCCCTTTTCCCGGGAATGGCCACCGGATTTTTCGTTATTAAAAACGACCTGTTGTCCCTGGATATGCACATCAAGGAAGAAAAGCTGTTTCTCAACGGAAACCAGGTGATATTGAATCCATAAATGTCGCTGCCCGGAGAAACATCTTCTTTTTTGTACAGATTATATCCTGAATTCGCAGCATGACTTTTGATATGTTCTGAAATTATTGAAAAAATTCTATTTGGTGCTTCACCTGAAAGATGAAAGCCAAAATCAAGATTCCCCTAGAATGGGGAATCTTTCATATTGTTATAAGTGGCTGTTGTCATCGGCCTGGGGCAGGTAAACATCAAAACAGCTGCCTTTTCCTTCAGTGCTGTCCACAAATATATACCCCTTGAGCCGGGCGATAATACCTTTGATAATGGGAAGCCCCATACCCGTACCCCGCCCTATTGTTTTTGTAGTAAAATAGGGCTCAAAGATATTATCCATGACGGCACGGCTCATCCCGTGTCCCGTATCCACCACCTGTAAATGGATATAGGAGCCGGGCAATATCTGACGCGTCTCTTCAAGGGGACTTTCGTCAACCTGAATTTCATCCATACGGACGGTAAGCAGTCCGCCTTTCTCCTCCATGGCATGATAGGCATTGGTACAAAGATTCATCACAAGTTGATGAATCTGGGTGGGATCTGCCATAACAGGGGCAAGATCGGTTCTGACCAAGGTTTCGATTTTTATGTTTTTGGGAACAGAGCCCCGCAGCAGCTTTAAGCTCTCCTTGATAATGGGGCCGGGGTGGCAGCGGATATACTCCTTTTCTCCCTGGCGGCTGAATGCCAGGATCTGGGCCACCAGATCCTGGGCCCTGACAGTTGCGCTTTTCACCCGGCCAAGGAATTTCAGCATCTTGTCATCTTCCGGGCACATTGACAGACACAAATCCGTATACCCAAGGATGGGGGACAAAATATTATTGAAATCATGGGCAATACCACCAGCCAGCACCCCAAGGGCCTCCATTTTCTGAAGCTGAACGATCTGGCGCTTGCACTCATTGTGCTGCTTTTCATACTTCTGCTGCCTGTAAATTCCAGCGATGTGCTGGGTCACGCCCATAACCAGGTAGGTGTCATTTTTGTCCAATTTTCTGAGGGTCATTGTATTTGCCGCAATCATAATGCCGATCGGCTCACCGTCCACTTCAATGGGGCTGATAAAAAAGGAACGCGGTCTGATACGGTCGACAAATTCCTCGCTCTGGGGAAATTTACGCTTAAGCCATGCCATATCATTAACAAGCATGGTTTTGTTTTGCGTATAAGATTCGTAAAACATCTCTCCGGGCGCTTCCCCCCCCCCAAGGGAGATGCTGTAATTGGCAACATACAGATTTTCGACTTCGGAGAATCCATATCCGCCGTAATAGGACAAAACCGTTTTCTCGTCATTGGCAATCATGATCATCAAACGATCATAACGAAGTTTTTTACCCACAATCTTTGCCGCCCGGTCAAAGGTGCACACACTAGGATCTTCAATCCCCAGGACCTGTCCAATATCAACAAGAACCCTTGAATTTTCCGCATTGATTTCAATCTGGCTGAGCATCCTTTCCCTGGCTGTGTGAATACCGTTTAAAGACCTTGCAAACGCCTTTGATTTGACCCGCTGGGCAGCCCACCCCAAACCAAGAGCCAATAAGGCAGGGCAAATCAAGCATAAATCTTTAGGGTTAGCAACAACAGGCACTGTCCACAATTTAATGAGCATCACCATGGCAGCAGCACCGGCAAGCCAGGAAAGCACGGCAAGTACGGAAAATGCCGAATTCCGCCAGGTAAGCTCATACCGGCAGACCCTGCCCCCTTTGAACATACATTCCGGATGATGCACGATCAGTTCGTTGTGCAGGAAGACATCCGCAAGCCCCTGGAAACACCCCTGCCGGATCTCACACTGGAAAGGTTCGTCTTTTATCCCTTCATTGGGCGTAACCTCAACCTTAATTTTATTTTTTCCTGTATAGCGGGTGGTATAATGTCCATTCCCGGTCAGACTTCCGGCATATTTTTTTATCATCCTACAGGCCCACCTGACCCCGGCAAAGGGCATCACCAAGCTGCGAATTTTTCCCAAACATTCGGGATTTACAGCGTACCGGCCGGCCTCCCGGTCAATTCTTATATTATCTGTAAGCATGCACAAACGCTCATGGAACCGGTTGATCTGTTCCCGGCTAAGCCCCCGGGAATTATCAGCACGCTTACTATAGTTCCTGATTCCGGCTTCGTCCATGAGGTTCTCAATTTCGATCTCAGGATACTTTTCCCGAATCAGGGCCACATAAACATCCAGTATTTTATTGCTATACAGCTCTTTTGCTTTCGCAGTTTCCATTTGCAAATTTTCCACAGGTCGGAATCTTTCACCCGGTATTTATTATTTACCAATCAGCGTATAAGATTTCATCATCCTGTTATAAACTAAAATGAGATTTCTTTCTCCTGAAAATATTATTTTTTTTTAAGATTAGGTCCATGATCAAAATTAAATCTGCCACAGATGCGCCGGATTTTAGCCTCTGTCTGATCATTGATGAATCGGCTGCAACCTCATGAAAATGAGATTTCGCTGTGATCCCCTATATCAGCCAGGCTCTAATGAATTTTTTGACAAAGATTTTATGATATATTATATTAGCTTATTCATTATAACGTGTTCATCACAGGCCGGGGAGGAGGCGGAGGCGGTGGAGTACAAAAAAACTGTCGATAACTGAATCTTATTGAATAACAGGTAGATACGGCGACCAAAATCTTTTTCTTGAAAGTTATATATTGTGGATTCTATTGTTTCCGTGTTCCCTATCACATTGATTCCTCCGGCTCAATCACAATATCCCAATAAATTTCAGACAACGGCAACTGACAATTTACTGATTCCATCCTTAGAATCCGGCCTGTACCTTTGTATGAACGGTATAGCCAGTCATCACCGTTGCGTGTATATTGTTCAACACGATACTCGTTTTGAGAGATAAGGATATACTCTTGAAGTGTGGGGATCGTTTGGTAATAAGCAAACTTTTTTCCCCTATCAAAGACTTCCGTTGAATCCGAAAGGATTTCCATGACCACAACAGGGTTCGTCAAGGTGTCAAATTCATCATCCTCAAACACTGCATCACCGCAATAAATTACAATATCCGGGTAAACATAATTCTTAGCAACTTTAACCCGCATGTCATTGGAAAACAAATTACAAGTGGATTTATCCGCTTTGAATTTACCCCCTAGCTCTATTGTAAGATTAACATTGATACGGTTATGCTTCCTTCCGGCACCAACCATGGCGAAAATTTCACCGTTAAAAAATTCATGCTTCATATCAAGAGAACTTCTTTCAAACGCAAGATATTCCTCCGGTGTTATTTTATTTTTTTTTTGAGAGTGTGCGGTCATTTTTCGCTCCTGTGAATGGCCAACATACTGGAGATACACTAATAATTACGACCTGTAGCTTTGCGAAGCAGGTTTGCGTTTTTTCTCTTAACCTCCGGATACGCAGCAGCCAGACTGTTCGATTTTTTGGCCAGGGAAATGGCTTGGACGACATTTCCCTGGTCAAGTTGGGCCCTTGCCATCAGATGCCAGATCAAGGGATCCTGACCATCAATGTACAATGCCTGCTCCAGGGTGGAAAAGGCACGCTGGGCCTGCCTGTTTTTAAGTTGATTTTCGGCATTCCGGATCATCCGGGTTAACGCTTTGGGCCGGGGACGCTGAACAGGACGCACAGCAGATAAAAGTGGGCCCGGCTCCTCTTTTTTGCCCGAAATTACCGGATCGTTGGGCGCCATCGTGTTCTGGCGCGTCACAGATCTGCCAATTTCAGGTACGGATTCAGGGGGCAAATGGGACTGCTGCACGGGGACAGGTCTTTTTGGTGCACAAGCAGATAAAACGATCAGTGCCAGGGCAATGAAAGAAACAAAATACGTTTTCATTTGAATACATCCTTGAGCCAGTCAATAAGATACCGCGGCTTTTTTTTCTTCATCGTGTGTTTGTCAGCCCCGGGGGCTGCCGGGATTGTGGGGATGGCGTCAGCATCCGGATCAAAAACGGGACCGGGAACAGGATCAAAAAGAACAGGAGCAGACCCACGGATAAAAGGCATGGCAAGAGCATCTGGTGTATTGTTCTGCGTACGAAGTCCGGTCCTGGGATTAATAACCGCCCACTCAATATTAGCCGGTGGCGTCAGGACCAGAGGCGTATTGGGAATCTGGGACATGATTCTGCCAAAAACCTGCATGGCACCAGTTGCCCCGGTGAGTCCTGTGGGCTTGTTGTCATCCCTTCCCACCCAGACCACGGCCAGACGATTTCCGGAGAATCCGGCAAACCAGGTATCCCGCAGATCATTGGTGGTCCCCGTCTTTCCGGCAATGCCCAGATCCGGGGAAAGCCATCTGGACAAAGATCTCCCGGTACCTTCGCTGACCACAGCCTGGAGTGTTTTGCCCACCAGAAATACGGCACCCGGATCCAGGTGCTGTTCAATGCGCAAAGGATAGCGCTGGAGCGTTTTCCCGTCAGGGGTAAAAACGGCGTTTATAACCCGTGACGGGGTGTAGAACCCCCCCGATGACAGGGTGTGGTAAACCTGGGCAACCTGGACAGGTGTCATGTCAAAACTGCCCAAAAGCATTGCAGGTACAAGCGGGGCAGCGGGTTTGAATCCCAACTGAGCCATGGTCTCAAAAACAGTTTCCAGGCCCAAATCCATGCCAAGCCTTACCGTTGACGTATTATAGGAGAATACCAGCGCCTGGTACAAGGGCAGGTCCCCATGGAATTTTTTGTCAAAATTCATAGGCTTCCAAAGCTGATTCCCGCTTTTCAATGATACAGGTCCGTCATTAATTGGGGTTACAAGGGTATAATTTTCAGGCTGTTCCAGGGCCGAAAGGTAGACCACAGGCTTTACCAGGGAGCCAATGGGACGCATTGCATCCAAGGCGCGGTTAAACCCTTTATATTTGGAATCTTTTCCCCCAACCAGGGCCTGGATTTCATTGGTGGCACCGGCCGCGACCACCACACCGGCCTCAAGCTTTGAATTTCTGCCCGCCATAAAATCCGCCACCCCCTTTTCCGCAGCCAGCTGCACCAAAGGATCCAAAGGGGTAAAAATACGAAGCCCCATGGTTTTTAAATCTTTTTCACGGTATTCTTTAAGCAGTCTGCGCTTAACCAGATCCAGGTAAAAGGGGAACCGCCATTGCCGAGGTACCGGAATAACGCCAAGGGGACGGCCAAGTGCTTTTGTCAGCTGGGCAGATGACAGCAGCCCCTGATCTGCCATAAGGCCAAGTACAATGTTTCGCCGGGCCATGGCCCGGTCCGGGTAAACCCTTGGATTGTAGACGGACGGTCCTTTAAGCATGCCCACCAAAAGAGCGGTCTCTTCAGGGGAAAGCAACTCTAAAGATTTGCCGAAATAAAACTGCGCTCCCAGGCCAAACCCGTGTATGGCCCTGGCACCGTCCTGTCCTAGATAAACTTCGTTGATATAGGCTTCAAGAATCTGTTCCTTGGTAAATTGGCGCTCAATGGCGGCTGACACAAAAGCTTCGCTAATCTTCCGTTTGAGTGTTTTTTCAGGGGACAGGAAAAAATTTTTTGCCAGTTGCTGAGTCAGGGTACTGGCACCCTGGGTAAACCGGCCCTGGCGAATATTGACCACAATGGCCCGTAAAATGGATTTGAAATCAACACCGTAATGGGAATAAAAATGTTTATCCTCCACGGCAACAATGCTGTTTTTAAGCAGCTCCGGAATATGTTCAGAATCAAGAAGAATACGGTCTTCCATGGAAGAAGGATAGAACTGCCCGATCATCACCGGGTCGAGCGGCTCCATGTCAGCGTCACGCTGCCCGGTTTTAAGCCGGGTGATACGACCGCCGGATATGGTCACCGCTATGCGGCGCAAGGGACGGCGGTGTGTACCAAAATCAAAGGGCCGGCAATTGAGAGTAAACCGGCCATGGTACCGGGTATAAGTACCCGGCACAGAGAGCTGTTCCTGGGTGTCAACCCTTCGGTATCCCAGCAGATCCAGTTCCTGAACAAGGGACTTGGCGGACAGCTGCAACCCCGGATAAAGGGTCATAGGGCGTGCATATACTTTGGCCGGCACATCCCACAACCGTTTTTTGAACCGCTCGGCCACTTGGTGGTTGATCAGGTAAGCATAGCCAAAGACAGCCAAGCATGTGAAAACCAAAAAGAAAATGACCAGCTGTCTTAATAATTTCATCTGAAACACCTTTAGTTGTGATTTGGAATGTCCAGATTAAACAGATGACGGGCCACATTTAAATAGACGGAATCGTCCCGGTGATCACCAATATTACGAAGAAATAAAATGGGATCATGCATGGCACGGGTCGCAATGGCCTTTGTCATCCTGCGGATGGATTCGGCATCATCATTTGACAGGTGGGGCAGTGCGGCCAGGGTTTTCTCACATTCCAGAGTCACAATATCAGTCATTTTGCGGTTGATGGCCTTAATAGTGGGCACCACGGCCAGTTCATCCAGCCATCTGCGGAAAGCCAGCAAGGCTTCCTCCACAAACCGCTGCGCCTTTATGGTTTCCTGTTCCCGCCGGCACATATTTGTTTCAACAATATTTCTCAAATCGTCAATATCATAAACATAGGCATTGGATATTTTATTGATCCGGGGGTCAATATCCCTGGGCACCGCAATATCAATAAAAAAGAGGGTATTGTTCTGTCTTTTTTTCATGACACTCTTGACCTGGGCCCGGGTTAACACATAATCCGTGGCCCCGGTGGAACTGATAATGATATCCACATCTGCCAGTACAGCTTCCCGCTCGTGATATTGAACCGCCTGACCGTTAAACTTACGGGCCAGTTCCAGGGCGTTTTTAAATGTGCGGTTGACCACCACAATATTTTTTACCTGGTGGGCAATAAGATGTTCAACAGCCAGCTCCGCCATCTCCCCGGCACCGATGAGCATGACGCTTTTGGTGGCAAGATCGGCAAAAATTTTATGGGCAAGTTCAATGGCGGCATAGGAGATGGAAACGGCGTTATCACCAATTCCGGTCTGTTTTCTCACCCGTTTTGCCACGGAAAAGGATTTATGCATCAGACGGTTGAGCAGGACCCCTGTTGTACCGGCATTTATTGCGGTTTTATAGGCTTTTTTCACCTGCCCCAGAATCTGGGGCTCCCCCACCACCATGGAATCAAGACTTGCAGCCACACAGAACAAATGGCGGACAGCATCGTCATCTTTTAAGATGTACAGGGATGATTTGAATTCAGAAACAGGTAACTGCTTCAGGTCAGAAATAAATTGTATAACAGCATCAATTCTGTCATGGTTTTCCACATCCTTGTCCCCCCGTATATAGAGAAATTCCAGGCGATTGCAGGTGGAAAAGATCAGGCCTTCCTTGATAACCGAATCCTGTTTTATAAAATCCAGGGCCGTTTCAATCTGTTCCTGGGAAAAAGACAGTTTTTCCCGAAGTTCCACAGGTGCGGTCTTATGGCTGGCACCAATCAGAATTATCTTTGGCATAATGGGTTGATCCATGTCCTGTTTTTATTGGGGAAACCCCTGATGATGCCCGCCAAGGAAGGAATTCACCCCCAGGAAGGTAAAAATGAGTACAATAAAGCCAATCACGGCCATGATGGCGGAATTGCGCCCCCGCCATCCCGAATAAAGCCGCAGATGCAAAAGCGCTGCATACACCAGCCAGGTGCCCAGGTACAACACCTCTTTTACATCCCATCGCCAGAAACTGCCCCACACAGATCGAACATAGATAGAGCCGGTGACAAGCCCAAAGGTAAGCAACACAAAGCCTGTGGTAATACAGGTATAGGACACGGAATCCAGAAAATCCAGAGAAGGCAGCCGTTTGAAAAAAAAACCTGGATTTTTAACTTTGATGCCCTGCTCCTGGATCAAATAAAGGATACCGGCGCCGCAGGCCAGGGCCAGCATGGCCTCCCCACTAAAAACAAGTATAATATGCCCGAAAAAGAAAATACTCTTGTATATCTTGTCCGGGGCCTGGGCTGTCCCGGGCAGAAAGATGGATGCAAGCATAAGGACACTGATCATGGCCGTGGCATACACCCCAAGAATTTTGAGATGGAATCGGTACTGCACATAGAGAAACATGGCGCCCAGAGAGAGGCCGGACAGGGACAGGCTCTGAGCAAGGTTATAGATGGGCAGCCCGCCAAGCGTCGCACTTTGCAGCACAATGGCAAACAGATGAACCACGACTCCAATACCCATAATGCTTAAAGCCGTTTGCTGGATGCGGTCTTTCTGGTGAAACAGATAACAAAAATATCCGGCTGTGCTGGTCAGGTAAAAAAAGGTTGCGCACAGCAAAAGGATAAAAGGAATATTCATAAACATTACAACTCCCTGATACCGGCATCAGGCATAAGCCTTTCCAGGCTGAATCCGTCACCGAGAACCTGGGCAAGCACGGTATCAATCTGCTGGGTTTGTCCGGCGGCAATCTTTTCAGGCAAATCAGCATCAAGCAGGGCATAAAAGATTTTGCGGTGCCCCCTGGGGTCATGTCCCTGTTCCAGCAAAATGGTCCTGATACGGCTTAAAAGGGTTGCAAGTATACCGTATTCAGGGCCGAAACGTGCCTCAAGCGCCATGCGCAGGCGCCTTGAAAGGGCTGGACTTGCCCCGCAGGTAGAGACGGCAAATAAGAGATCTCCTCTGTCCACCACTGCCGGCAGAATAAAATCCCCTTTGTCCCGGCCGTCAGCAATATTGCACAATATATTTTTCTTTTGGGCAGCCTGCCGTATCCTGACATTTAACTGCATATTATCTGTGGCGGCAAAAGCCAGACTCATGCCGTCCAGATCCGAATCCTCAAATTTTTTTTCCTTTAACGTAATGGCGGGAACCGGCGTGGTTAACAATTCATTTGAAAAGGCAAGGCTGACCACGATGACCCGGGCGCCTGCCCGGGCAAGGCCCAGCGCCTTTCTTGTGCCCACAGCCCCGCCGCCGGCCACAAGGCAGCATCTGTCTTTAACATCTAAAAAAATCGGATAGTAATCCATCACTTCGCCCCTTATTTGCCCTTGTTTGAGCAGGGAGCTTACTATATATTGGCTGCTAGTTTTTTTCAATCTTTATTCATTTAAGGGAGATGCCGTGATTATTGATTCCCATACCCACCTTTTTTTCAAGGCCGTTTCAGATGACAGAACCCCGTTCTTTGACAAAGAGCCTGAATTCAAGCTTCTATATCATTCCCCAGAATCAAAAATTGCCACGGTGTCTCAACTGATCAGCACCATGGATCACCATGATGTGGATATTTCCATTGTTTCAGGATTTCCATGGCGCAATCCCGAATACGCAAAAAGAAACAATGATGCGGTCATTGAGGCGGTCACCGCCCATCCGAAGCGGTTGCGGGGCCTGGCCTGTTTTGATCTGTGCTGGGACGGTGCGGCAAAAGAGGCGGAACGCTGCATTGATGCGGGGCTGTCCGGTGTGGGGGAACTGGCTTTTTACCTGTCCGGCATTGATGACAGGGCCATCCGGCTTTTAGAACCTGTGATGGATGTACTTAAAAGCAAGGGCAATTTACCCTGTATGATCCATACCAATGAGCCCCTGGGCCATCACTATCCGGGAAAAACCCCTGTCACCCTTAAACAAATTGAGAATCTGGCCCAGGCCTTTTCAGACAACAGAATCATTCTTGCCCACTGGGGTGGCGGCATCTTCTTTTACCACATCATGAAAAGACAGATGAAAGAACGGCTTAAAAACATCTGGTATGATACCGCCGCATCTGTGTTTCTTTATGGCCCGGAAATCTACGATATGGCGCTTACGGCCGGGGTGCTGGAAAAAGTTGTGTTTGGTAGCGATTATCCCCTGCTTACCCCTGACAGATATTACAGGGACATTGACCAGTCACAATTGACTTTAGCCCAGAAACGGATGGTGCTTGGGGAAAATGTTCGGGCCTTGTATTCTTAGCGCTACGGTCAAAGGACAGACAAGGATGCTTTTTGAATACAAAGAGGCCGCAAGCCTTTATTGACTGGTGTTGCGGCCTTTAACTTTAACAGTATGAATTTGTCAAGCTGGTGTTACTTACTGTTCTGCAAGCATCAACGTGGCTGGATCCAGCAAAAATTTCTGGTTTGTTTTGTCGCCGCCTTTAAGCACAATGGCTTGAATTTTATTGTCCTCGGGAACAAGGAAGACTGCTTTATTAAACAGTATATCGTAGGTTTCAAGCTGAATGGGGTAGCCGTTTTGATTCAGCGGTTCTTCCCTGTGGCTTTTCATGGAAAACCAGATGCAGATGCCGAAATCCTGGTGAAGCTGTTTTAAATCAGAAAGGATATCTGAAAGGTCCGTATCAAAATCAAGGCCGTCAATGATCATCAAGGTCGGCAGGGTAAGGTCAGCCCCTTTAAAACTGTTCAGATAATCTCTGATTTTGCTTACATTAAATGTGGACTGGTTGTATGCGATTCCTGTTTTTTGATGTTGCAGCTCGTCCCACAGCCGTTCGGCAATCTGGGGGTCAACATAGCCGATACTGTCGATAAGGCTGCTATACCCTTCATTATATCTAATGGTTATCTTTTCTATGGTATCACTTAAGCTGATATGAAGCACTTTTTCGTCGCAAAGCAGACGTGTCAGGGCAACCTGAACCAGAAATCCGGTTTTGCCAACACCGGCCCGGGAAAGTACGGCGCCGAATTGACCGTCAGTAATGTGTTCGGTGCCAATGATTTTTTCTGCCGGACTTCTTAAAATGAGGTCATTTTTAAGCATGTTTCCTCTCTATATCAAAAAGGTCTTATTTGTTTTTGGCTGCTTTTTCTTCGCTTTTTTTCTTGGCAATCTCGTCTGCAACGGACTGGGGTGCCTGTTTATATGAAGAAAATTCCATTGTGAACTGGGCCTTGCCCTGGGTACCGGATCTTAAAACCGTTGAAAAGCCGAACATGTCGGACAGTGGCACCTGGGATTCAATGACAGACATGGTTCCCTCTTCCTGGGAGCCCTGGATGATGCCGCGCCGCTGGTTGATCAGCCCCATGCATACACCCTGGAACTCATTGGGGGTTTCAATCACCACCTTCATGATGGGTTCCATGATAACCGGTTTAGCTTTGTTGTAAGCTTCAAGAAAACCGCCCCGGGCTGCGGACTGAAATGCCATCTCCGATGAGTCAACAGCGTGGTAGGCCCCGTCTTCCAGGGTAACCTTGATGCCGGTTACCGGAAACTCAAGGCTGGGACCCTTGACAAGGCAGGCCTCAAAGCCTTTTTCACAGGCCGGAATGTATTGAGTGGGGATGCGGCCGCCGGTGATCTTATTGATAAATTCAAATTCTTCTTCAGTGGGCTCAATAAAGCCTGCCACACGTCCGAACTGACCGGCGCCACCGGTCTGTTTTTTATGGGTGAAGTTGAAGGGCGCTTTTTGGGTAATGGTTTCCCGGTAAGCAACCCTGGGTTTGCCTGTGGTCACTTCAGCCTTGTATTCACGTTTCATGCGTTCCACGTATACTTCCAGGTGAAGCTCGCCCATGCCCTGGATAATTGTATCTCCGGTTTCATGATCCACATAGGTCTTGAATGTCGGGTCTTCTTTGGTAAATCTGTTTAAGGCCTTGGACATATTGATCTGGGCTTTGTTATCTTTGGGCATAATGGACAAAGAGATAACCGGGTCCATAACGTGCATGGCCATCATGGAGTAGTTGACATCCGGTGACACAAAGGAGTCGCCCGATGCACAGTCAATGCCGAACATGGCGCCGATATGACCGGCGGGCACAGCCTCCACATCTTCCATCTGGTTGGAGTGCATCCGGATGAGGCGGCCGATTTTAACCTTTTTATGGTCCCTGGCATTGATCAGGGTGTCCCCCTTATTTACGCACCCCTGGTAAACACGGATGTAAGTCAGCTGGCCATACTGGCCGTCTTCCAGTTTAAAGGCCAGCGCCACGGTGGGTTTGTCAACGTCGCTGTCAAGAATAACGGTTTGTTCGTCATTGTCCAGATCAATGGCTTCATTTTTAATATCCAGAGGGCAGGGCAGGTAATCAACAACAGCGTTCAGTAATGGCTGAACTCCTTTGTTTTTGTATGCGGAACCCAGGAAGACCGGGGTCATTTCCCGGGCAATGGTGCCGGTTCTGACTGCTGTCATGATCATCTCTTCGGTGATTGGGGCGTCCTCAAGAACAGCGTCCGTAAGCGCTTCGGAGAACAGGGATACGGCATCAATCATCTCTTCCCTGGCTGCATCGGCATCCTCTTTGAGCTCGGCAGGGATCTCGGCCTCAACCACTTGTTCTCCATTGTCACCTTTAAAATAAAAGGCTTTCATTTTAACAAGATCAATAACCCCCTCATGGGTATCTTCAAGGCCTATGGGAAGTTGAAGCATCACGGAATTATGGCCGAGTTTATCTTTCAGCTGTGCGCAGACTTTAAGCGGGTTGGCGCCTGAACGGTCACATTTATTGACAAACGCAATACAGGGAACCTCGTAGCGTTTCATCTGCTGATCAACGGTAATGGACTGGGACTGCACCCCGGATACCGAGCAAAGAATCAGCACAACACCATCCAGAACCCGCAAGGAGCGTTCCACCTCTACGGTAAAATCCACATGGCCCGGCGTATCAATAATATTGACGGCATGGTTGTCCCATTCGCAATGGGTGGCCGCAGAGGCAATGGTAATGCCCCTTTCCCTTTCCAGTTCCATGGAATCCATGACTGCCCCAGTGCCGTCCTTACCCCTGACTTCGTTGATTTTATGGATTCGGTTGGTATAGAAAAGAATCCGTTCAGTAAGCGTGGTTTTACCAGAATCAATATGGGCACTGATTCCAATATTCCTTACTCGTTTAAGATCTCTGATCATTTTGTTTTGTCCTTAAAAATAAAAAATCCTTTGAAACCAATACCAGTCACCGACTATTGTCAAAGGCGCAGCCGATATGTTTCATGCTATAGTCTTTTTATGATCTTGTTAAATTATCCTGGAAATAAAATATCAAATAAAAAAACAGAACTAAATAAAATACACTATTTTTTAAGTAAAATAAAATATAATTATATTTTTTTGTTGAATTTCAGAACGGCGGATGTAACTTCTCAATAAGTCCGGGTAAAAAGACAAAGGTCAACCAAATTCAGGTGCAGTTACACAGCCAAATTGAGAGCTTTTTTGATGATGAGATCACCCAGAAAAGGAATTTCATTCAAGCCGGATAATTGAGCTTTAATATAATCCCAAAAAGAGACTTTGAGCTTGCGACATGTTTTTTTCAAACTTGTAAACGTATCCTGACATCTTCGATCCAGGTCATTTCTGGTTGAACCGCTGACTTTTCGACGCTTGACATAATCTCGTATGTCATTTTCACTGGTATTATTGTGAAGAGGAATATCCGGAAAATCCAA
>PDWJ01001523.1_pt1 | contig 30781 bp, 22 predicted proteins | sample 1430881 | NCBI WGS metagenome assembly PDWJ01 (sample SAMN01162460, study PRJNA174530) | Oral metagenome, whole genome shotgun sequencing project. | biome: Marine environment; feature: Marine mammal; material: Swab sample of the gingival sulcus; isolation source: swab sample of gingival sulcus...
TCATGATTTCCATTAATAAAATGAACTCCTCCTCCTTGTTTTTCAGCTTGTTGTTCTAATTTATATATTAACCATAAACACTGGGTAACATTAAGACCTCTATCTACAAAATCCCCCATTAATACAAGATGGTTATTCTTAAATGTCCAGTTAAATTCATTATCAATAATATTTACAGCTTTTAATAACTTTTGAAAAGCATAAAAGTTGCCTTCAATGTCAGAAATTGCAAATATATCTCCGTTAACTTTAAATTCTGATTTTGGTGTTTTCAATGAATCCATTAACTCGACCTTAAAACTATATTCCGTTGGTTTGTCATAATTATAAACCGAAACTGTAATTTGCTTGTTAAAATCTTCCAGTTTATCTTTTTTTGATATTAACTTAAAATCATCGTTATCCTGAATTACACTTATATAATGGATAGAATCATTTTCTGTTATGATATAAGGACCATCAGTAGATATATGTTTTCTATTTTCAAAAAATGTTGCGTTTTTGAATTCATCAAATTCAGAAAGAATAAATTTAAACCATACAAGTATTGATAAAATCAACAAAACAATAGAAAAAATTATAATTCTTAGAATCTTTTTAATCATATAAGTATTTTTAAGTGATTCAACAATATTATTAGAAGTTTCTACTAAATGTACTACTAAATCAGTATATACGCAAAAATAAGCATATTATCTATATAACACAAATATTATAAGTGTTTTATAATCAATTTCAAGCAAATGTTTTTTGTGATTTTTTATTGCTATATTTCTGCTTATATTAGAAATATATGGCAGTTATTCAGGTCGGTAAATTTGGTAAATTGTTGAATATAAAGAGGTATCTTGAAACCGCTATTGCTTATACACCTTGCTGCCACTCGTTTTTATTTATTTTGTAACAAATACATTTTTCATATTCGGGATATTCTTTCAATTCCGGATGCCTAAATTCTCCAATTTTTTTCATTCCGATTTTTTTCATCACATTTTCCGATTTAGAGTTTTTCTCCGTGCAAGTAGCGATGACTTTTTTCAAATTCAACTCACGAAACGCAAACTCAAGACATTTTTTTGCTCCTTCAGTTGCATATCCATTACCCCAATATTTTTTTTTCAGTCGCCAACCAATATCAACAGCTGGTGTAAATTCAGTTTTATACTCTTGAAATGCCAAACCAATAAATCCGATTAGTTCTTTACTTTTCAAGATTTCGGTAGCAAAATAAGTGTATCCGTTTTCTTCAAAGTGTTTGTTAAAACGTTCAATTAATTCCGCAGATTCTTTTTCTGTCAAAGTTTTGGGGAAATGTTCCATCACTTCCATATCTGCATTTAGTTTCGCTAATTCGGTTAAATCGCTTTCAGTCCAATTGCGAAATCCAAGTCTTTCTGATTTAAAAATGTAGTCTTTTTTCAATTTGAGTTCAGTTTTTATTAAATGTGTGGATAACGGTCTAGTGCATGAGCAGCAGAATTAAAAGCTATAAACTCCAAACCTAAATTGCCCTTAGCCAAACCTTATTTTTGGTTGCTAAGTTAATCATAAAAAAGCAATCTAAAATAAGGTTTGGCGATTAAAATGCTTAGACTTCAAAAGACACAAATACCCCGATATTGCTTATACACAATGTTAGCAACACTTATTTCTTTTCTATTTCTTCTATTATTTTGTGAAAAAATAAATTTCTTGAATTATCTAAAATCACAAAACTTGTTTTTTTCTTAATATTTCTAACAAAATAAGTATTTGATGCTAACCAAGCACCATTATGCATTACAATATCATCATTAACAATTACCCACCCAAAACCATAATTAGATTTAGTTCCGTTGTTTAATATTGGCTTTTTAAACGCCTCTTTTAAATTTTTATCACTAATTAATCCGTTTTTGCACCAAAATTTATTCCAAATGATAAAATCATTTAAACTACTAAATACAGCACCGTCTCCTGCTACACCGTCAATAAATGTAGGTTCTATTTTATGCCGAACTTTATTCTTAAAGGTTATATTTTCAAAACCCTCTGTTTTGTTTTCGAACGTAGTATCTTTTGAAACTAAATTCCAAACTCTTGAATTCTCCATATTTAATGGTTTAAAAATATTCTCTTTCATATAATCTTCAAAAGACTGTTTGGAAACTAACTCAATAATTCTTGCTAAAAGAATATAATTTGTATTTGAATATTCAAATTTTTCATTTGGCACAAATTTTTGTTTTTCATTTTTTTCTATAATAAGTTCAACTGCCTTTTCGTTCGTTAAAATTTTGATATTTGCTTTTTCTTGCTCTGCTAATTGCATATAATTATCAGGTATTCCCGAAACTTGATTTAAAAGATGTCTAATTGTAACTTTTTCATAAGGAAAATTAGGAATATGTTTTGATACTAAATCTTCATATTCAATTTGACCTCTTTCTTTTAACAGCATTATTCCACTTGCCGTAAATTGTTTCGAAAGTGATGCAAGTCTAAACGAAGAATTATTATTAAGTTTTTCCGAGTATTTATAATTTGTAAATCCATATGTTTTAACTAATAAAGGTTTGTTATTTTTAGTAATTAAAACCCCTCCGTTAAATTTATTTTCTTCATTTAATTTCTGAAACCATTTGTCAATTTTGTCTATTCTTTCATTATTACTCAAATCTTCAGAAACCTCTAATTCAGGAACTTGTAAATAAAACAAAAAAAGCCATATCAAATAACCTATGATAATTAAAACTATTCCTAATACGGAATACAGAATTATTTTTAGTACAATATTCATAATTTACACTTTGCTTAATTGGTGCTAACATTACTATATACGCAAAAGTAACCATATTATCTATATAACACAAATATTATAAGTGTTTTATAATCAATTTCAAGGAAATGGTTTTTGTGATTTTTTATTGCTATATTTGTGCTTATATTAGAAATATGTGGCAGTTATTCAGGTAAGTAAATTTGTTAAATTTTACAAAAAATCAATCTCCCTGCACCCTCTTCTCAAAGAGGGAATTTGCTATTATGCTCTTTGCGAAATTTTGTGTCCTTTGCGGTTTTCTTTTGGCTTCTAATAAATCAATAGTCAATTCCTCGAAATGCGGCTTAATTTCTTCGGTCAAAACCCCACATTAATTTTTCGCGAATATTTTCAAAAAAGGTATTTCCCTCAATTCGTATGGTTTTCACTTTAAAATCTGCCGCTTTTACGCTTATCTCCGTATCACTTTCAACAACAACGGACTGCGAATCTATCGAAAGCAAATAATTCTCGGCTCTGCCGGTTACTTTAATCGTAATATCATAATTATTCGGAATAACAATGGGGCGCACCGTGAGATTATGCGGAGCAATGGGCGTGATGATAAAATTGTCGGAACCCGGCACCACAATAGGTCCTCCCAGACTTAGCGAATAAGCCGTAGAGCCGGTAGGGGTGGAAAGTATCAGCCCGTCAGCCCAGTAGTTGCTCAGAAACTCGCCATTCACAAAAACCTTTATGGTAATCATGGAGCCGGAATCTCGCTTTAAAACCGTAAGCTCATTGAGGGCAAAATTAAAATCCTTAAAATAGTGTTTTTGGGTGTTTACTTCCAATAAAGTACGTTCTTCAATTTTATAGTGCTTTTCAAATATTGCCTTTAATGCTGCGGGCATATCTTCTTTTGAGATATTTGCCAAAAAACCCAAACGCCCGACATTAATTCCGGCAATGGGAATTTCCTTGTCTCGCACAAAAGAAACCGCATCTAAAAAAGTACCGTCGCCGCCTAAACTGAAAACAATATCCGGCAAATTATCCTGCTTAAACGGACGACTAAAAACCGAACAAGAGAACGCAAAATCCGGACAATGTTCTTTGATAAATTTAAGATAGGGCGCATAAACCACAAGCTCGACATTTTGCTTGGTCAATAACTCAAAAAAATGAGTTAAAGAGTCCTTAAATTCATCATTGAAACTTTTTCCGAAAATAGCTGCTCGCATATAAAATAATTGGTTATTAGAAGTTTGCCGGTTGTCTATACGGCATCGTCAATTTTTATTAAATTGTTTAAAATAGCAAAAGCCGTTAAACCGGAAACGGTTTTTATTCCCAATTTCCCGGTAATGTTTTTTCGATGTGTGATAACCGTATGCGGGCTGATAAATAAAATTTCCGCAATTTCTTTATTGGTTTTTCCCAATGCAATTTGTTTTACAATATCCGCTTCTCTTTCCGACAGTTCATCCGAGCCGGAACTGCTGTCCGAAGGCTGGATACTCTTAATTAATTTCCGAAATTTATTTGCAAGAATAATTTTTTCTTCATCCACGGAAATCTTCAAGTCAAAATTCGGGAATTTTTCACCGGCTCGTCTTGTCCCTGCCAACACAACCAGTTTTATATTTTCGTATTTTTTTCGTATTTCAAGAATTATCTCCGGAGAAGTGTCAACTAATTTCGCATTAATAATCAACACGTCGGTATTTTCATAATCAATATCTTTTTCCATCGTATCAAGATTTTCAAATTCCGTAAAACTCTCCATCTCGGAAAAATTATCCAAAATTTGAAACAATCCCGAACGTATAATATACGATTTCTCTACAACAACAAATGATAGTTTGCGTGTCATTAACTTCGTTTTTTAAGTTCATTTTCCATCATAATCGCCACCGGAATAACAACATGGTCTTCCAATTTTGTGTGGTCATTCATATCTTCCTCTAACTTAAATACTTCTGTAAGTATCGTTTCCGTCAATTCTTTGTTGTTTGAGGGTTGCAGATACTTAATAATAATATTTTTCAGGTCTAATAAAGCCGGATTTATGGCATCGTGCGTATCGGCATAATCGTTTATGGATTTCCGTTCCATTTTCTGCATAAATGCCGCATCTGCAGAAGGGGCATTATAGTTCCGTTCCAATTCTAAAACATAGGGGTAAATTTCTCGTTCCTCATAGCCGGTATGTTCTTTAAGCTCTTTTAAATACTGGCTGAAAAATTTTTTCAACACACTTTTATTGGTTTCGGCATTTTCTCCGCTCCACTCCAAACGTTCAATTAAACGTTCGATATTCGGGAGTTTTACCTTATTATAATAATGGTGTGATTTTAATAAATAGTTAACCGTTAAAGACAAAGGCATGTTTTTTAAGCCCTCATAAGATGATTTATCTTTCTTATCCTTAAACGTATTCACTATTTCAATAAAAAAATCTGTTTGGATATTATATTGTGCGCAAACTTGCTCAACAGACTTATCGCCAAAACCGAAATTAATTCCGAAACGAGAAATAATCGGTATTAAATGATAATTCTTAAATATAATTTCCGAGAATTTTGTATTTTTTGTAATCAACATTGTATTTAATTTACAAAATTAGTCTAAACGATTATTTTATAAGAGTCATTTCGTCTATGAGGCGTTTATTGCCGGCAAATTTATCTATGATAAACAAAGCATATCGAATATCCAAACTGATATTTCGACACATTTCCGGGTCATACATAATATCGCTCATTGTTCCTTCCCAGTTGCGGTCAAAGTTTACTCCGATTAACTCGCCGTTTGCATTCAAGACCGGACTGCCGGAATTTCCGCCGGTAGTGTGATTTGATGCAATAAAACAAACGTGCATTTTACCGTTTTCGGCATATTGTCCGTAGTCTTTTTTCTCATACAATTCTTTTAATCTTGCAGGAACTTTATAATCGTAGATATCCGGATTGTCTTTTTCCATAACGCCGTCTAAAGTGGTAAAATACTCATAGGCAACACCGTCTCGGGGTTCATAATCATCAACATTTCCATAGGCAACACGCAAGGTGAAATTTGCATCGGGATAAAAATTCTTATCTTTATTTGCTTCCATCAAAGCTTTCATGTACTGTCGGTTTAATACATCAAGTTGGTTTTGATACTTATCGGTATTCACCAATATTTTGGTATAATAAACCTTTACAAAATCATTAAAGAAAGTATAAGCCGGCGTATTTTTCACCCTTTTCTCATTTGCGTTTCCCGAAGTATATTTTTCCAGAAAATCATTGAATTTTTCTTCGTCTAAATAAAATGTTTTCTTAAAATAGGTATCAACAAAGGCATTAAGGGAAGTATCCGTACTAATATCAAAATGATTTAAGGAGTCGGTAGCATTAAAAATCTCCGGATAAAATTGGCTGTCCACATTGTTATAGTATAAATGAAGCAGTTTCTTAAAAATTTTAATATCGGTTTCTTTGTTGTAATCTTTAAAAAACTTAGCGGCATATTTTTTTATGCGATCTGTATCTTTTTGCGTAAAATCTTTGCCTTTACGCAGGAAGTTTGCTATGGCAGACGAAAACCTGACGCTTTCCATTGCCCATATTGCTTCAAAGAAATATTCTTGCGCCAATTTATAAGGAGCATATAATTCGTATATTTTTTTATAATCGGGCAATAGCTTGCCGTATTTGTTTTTTCGCGCTTTATCGGCTTCAATCCATTTTGTAAGTTGCTTTTCGCTTGCTTCTTTCACGGATACGGCATTCAGGCGTTTTAAGCCTTTGTTTTCGCCAATCCATTTTTTCCAGGCATTTGATACACGCGCATATTTCGATGCGTATTTAATTCTGATTGCAGGGTCGTTCTCCATATCGGCAGACATAATATCAATAATGCTTTGTCGCACCTTAATACGTTCGGGATTGATTTTATTTTGTATCATATCCGTTGCATAAGAGGTAAGATATTCTTCGGTTCTTCCCGGATAGCCGAAGACAAGCGTGAAATCATTTTTCTTAACACCTTTTAAGGAAACGGGAAAATGCTTTATTGGTTTGTAAGGTACATTATCTTCCGAGTATTCGGCAGGCTGATTATTTTTATCGGCATAAATGCGGAATAAAGAAAAATCGCCCGTATGTCGGGGCCACATCCAATTATCCGTGTCGCCGCCGAATTTGCCTATTGCCGAGGGCGGTGCACCCACCAAACGAACATCTTTAAATACATTTTCCACAAACATAAAATATTGATTTCCGTAGAAAAAGGGTTTTATCGTTATTTTATAGTTGTTTCCGGCGCCGGTTTCTTCGGAAATTTCCTTAATATGTTTTTCAATAAGATTTTTTCGGTCTTCTTCGCTCATTTTGTCCGTAACACCTTTTAAAACGCGTTTGGTAACATCTTCCATTCGAACCAGAAAAGTTACGCTTAAACCCTCGTTCGGCAATTCCTCTTGGTCGCTCATTGCCCAAAAACCGTCGGTTAAATAATCATGTTCCAAAGAGCTGTGCGACTGAATGCTTGAAAATCCGCAATGATGATTGGTTATAAGCAAACCTCTGTCGGATATTAACTCACCGGTGCAACCGCCTCCGAATATCATAACCGCATCTTTCATGCTGGCTTTGTTTATGCTGTATATATCTTCCGCAGTCAGTTTAAAACCGTGCTTTTGCATGTCGCTGATTGTATATTTTTTCAGCAACATCGGTATCCACATCCCCTCATGAGCACGAAGTGCGGGGACAGATAATAATATAAAAAGTGCCGTAAATAAAAAGATTTTTCTTATCATAATGTTAATTATTTTTTCAATTAAAATTCAAAGGTAATGATTTAAAATAAATAATAAAAAAACTGTGCTTTTATTAAATTAAAATCGTCCTTAATTTATATTATTGCATACATTTTTCAATCAAATAATGAAACTATTCAGCAGAACATTCGGAAACGGAGAAACAATAACGGTAGTACACGGTTTATTCGGCATGTCGGATAATTGGCTGTCTTTTGCAAAGAAAATGGCGATACATTTCAAGGTGCATCTTTTAGATATGCGCAATCACGGAAATTCGCCGCATGACAAAAGGCATACATATAGGGCAATGAGTTCGGATATAGCAAATTTCTTAAACGAACATAAAATAGACAAAACAGTTCTAGTCGGACATTCAATGGGCGGAAAAGCCTGTTTGGAATTTGCTCGACTTTTTCCGGAAAAAGTAGCAAAACTCATTATTGTGGATATTTCTCCGAGCGCATACCCCTCTTATGCCGCATCTTCGGACAAAAATTTTTTTCATCGGCATTTTTTGAAAACCTTAATGAAAATAGATTTAAACGGGTTTGCAAATCGCCGTGAGTTATCGATATATATAAAAGAGCAACTGAAAGATAATTTTTTAATACAAACAGCTTTAAAAAACATAAAAAAACAAGATAAAGGATACGGCTGGAAAATAAACATCCCGGTTTTATACGAAAATTTGGACGAGTTAAGAAAAGAAATTAGCCCAAACAAAGCACTTCAAGAAACCGATATGCTCTTTGTCTTTGGCGCAAATTCGCCCTATTATACCGATGTTGAGAAAAGATACATACAGGAAAAACTGCCCCGAGCAATAATTAAAGTCATTCCGGACTGCGGGCATCTTTTGCATATAGAACAAGAACAATATTTTATCGACACAATTTTGCCTTTTATTATGAATGCGAAATGGTGAATGATTCACTTATTAAATTGTATCTTTGCAAAAAATAAGTTATGAAATCTGTTAAAGATATAGAGCAGTATATAATATTGGGAAGAAGACTTGAAATCAAAACTCAATAACACTTTTGAATTTGAAATTTACGATCAAGGAAAATTTAAAAAAACGATTTGCCAACAAAGTCTTCAAGAGTCTTAGGCTATTAAAGTAAAAGGATTTTATGAATAATATAGATTTTAAAATAGAAAAAGATATCGCAAGTGGCAATGTACAATTTTTTACGCAGATATTCATTGACGGTAAAAACTTAATTGAGATGCTAAAAGATTATGAATTACCTTTTGCAAAAAAAGAAGGTTGTGAAAATATAGCGGGAGCTTATGCCGGGATCCCTCCTAAAAAACTTTACACAAATTTAACAGATTGTAAAAAATCAGGCATTCTTGAATGTGAGTGTGGTTTGGAAGGTTGCTGGACTTTTCGTGTTAAAATTATTGAAAAAGAAGATTGTATAATTTGGACTGATTTTGAACAAATACATAGGTCTAAAAATTCTGATAATTATTGGGACTACTCGAACTTTAACAACTTACGATTTGAAAAAAATGAATACTTTAATAAACTAAAAGTTTTAAATATATAAATAGCAGCCTATAACATGGCTTCAAGAACCTTAGGCTATATTTGAGGAAGAACAGATAATGGTTTAGCATGGCATGCAATATAATTTTGAGAATAGCATAAGAATAAGTTTACAAAACTAACTAAAAATAAAAGTTTTATGTATATAGAAGCATTACTCGGAGGAATAATTTCAGTATTAACACCTAGTGTTTTTTTTATGACAATAATATCAATTATTGTATTTAGTAAAATGGATTTAAAAAATGATTTCAGACTATTTACTATTTCAATATTTTGTTTATTGATTATTATATATTATGTGATAATAGGCATGTTTCTTAACAGTACTGCTCCGGGTATTTTGACTGACCATAGGATTAAATTATTATTTGTAATCCTAAATATAAGTATTGGACTTTGGCTACTTGGACTATTAAACGTTTTTTCAAAAAATATAGAATCAAATAAATTATTTAAAAGCATAGGAGTTGTGATTATTTCAATTGTATTTGCAGCACAATCATATTCAGCAACGGCACCAATAATTGGCACAATACTTATTGCAAGTATCGGGGAAACAACAATACTTGCAACAGTGCTACCACTATTGGTATTTGCTGTTGGTTTTACAATCCCTATTGGACTTATCGTTTTTCTTATGTCAAGATTTATTTCAAAAAAGAAAGAAAAGAAATGGTTTGTTATAGTAGAATCGCTAATAGGTATAATTATAATTACTTTAACTATAGTTCGTATTTTTCTAAGTTAAAAAAATATAAGCTAACATAAAATATAGTGTGTAGCAATTGATTGTAGAAATGAGTGTTACTTGTTATCTTGAATTTAGTCGCAACTTGGGAAATAATTGTTTTAACCAGCATCGAAGATAATAATTTTATTCAGCTAAATCTGTAAGTTCTTTATATATAATGCTTTATAGTTGTTTGAAGTCAATCTCCCTGCCCCCTCTTCTCCAAGAGGGATTTTTTTATTTGCCAACAATCTACAAAAAAGTAATCAGTTTTTTATTTCTTCCGACTTCGGTCTTCCAACTTTTAAAACTTCCATAAGGATAAAGTTTGCTGTTTGATTTTACTTTTGCAAAAGCCTCGAACTGCGGGTTGAAAGATAGAGCATTATTATCTGCGATGCTACTTCGAGGGCAGCAAAGAACTTTATTCCGGCGCTATGGAATAGGAAGCGTATCGCAATTAAATTCTGCATCGCTGACCGGATATTTTGTCCCGCAATTATGCGTAAAATGCCACCATTCCGAGTTTATACCTTTAAAATTATGCTTTTGCATAATGCTTCGCAACAACATTCTGTTTTTTTTAACCGTATCCGGCAAGTTCGGATAAAAGGTTTTGCCCTTTGCACTGAAATCATCAAAACAACTGCCGAAATCAAGTTCCTTGCCTTTGCTGTCAACCAAACTCACATCAACGGCGCTGCCTCTGTTGTGGCGTGAACCTGTTGCCGGATTTGCGACCAAACCGGGTTTCGGGATTTTTTTCCACATGAGTTTTTGCACACGCAAAGGACGGTAGCAATCATATACTTTTAAAAATAAACCCATGCTTTCAAATTCGGCTTCTGCAAGTAGCAAATCCTGCAAAACTTCATAGCGCAACAAGCATTTTGCACAAGGATACAACACCATATTTAGAAAATTGTCTTTCCTTGCATAATGTATATCCAACACAATATGTTCGGAAAATTCCGTAATATCTACCATATCGCTGTCCTTATAATGCACCGGTTCTATTTGCTTTTCTGTTTTTTCAAGGCTGTCCGATTTTTTTAAATCGCTTAAGCTGTCTTTGTTCATAAAAATCGAGTCCGAATCCGCATTTTTATTGTCGGAATGATTATTATTGCAAAATGAAAAACTGAAAACAATAAAAAATAAAAAAATGAATAATCGATTTTCCATAAAGTTATCTCTGTTTATATTAATGCTGTCTGTATTTTTTATCTCATGCAGCGATGTCAAAGATAAAAATAATTCAACGCAGTTTAGGCAAAAAGCCCATAAATATGCACAACTTTTTTCTGTTCAAAAATATGAAAACATGCAAAAACTGTCTGTTTTGGATGTAAAGGGGCAAGAAAAAGATCAAATTTATTTGTTGAAACACAACGTGCCGATACCGGACAGTTTAAGCGGCAAAAAAATTATCCGAGTTCCTGTACAAAAAGTGGTTTGTTTATCAACCACGCATATTGCTTTTTTGGATGCCTTAGGCGAAAGTCAAGCCCTGAAAGCCGTTTCGGGAAGCAAGTATATTTACAATCCTGCTTTAAGAGCGCGCATTGATAAAGGCGATTTGCCGGATGTCGGTTATGAAAATTCTTTGGACTTTGAACTGCTTATACGCATAAAACCCGATATTGTTTTTATATATAACATAAACGGTGCGGTTTCTCCTGCCGTAAACAAATTGAAACAATATAATATTCCCCTTGTTCAAATTAATGAATATTTAGAATCTTCGGTTTTGGGACAAGCCGAATGGATTAAGTTCTTTGCGCCATTTTTTGTGAAAGAACGTATTGCGGAAACGGTTTTTTCTCAAACAGAAAAAAAATATTTGCAATTGAAAAAAATTGCCGACACTCTTACAAACAAGCCTAAAATACTGGTAAACATGCCGTGGAAAGGAACTTGGTATATACCCGGCGGAAAATCAAATATGGCACAATTGATAAAAGATGCCGGCGGCGATTATATTTGGAAAGATACGGAGGAACAACATACGCATGCCTTAAATATTGAAGATGTTTATTTGAAAGCGTGCAATGCCGATATATGGATTAATCCCGGACAGGCAAATTCGATAGAAAGCCTTATTGCTTCGGATAAGCGATTGAAGCAATTTAAACCCGTAAGCATAAAGCAAATATTCAACAGGAATAAGCGTTTGAATGAATATGGCGGAAATGATTATATGGAGTCGGGCGTTGTCCGACCGGATATTATTTTAAATGATTTAATGCAAATTTTTCATTCAACAGATGTTTCGCAAGACAGTTTGTATTATTACACAAAACTTTTTTAACCCGTATTTCGAGACTTTTGGAAAAGTTTTGAATTTCGGATTTATTTCTTTGCGGCTCATTGGGGTGTTAAATTCGGCTCAAAAATGTGGAAATATGCGCCGAAAATATTATTTTTGTGAGCTGAAAATATTTTGTAATGAACGATAGAGAGCTGAAAATTCTTGATTTTATTGAAAAAAGGGGGGAAGTATCCTCAAGATATATACTCGAAAACGCCTATATACCTGTAAGTTATGCAACTTTAAAACGTATTTTGTCGAAATTAATTTCAGAAAATTATATTGCTACTACGGGACAAGGGAGAAGTACGAAGTATATTATTTCGCCCATTTACAGAGTAATTCAAGCTGTTGATATTGATGCGTATTACAAAAAAGAAATTGACGATAGAGAAATTAAAGAAAACTTTGACTTTAAGCTGATAAATGAAACGCTTACAGATAGCAATATCTTCACAGATAAAGAGTTGTTAAAGTTAAATGAGTTGCAAAGAATTTTTGAAGAAAATATTTCGCAATTATCAAATGCCGGATATAAAAAAGAATTTGAACGTCTTGCTATTGATTTAAGCTGGAAGTCGTCTCAAATTGAGGGTAATACATATTCATTGTTAGAAACAGAAAGACTCTTGAAAGAAAAGGAAACGGCAGCCGGAAAAACAAAAGAAGAAGCGGTGATGTTGCTAAATCATAAAGAGGCATTGGATCTTATTCTTGACAATCCGGATTATCTTTACCCTTTGCAAGTTTCTAAAATTGAGGATATTCACAGCATCCTAAGCAAAGAACTTTCTATTGAACGAAATATTCGAAAAAGAAGAGTGGGAATATCGGGTACTAATTACAAACCCTTAGATAATGAGTTTCAAATAAAAGAGGCTTTGCAAAATACTTGCAACTTGATAAATGCTAAAAATAATGTATTTGAAAAATCTTTGTTGGCTCTCTTGCTGATTTCTTATATTCAGCCATTTACAGATGGAAATAAAAGGACTGCAAGAATTGTGAGTAATGCTATTTTAATGAATGCAAAACATTGCCCCTTGTCTTTCAGAACAGTTAATTCTATTGATTATAAAAAAGCAATGTTCTTGTTTTATGAACAAAATAATATTTATAATTTCAAGAAAATTTTTATCAATCAATTTGAATTTGCGGTTAAAACATACTTCTAAGCTTTTCGGCTTGATACGCCGGACTTTTTGCGGAAATATCGGAATAATCTGATTTTTTTTGATGAATTTTCGCTTAAAATATTATTTTTGCAGCGTGAAAATAAGATAAATGTTCTTAATAATCTATTAATTAAACTTTATACTCATGTCTGACAAAACCGCTAATGTGAATGAAAATAATTCTGCTTCACCCAAAGGAAAAGAAGAATTAAGCCAAGCTGATTTAATTCATCAAAAAATTAAAGAGTTAAAGAATAAAAATAAAGCTAAGGAGCAAGAGGCAAGTGTTCCGCAAAATGAACCGAGTGTGCTTGAAACAGAAAAGCCTGAGTTTGAAGATAATAAATTAGAGAAGCCGGAAGAAACAACCGGCAATCAAGATGCTGAAGTGCTTGCTGAAGAAAAAGCAACACCGGAGGAAGAGGTTGCTGCGGAAGAAAGAGCTGTGTCGGAAGAACAAACGCTAATGGAAGAAAGTGCGCCAAGTCCGGTAGCAGAAGAAAGGCAGGACGCGGAGCCTGAACAGGCAGAAGAAAGTGCGGAGGAAGAGGAAGAAGAGCCGGTTGAAGATTATTCCGGCAAAACCAAAGAAGAGTTTATTGAATTGATGAATGCGTATTTGAGCAAAGACTATAAGGCATCTTTCAATAAAGTTTTCAGAAATATAAAAGCCGCTTTCAACTTATTGGTTGAAAAAAGAAAACTGGAAATGAAAGAGGCTTTCTTAAACAACGGAGGAAAAGAAGAAGATTTTGAATATGTTAAAGATGAAACAGAACTTAAATTTCATGCTTTATATCAAAACTTTTTGAACAAAAAAGAAACCTTTGAAGTTCGCTTAGAGGAAGAGAAAAAGAAAAATCTTGAGTTAAAATATAATTTAATTGAAGAAATAAAAGAGCTGGTAAACAAGCCCGAATCATTTACAAAAATATTTAACCGGTTTAAAAATCTTCAAAAAAAATGGAACGACATCGGTTTGGTTCCTAAAAATGAAGTAAAAGCTTTATTTGACGAATACAATAAAAATGTTCAAAAATTTTATGAGTATGTTGAGGTCAATAAAGAACTTCGAGAACTTGATTTTAAGAAAAACTATGAAATAAAGATTGCATTGTGCGAAAAAGCCGAAGAATTGTTGCTTGAAACAAAATTGAGCAAAGCCAAAAAAGAGCTTCAAACTTTGCATAAGAAGTGGAAAGAAACCGGTTCGGTTGCCAATGAAGTTCGAGAAGAACTGTGGTCTCGTTTCCAAGCTGCTACCATAAAAATCAACGACAGCTATTCCGAATATATCAGCGAAATTAGGGAGCAACAAAACAAAAACTTAGAATCAAAACAGTTTTTGGTGCAAAAAGCCGAAGAGTTGGCATCCAAAGAATACAACACGCATGTTGAGTGGAAAAGTGCTTCCGACAATATTATCGAAATTCAAAAACTCTGGAAAAAAATCGGTTATGTGCCGAAAGAGTACAATAATAAAATTTATGCTCAGTTTAAAGCTGCCTGCGATTCCTTTTTTGAAAGAATTAGAGAATTTTATGCCGAAAGCGAAAAAGACCGAGAAGATAATTATCAGAAGAAATTAGATCTTTGCACCAGAGCAGAAAGTTTGCAAGATTCGGAAGAGTGGTCAAAAACATCCGAAATATACAAACAAATTCAAGCAGAGTGGAAAAAAATAGGTCCCGTATCCGGCAAAAAATCCGATGAAATTTGGAAACGTTTTAGAAAAGCCTGCAATACGTTCTTTGACCGCAAAAAAGATTTTTATAAAAAACGAAAATCGAGCGAAAAAGAAAACCTTGTAAAGAAGAAAGAAATCATTGAAAAAATTGAGAACTTTGAGCATTCCGACAATCAAAATGAGGTTTTGGAAAAACTTAAAGAATTTCAAAATGAGTTTATAGCAATCGGTTTTGTGCCTTTTGACCAAAAAGACGAAATTTATGACCGATTTCATAAAGCAATCAACGAGCAATATGAAAAACTGAATATCAGCAAAGAAAAATTGGAGCAAATAAAACTGGAAGAAGATATTGAAGCCTTAAAGCAATCGCCCGATGCCGAATTTTTAATTCAAAAGGAAATGGGACGCATTCAGAATCAAATCGATAAACTGAATGATGACATTAAGGTATGGGAAAACAATATCGGTTTCTTTTCAAGTTCTGCCAAGTCTGAATCCTTGCTGAAAAATGTGAAAGACAAAATTGTTAAAGCAAAAGCGAAAGTTGAAATGCTGACAAAGAAAATGAACCAATTACATAAATCCTTAGACTAAAAAGTTTAACTGTTGAAAAATACGAAATATATATTTATAACCGGCGGTGTAACTTCGTCGTTAGGCAAAGGCATCATATCATCATCATTGGCAAAGTTGCTTCAAGAACACGGCTATTCGGTAACCATTCAGAAGCTCGACCCCTATATCAATATTGATCCGGGTACGCTAAACCCCTATGAACACGGCGAGTGCTATGTTACCGACGACGGTGCGGAAACCGACTTGGATTTGGGGCATTACGAGCGTTTTACGGATATTACCACCTCGCAAGCCAATAATGTAACTACCGGACGAATTTATCAGTCCGTTATTGATAAAGAACGCAAAGGCGATTATCTCGGAAAAACCGTGCAAATTATTCCGCATATAACCGATGAAATAAAGCGGCGTATAAAACTGCTTGGGAATGAAGCATACGACTTTGTTCTCACGGAAATAGGCGGAACTGTCGGAGATATTGAATCCTATCCCTATATTGAGGCAATTCGCCAGTTGAAATGGGAACTAGGGGACAATATAATTGTTATTCATTTAACGCTTGTTCCTTTTTTGTCTGCTGCCAAAGAGCTTAAAACCAAGCCTACACAACACTCGGTAAAGCAGATGCTGGAAAGCGGGGTGCAGCCCGACGTTATTGTATTGCGCTCGGAACATCCTTTGACATTGCCCGTTAGAGAAAAAGTTGCTCGATTCTGTAATGTAAGCATGAATGCGGTAATTGAAGCAAGAGATGTTTCAACCATATACGAAGTGCCTTTATTGATGCAAAAAGAGAAGTTGGATGAGGTTGTTTTAAAGAAATTTAATCTGAAAATAAGCAATACGCCCGATTTGGCAGAGTGGCGTTCGGTTGTAGAAAAAATAAAATATGCCGAGAAAAAAGTCAAAATTGCACTTGTCGGAAAATATGTTGAATTGCTCGATGCGTATAAATCTATAAATGAAGCAATTATTCATGCCGGCGCACATCTCGACCTTAAACCCGACATACATTTTATTCATTCCGAAAAAATTAATGATAAAAACAGCAAAGAAATCTTAAAATCTTTTGACGGAATTCTTATTGCCCCCGGTTTCGGGCATCGAGGTATTGATGGCAAACTGATTGCTGTTAAGTATGCGCGAGAAAACAATATTCCGTTTTTTGGAATTTGTCTCGGATTACAAAGTGCCGTTATTGAATTTGCCCGAAACGTATTGCATCTAAAAGAGGCAAATTCTACCGAAATGTATCAAAATACGCCCCATCCGGTTATTGACTTAATGGACGAACAAAAAAGCGTGATTAATTTGGGCGGAACCATGCGACTGGGAGCATATCGTTGTGTATTGAGCAAAGAATCAAAATTGTCGGATGTTTACGGCACGGCAGAAATACAAGAAAGGCATAGACATCGTTATGAGTTTAATAACAGATATTTAAAACAATTTGAAGAGGCGGGAATGAAAGCCACCGGCATTAATCCGGATTCGGAGTTGGTCGAAATCTTTGAAATTCCCGAGCATAAATGGTTTACGGCAGTGCAATTTCATCCGGAATACAAAAGTACCGTCTTAAAACCCCATCCTTTATTTATTGCCTTTCTAACAGCCTGTACAAAATAATTGAAATTATAACAATGGATAAAAATCAAGTAATAGGAATAATATTAATCGTTGCCCTGTTAATCGGATACGGAATATATAATCAACCCTCAGAAGAAGAATTGGCAAGGCAAGAGCAGTTTCGAGATTCTGTTCGCCGGGCAGATGCCGAACAATTAATACGCGATTCGATAGCAAAAGTTCGAGAGGCGGCAAAGGCAGAGGCTGCAAATACCGTAATCGATACCCTTGCCTTATCCGATTCGGCTGCTGTTCGTAACAAAAACAAAGCTGCATACGGAATTTTTGCAGAGGCATCGCAAGGCAAAGAAGAATATGTAACCCTTGAAAACCAAAAAATTAAAATAAAAATCGCCACCAAAGGTGCTTATCCCTATTTTGCTCAACTGAAAGAGTTTAAGACTTGGGACAAAAAGCCCTTAGTGCTTTTTGATGATGCAGACAATCAATTCGGCTTAAATTTTTATTCAAAAAATAAAGACATCAAAACAAACGACCTGTTTTTTGTTAATACGGGCAGCGATACTTTATATGATGCAAGCGAAAGGAAGCAAAGCGTTACTTTGCGCTTGAATGCCGGTTCGGGCAAATATATAGACTATATCTACAGTTTGGAACCGGAAAGCTATTTAATGAACTTTGATATTAAATTTCATAATTTGGATGCCGATCTTAATGTAAATACCGGTTATTTGGATATCAATTGGGACTCAAAAATCCGAAAACAGGAAAAAGGCGCAGCCTGGGAAAATCAAAATTCAACAATTTACTATCGTTTTGCCGGTGCCCAAGTGCAATATCTTACGGAAACCTCAGACGATAAAAAAGAAATTGTTGATACGCGAGTGGAGTGGATTGCCTACAAAGACCATTTCTTCTCAACGGTTTTGATTGCAGATGATTATTTTGCAGCTGCGGAAATGGAATATAAAAAAGACAAAACCTTTGACAAATATATCAAAGATGTTAAATCCACGATAGCAATACCTTATGAGGGCGGAGACCCGTCTTACGGTTTTGAATATTATTTTGGCCCGAATGATTTTGATATTTTGCGAAAAATAAAAGGCAAAAGCGGCGAAAGCTTGAACTTAAAACGCATGGTTCCGCTTGGCTGGTCAATTTTCAGGTGGATTTCTCAATTCCTTATCATTCCTTTATTCAATGGCTTAGGCTATTTATTCGGGAATAATATGGGACTTATTATCTTGATAATGACGCTTCTGATAAAATTGCTTTTATTTCCTTTGACCTACAAGTCTTATACATCCTCAGCCAAAATGCGTGTGCTGAAACCGCAAATTGACGAAATCAACAAAAAAATACCGAAAGAAAAAGCAATGGAACGTCAACAAGCAACAATGGCTCTTTATAAAAAAGTTGGGGTGAATCCCATGGGCGGTTGTTTGCCTATGTTGTTGCAAATGCCCTTTTTGTTGGCGATGTTCCGATTCTTCCCGGCATCTATCGAACTGCGACAAAAAAGCTTTTTATGGGCGGACGACCTCTCTTCTTATGATTCAATTTGGACTTTCCCGAACGGTTTTGACATTCCTTTCTACGGCGATCATATCAGTTTGTTTGCTCTGTTAATGGCGGGAGCTATGTTAGTCAGTCAGTTGCTTAATAAAAATCAAATGTCGGCGAGCAATGCACAATTGCCGGGTATGAATATGATGTTGTATTTGATGCCGGTGATGATGTTGTTGTGGTTTAATGACTATTCCGCCGGTTTAAGTTATTACTATTTCTTGTCGAGTGTGATTACGATTATTCAAACATTGCTTATTCGTCGTATGATCAATGAAGAAGAGTTGTTGAAAAAGCTTAACTCCAATAAGAAAAAAGTAAAACCCAAATCAAAATGGCAGCAACGTATTGAGGATATGCAAAAAATGCAAGAACAACAGCGAAAAAGCAAAAAAAGAAGATAAATTCCAATGAGTTGTTGGATTTAGCCCGCATTTTGAGACTTTTTCAAAATTAAAACCAAACAGCGAACTTTATAGAAGTTTCAAAAGTCGGAAGCCCGAAGCCGGAAAAAAATGCCCGTGTTTGCATCGTGTGCGTTCTTTGTTATTGCAAGGCTTTTGGCAAATAGCAAATTCCCTCTTGGAAAAGAGGGTGTAGGGAGATTGATTTTTTGTATTGTACCGGAATTTTATTGTTTTTTGGACAGCTTACGGCAAGCAAAAAAGTGCAAAAAAATCGGCATGAAATTTTATTTTTTCAATAGAATTATATTTATTTTTGAGCCAAATTTTAAGCACTTAATAAAGATGAAGAAACAAAAAATTACTGTTTTGGGAATGCTTTTGACAATGCTTACGCAAACATTTCCACTATTTTCACAAGATTATGTTTATGACTGGGTTCGAAGTGCCGGCGGAGACGGTTGGGACTTGGCTGAGGAAATTGTTACGGACAGCCGTAAAAACATTTACATAACAGGGGGCTTCCAAAGAACCATTTTTTTTGGAAACGATTCGCTGATTTCCAAAGGAGACAGAGATATTTTTATAGCCAAATACGACAGCTTGGGCAGTCTTCAATGGTTGCAGCAAATTGGGGGCGCAGGCTATGATACGCCCGAAGATTTGGTCTTGGATAAAGCCGGCAATTTGCTTCTTGCCGGAAGCTTTCAAGACAGTTGTTTTGCCGGCATCGATACTTTGTGTACAGAACACTATATCAGCAGTTTTATTGCAAAGCTAAACCCGGGCGGCACTGTTTTGAAAGTCGGGACTTTCGGTGTTGAGAGCAAAGCAAACAAACTGTTTATTCTGCCCGAAAATGACAGCCTTTATTCGCTTGCGGGCACTTTTTGCCAAACATTTACAATCGATGGCGACACCTTAAAAAGTGCCGAAAATTCAAGGATGTTTATATCGAATTTTGACGATAATTTAAAGCATGTCGATACGCATTTTTTTAATGCCAACACAAACACAAGCTTAAAAGCCGTCGAAAAGCAAGATAGTTGCATGTATATCTTATGCGAATTTACCGACAGTATAAGCATAAACGGGCAGAATTATTATTCTTTCGGCTATTCCGACGTGCTTTTGATGAAAACCGACAAAGAATTAAATCCCTTGCAGGTTAAACATTTGCCCGGTTTTGGAACCGACAAAGCAAAAGCGCTTTTAAGGGCAAATGACGGCTTGTATGCGGCTCTTGAGTTTGACTCAAATTTATATTTCGACACCCTGTCTCTGAGTTCGCGGGGCGGCAAAGATATTTTGTTGATAAAAACCGATTCTGTTTTTAACACGCTTTGGCATCGGCAAATTGGAAGCACAAGCGACGAATATGCCAAAAGTTTGTTGCAAAACCGGCTCGGAGCCGTCTATCTTTCGGGCAGTTTTTCCGACAGCCTTACAGTGGGCAACAAGTCGATTGTTTCCGACAAGCACACGGCCGATATGTTTATCCTGAAATATATGCCCGACGGCGCTTATGCCGGCATAAAACAAACCGGCGGCAAAGGCGACGAAGACAATAATGTGCTGATTGCCGACAAAGATAACTATTTGTACATTATCGGTAATTTTAATTACAATTTGGCTTTTGAAACCGACAGTGTCAGCTCGGACTCCATTTTCGACGGCGGACCGGACGATATTTACATGGCTCGATTTTATGACTGCGATTATGCCCGGTTTCCGGACATCGGCGCCGATACCGCATTTTGCGGACAAGGACAGCTCAAAGTTTTGAATGCCGACGGCGGTTTGTGGGGAAATTTCAGAAAATACCGATGGAGCAGCGGACAACACGGCATAACAGCCAATGTGTATCAAACCGGTTTTTACAGCGTGGCAACCGTAGACAGCCACAAATGCCTTGCTCGCAGCGACAGTGTTTATGTGCGGATACATCCTTTGCCGCAGCCGGATTTGGGGGAGGACGTATATGTAACACTCGGAGAAAGCACAGAACTCTTTGGCGGCTATTTTGATGCGTACCTGTGGAACAATGACTCGACAAGTGCCTCCATATCGGCAGCAATTGAAAATCCCGAAGAAATCATGAAATTGTATGAGCTGACCGTAACGGACAGCAACAATTGCAGCGGCTACGATGATATTTATCTTATTCTTGCGCAAGCCTCATACGCAACGCAGCCGGCACAGGATGCCCACCCTGCAAACACACAAAACAATGCTGCGGGAAACGAACAGTATGCCGGCAGCCCGGTGCCCGAAAGCAACCCGATTTTGCCGCCCAAAGTCATTGCAGATGCCGGAAGCAAAGCATTGTTGCCCGCCGAAAGTTTGGTTTACCCCAATCCAAGCGGTGGACATTTTTGGATTGATTTCAGGCATTTGAAACAAGTGCCCGAACAAATATCGATATATACGGCAGAAGGGCGTTTAATCAGGCAAATAGAAGCCCATGCCACCCCCGTGGAATTTAATCTTCAAACAAAAGGCATACACTATATTATTTTAGAAACAAAGGATTATTTATTTTTTAAAAAACTTATAATTGAATAAGCCATGAACAAAAATATTATCGCAACTTTAATTCTGCTTTTCGGACATATAACTTTTTTATACGGGCAAGAACTTCCGCCCGATAAAGGCAACACTGCCTCTTTCACAAATCATTTGCAAAAGGGGCATTTGCCGCTGAATATGAGTACCGGTGCGCCCAATATCAGCATTCCTTTATTTTCTTTGAAATCGGGCAAACTCTCTTTCCCCGTATCTTTAAATTACAGTGCCAACGGGATCAGGCCTTCGGACGTTCCGGGATTTTTTGGCTTGCATTGGAATTGCAGTGCCTTCGGCAAAATCATACAAGTTGCAAAAGGGGCGCCGGGTTCATTGTGGCAAAGCAACATAAACGATCCGGATGATGACGACTTAAATTGGATTGCAAGAGGGGCTTACGGAGAACCGGATCTATATATTGTCCATGCGCCGGGGCTGCATTTTCAATACTATATAAAAGGTGAAGAATTTATGCCCCTTAACAAGTCCGATGTAAGTATAGAAAATTTAGATCATGGTATGATAATCCTAATCACAAACAGCAAGGGTATAAAATATTTTTTCGGTCCCAGACAAATAATACAGCAGGGTTATAAGACTGAACAGCCTCCGCCCAATGATGTAGTATATAATAATACATTCGAACGGTTTTTAACCCGCATTGAAGGACCCAACGGAATCGATTATATTAATTTTAATTATTATATCCCTGAACCGGGCAATTTCCTCCCATTGAGCTATCTTGGATATGGGAATAATGTATTTATGAGCTATACTGAAGACTCTTTTTTGGGAAACAGTAGTTTTAAAGTCCGGTATTCCAGAGGGAATTTCTGGTTGGAATCCATTGAAACACCGACAAAAAAAATCGACTTCTTCTATAAGGTCTTGGAAAATTACAGCAGCCCTTATTCTAAAACTACTTCATCATCCGGAGAATATACTTACAATAATTCAGAACAATTTGTAAAAGAAATCTATATAAAAAATTCTGCCGATGATACCCTCTCTGCAATTACTTTTGATTATTTAATTAACAACAAAGACTCAAGTCGGGTTTTTCTAAAAAGCATCCGGCAAAAAGATTTAAACGGAAAGGCTTTGCCGCCATACAAATTTCAATATATTGATCCGACTAATATCGGAGCCGTTTTTCCCGATAATTACAAAGAATATGATTACTGGGGATACTACAGCCCCGAAAAAACGCTTTATCCCAACGGTTCACCGAGGGGGCTGTTGAATAAAATATATTACCCCACCGGAACTTATACGGAATATATTTATGAACCGAACCGCTATTGTTTTGATACCGGCGAAAATGAGCAATGGTACGATGCCGATTGGAAACAAACAATTGATTCGGTGCTCGAAAATCCGGAGTACGACAATTTAAGAGGCGGCGGATTTCGAGTAAAAGAAATTCGGCAATATGCAAACGGCGTCCTTAAAAAAAAGCTCTTTGATTATACCATGGACGGCACAAAATCCTCGGGACGATTGACCATATACCCCAAGCATGAAATAAACTATTCGTATGATAATCAAGAGAGAACCATAAAGTCTTCTTATCATAACGGACCCGAGCAGGGCTATGTTGCCTACGAAAAAATAACCGTATATGAAGGCGAAAAACAGCAAAACGGACCAAACGATTATTTCGGCGAAAAAGGAAAAACGGAGTATTTTTTTAATATAAAGCCCCATACGGTACATGCCAATGCAGATTTTCCTTACCCCATAATCACCTATCCCGGAGACGAAGCCGCTTTATTGTTAAAAAAGAATATTTTTAATGCCGACAATAAGCTTATCTCAAGCAATGAAAATACTTATAAGATCGATTTTACGGACTCCGTAAAATCGCTTTTGGTAATAGCAAAGGATGATATATATCATAATCCCGAAGACAATGAATTTTATAAGGCTTGGTATTCAACAAAGCAAAAGGAAATAAAAAAGGAAAACAGCATCCATAAGCTTTATTCGCCCGGCAGCAATTCCGACTCTACAAGCACTTCCACGCATTACGACTATATGCGCAACGGAAAAAGCTATTTGTATCCGGTTTCTCTTTCCGGAATTGAAAGCAATGGCGATGAATTAAGAACCGAATTGTTTTATCCGAGTGATTTCGAAAACGAAGGAGGCGTATATGCTGCCTTAATCGCCAAAAACATTCGCAGCATGCCCGTGGAAAAGAAAATATTTAAAAACAATGAACAAATTGCGGGCGAAAGAACTTTATTTCGTTTTGAAAGCATAAACAATCAACAAATTGTTGTTCCCGACAAAAAGCAAATTTGGGAAGGCAACAAGTACAAAACCGTAAAATGGTTTGACCGCTACGACGAAAAAGCACGTTTGATTACGCACAGGGGCATTGATCATATAAAACATTCGCTCTTATACGGCTATGATAATAATTTGCCTGTTGCGGAAATTACAAATGCAGACCCGGATTATGTATTTTATACAAGTTTTGAAGAAGATTCGGGCGGCAATATTTCGGAGGGCGATGCCAAAACCGGCAAAAAGGCTTTTTCGGGCGGAGAATATTCGGTTGATTTGCCGCCTTACACGGCTGATTTAATTTTGAGCTATTGGACAAAATCCGGCGACAAATGGGCTTATTCGGAGCATATTGTAAGGAAAGACTTGTATCCCGGCGGCTATTCCATTTCAGCACCATTGATTGATGAGGTGCGCGTTTATCCCGCCGATGCTTTTATGACCACTTATACCTATAGCCCCGGCTTAGACATAACATCGATTACCGATGCAAACAGCCGTACGGAATATCGCGAATATGACAGTTTCGGGCGTGTCGTTGAAATTAAAAACGAAGATAAAATAACAATACAAAAAAATGAATATACCTTCCAAAACGTTGATTTTGAACTGTCATCCAACATCCCTTCCGTAACTCCCGGATGTCCTATTCAACTGGAAATCCAACACGAGCCAATGGGCGGGAATATAACTTACGAGTGGTATAAGGGGAAGTTGCCTGCGATGCTGATTAGCCTATCAAAAACATTAACGGTAATACCGACAGATACCGGCACTGTTACATATTTTGCACGCATTAAAGTAAAACAACAGGTATCCGATTTTAAAGCGATAACTGTTGATGTAAGGGAACGCCCTGAACTTATTAATTTTAACTGTTATACAAATGATTCGGAAGCCACGTACGCAGCTGCCTCAGCAGGAGACACCTTATATCTTGCAGATATGCATACCGGTTGCGATACGGGAAGCTATCATTTTGTTGTTAATCCTTCCCCTGAAGAAAGTTGCGGCTGGGCTCGTATACATAACGACAGCATTGTAATAGATCGTTGTGATGAAGAGCCGCCGACAGGAGGTCCGGTTACTCCCTGCAATTGTGAAAATTGCCGTTATGTTCAAATCCTAATGTATCTTACGGGAAACAGTAACCCGATAAATACTTTTTATATAAAGCAAAAAAAATATACCGGCGATCCGATTTCTACCGGTACCGATCAGGATGAGTATTAATTAACCTTAAAGCAATAGATAACTGTTTTTTACTGAAAGTAAATTATTGATATATGAAGCGCACACTATTAATCGGTTTATTTTTTATGGCATTTGTTCGTTTTTCTTTTTCGCAAACGCCGATAATGCACTCCCAAAAAACAACCCGCTATTTGGAGGAAAACCCCGCGGGCAGGAAAGTGGAAACCCTCAGCTATTTTGATGAATTGGGACGCCCGGAGCAAGAAATTATTCTCGGCGGCAGCCCTTTGCATCAAGATATTGTGCAGGTTTATGAATACGATAAATTCGGGCGCGTGCAAAAGCAACGATTGCCTTATGTTAAAAATACCGAGGGAGGCAGGTTCAGCACAAATGCCCTTGCCGAACAAGAAAACTGGTATCAAAGCGCGCCGGGTATAGCGCACAGCAACCGCCCTTATTCCGAAACAAAATACGACAACTCTCCATTAAACCGCGTTGTAAGCCGAAGTTTGCCCGGTGAGGACATTGAGAACAGCTTGGTGCATTCCGACTATGAAATAGTCGGCAATTTGCCTTGTTGGCGTGTTGACGAAAGCTCCGGCGAGCTGTTCAGAAACGGCACGTATCCTGCAAACAGTCTGTTGAAATTCAGCCAAAGCGACCCGGACGGAAAAATTACGGCCGTATATAAAGACAAATCCGGGCGGGTGCTTTTGGAAGAAAATGAAACAGCCGGTTTAAAAACCCGCTATGTATATGACAAATACGGAGATTTACGCTATGTATTGCCCCCCGAATGGAATAGGCTGCACAGTTCGGGAGTCTATGGTCCCGAGCACGAAAGCATAAAAAAATATGCCTATTATTATGCCTACAATGAAAGGCATTTGCTTATAACAAAACAATTGCCCGGCAAAGAAGCGGTTTATATGAAATACGATAATTCTGACCGGCTGCGTGCGGTACAAGACGGCAAGATGCGCCTTGAAGACAAATGGCTTATTACGAATTACGACCGACTGGGGCGTGTCTATGAAAGCGGAATAGGCGAGTTGAGAGACCCGAACGAAATCATAAACGCAACGGACACCTTGGAGCCGATTGCCGAGAAAGGAACTTCGGCATATTTGTCTTATAATTATTACGACAATTATAATTTTGTCGATAAGGTCGAATCGGGTTTGGACATACATTTTGTTCCTGCGCTGTCCTATTGCAAAGAAAAAAGCAGCCGAATACGAGGTCTTGCCACCGGCAGCAAAACGCGTGTAATAAGCTCGGAGAAAAGAGAATTATGGCTCTATGCCGCCGTATATTACGATGACAAAGGGCGCACCATACAAACCGTAAGCCAAAACCATTTGGGAGGGGTGGACATTGTCAGTTTTGAATATAATTTTGCCGGAGAAGTCTTGAGAAAAAAACAGGTACACCGGAAAAATCCGCAAATGGCGCCGAAATGCCTCACCTATATCTATAGCTATGACAAAATGGGGCGATTGTTAAAAACCGAATTTTCTCAATATCAAAACGAAGAAGATAAAGTTGTTTTGCAGAAATATGAATATGACGCCACCGGAAAAATGCGCGTTAAACGAACCCATACGGAGGACGGAAAAGAATACCTGCAAAGCACTCATTACGATTACGACATAAAAGGGGCGCTCACAAAGATTAACGACCCCGATAGCTTAAGTTCGGAACAACTTTTCGGCATGAAGCTGTATTACGATACAGAATTAAACGGAAACACAACTTATAAAGACGGTAAGATTTCGGCCATAGAATGGAGCAGTACCCGCTTGAAAGAAGTAAAATCATATACCTTTGAATACGATGCGGCAAATCGGCTGACCAAAGCAATATACGCACCGGAGAACCGTTATAATGTGGAGTTGTCTTACGATATGAACGGAAATATTAAAGGTCTCAAACGCTACGGGCAAGCCTTGGAAAAAGAGCCTATGGGTCTTTATAATCCGCCCCAAGAAACCATTAAATACAAGCCTATTGATAATCTTACTTACAGCTATGACGGCAATCAGTTAATAAGCGTAACCGAGAGAGTCGAAAATATTCATACCGAATTAAACAATGATTTTAGAGCCGGTGATGTCGAGTTTCCGCAACAATATCAATACGATGCCAACGGCAATATGATAAAAGACCGGAACAAAGGCATCAGAAACATATACTACAACCATATAAACCAGCCCGAAGCAGTGCAAATGTCGGGCGGCAAGCGGATTGAATACAGCTATACCGCCGGCGGGGCAAAACTTCGCACAAAGGTCTTCCGGGAAAACAAAATGGTGGAGCAAACCGATTATTGCGGCGATTATGTTTACATAAACAATCGCTTGCGCTATATCAATATCCCCGAAGGGCGCATTGCCTTCACCATGGAAAACGGCACTGCCACCGGGAAGCGATATGAATATTATCTTACCGACCACCTCGGCAATGTGCGCGTAAGCTACACCAAAGGTTCAAACGGAAAAGCCCTTGTTATTCAGGAAGACCACTACTACCCCTTCGGTATGCGCATGAACGGCTTGCACTATACCGACATCCGACTGTTGGACGCCGTTGCCAACAAATACCTCTATAACGGCAAAGAGCTGCAAGACCACACCGGCTACTACGACTACGGTTTTCGGCAGTTAGACCCCGCACTCGGGCGTTGGTTTGTGCAGGATGCTTTGGCGGAGAAATACAAGAGCGTATCGGCTTATGCCTATACCCTGAACGACCCGATAAATCATACGGATTTACTGGGGTTGCTGCCAAATACAACCTTTCACTGGTGGGAGGGTTCCTTGGCGCAGGACGGTCATTTAGTCGGCGGCGGCGGTAATTTAGCGGCTTTTCTTAACTCCGGTCCCTCAATGAATGAAGTCGGGCCGACCGGAGAGGATTATGATGAATTTATCTTGATGGGCGGCGGAGACGGTTCAAGTTTCTCCGAATGGTATAGCGAGCGCGAAAAGGGTATTTCCGGCTTTTACACGTATTTAGATGGCAACATAATACGTTTGTATCTGTACGGTATTGGCAGTTTTTCATTTAAAGACGGTGTTCCGATTGCAAGAATATTTGATAACGGAAACACTGGGTCGTTGGGCTGTTAAGTTTGGTTGGGCTGGGGAAGTTTTTTCTATTGGACAGGCAGGTTTTAAATTTGCTAAAAAAACAACACCGGGAAATCTTGGACGGTTTTCAGCTTCAATATATATAGCTGCACTAAATGCTGTTCCTGCAGTAGGTACAACAGGTTCATTTATTTTAACAGGAATAAACAATGACGCAGGGTTCGAACCTTTATACAATTATTTAGATAAAAGCAAAACTTGGATTTTCCCTGCTGTCCCTTTAGCACCTATTTTTCCTTTTTTTATTCCTTTTTATTATCAAGAATAGTAGAGATATGAAAGTTTTAGATATATTATTTTATGTAGTTCATCGTTTTTTTATAAGTATAAAAGCAGAAGATGGAAGTTTTCCATTGCTTAGCATTAGTACAATTGCAATACTTTTTACTTTTAACATAGGTTTTTTAACATATATATGCGATATTTATTTTGGCATCAATTACTCTGTCTTGTTTGATAATTATATATTTCTTATATTAACCGGAATTATTTTATCGTTGGGAATATATTATGTCCCTAAAAAAAAATACAAAAGGATATATAAAAAATACAAAAAAAAAGCATTCAAAGATATATCAAAATATGAAATGATATTTTGGATATACATAGGTCTAAGTTTTTTAGCACCTGTTGGATTTTCAATTATATATAATATTGTATTAAAATAAACATATAAACTTAAATATATGCCCACGCCCGTAATTGTACAAGAGAATGCTTCATATGCCGGCACAAGCGACTTATTGGGCTTTTTGGGCGTGGGAACTTCTTTGGGAACATCCGGCCCGACCGGAGAGGATTATGACGCATTTATCTCAATGGGCGGCGGCGGAGACGGTTCAAGTTTCTCCGAATGGTACAGTGAGGGAGGCAGAGCCGGAATGACCTTAGATGATTGGATAGCAATTAAAGGAGTAATCTATGTAGGAGCTGATGTTCGGAGTTTATTTACAAATCTTGCTTCCAGTATGTATTTCTCCTTTGTAAATTTTTCAGGAGACACTCGTGTTGTTACCTCAACCAATCCGCTCGCCGTCCAAGATTTTAGTACAACTGCTTGTGGAGGATTTAAATATACCGGAAAAGGACAAGCGTCAATTGCCGGTGAAGGAGTTGTAGTTCAAAGTGCTTGGGGGTGGAATGATGCTTATAATAAAACTGCCAATTACTTTAAAAAACATGGAACTACACTTACAAGTTTTATTGGTTTAGTTGGAGCTGCAGATGAATTATCTAACTATGAAGTTTTTAGGGTTGCATTTCACTCAAATATTGGAAAAGCAGCATTAAAAGTTGGCTGGGCAGGTGAGATTATTTCAATTGGTCAAAATGTCAGTAAAACAATAGGAAATCCAACCTTAGGGAACTTTGGAAGGGTATATGTATCTGCTGCTATTGCAGCAACTAATTTTATTCCTGTTGTTGGCTCTTATATCTCTTTTATGTTAACAGGAGTCAATAATTATGGCGGTTTTGATTTTATTTATAAAAGTTTAGATAACGGGACATTCTTTAGACGAAGTGAAACAATTTATTGGGGACGATAAATAAAAATATTTATGAAAAAGTTAATACTGAATATCTTTGTGAGATTTTACAGGATTTCGCCTAAAAAGAATGATATTACATTTGCTGTAGATTTGGCATTTTTTTCTACATTAACTGTTCTATATTTTAATTTAATATCACTCTATGCTATTGCAGGAAAATTATTTTTTAAAGATATATATAAAAGTAAGGTTGAATTATTTTCAATTATAATAATTGCAGTTATGTCAATTATATTATTTATTTTAATACGTTATAAAAGAAAATATAATGAAATAATTGATAAATATAAATCTGACAAATCAATAAATAAACAGAAATGGGACAAAATATGTCTTCTATACATAGCATTAGTGTTTTGTTTATTTATTTTTTCATTAATATTTATCCAGATATGACATTGACTAATTATTCGAACCGGATAAATAACCGAAACTTTTTTAGCTTAGCCCTAAAAAAAAGGAATTTTAAAATAAGTTGCGGTTTATTTCGGCAAGCAAAAAAATCTTAAATTTGCAAAGATAATCCACAAAAATGCACAAAAGTAATCCGGCAAACAAATACCTCTACAACGGCAAAGAGCTGCAAGCGCACACCGGCTACTACGACTACGGTTTTCGGCAATTAGACCCCGCACTCGGGCGTTGGTTTGTGCAGGATGCTTTGGCGGAAGACTACCGTTCCACCTCGCCCTATGCCTATGTTAAAAACAACCCGATTAATGCCGTAGATATTGCCGGCTTGGCATATATGCCCACGCCCATAATGGCTCCCATAGGAACAAAATATGCGGGGACAACTGATTTGTTGGGCTTTTTGGGTGCGGGAACTTCTTTGGGAACATCCGGTCCGACCGGAGAGGATTATGACG
>PDWJ01002593.1_pt1 | contig 30766 bp, 29 predicted proteins | sample 1430881 | NCBI WGS metagenome assembly PDWJ01 (sample SAMN01162460, study PRJNA174530) | Oral metagenome, whole genome shotgun sequencing project. | biome: Marine environment; feature: Marine mammal; material: Swab sample of the gingival sulcus; isolation source: swab sample of gingival sulcus...
ATCCTCAGGAGACATCTGGGCTTTTTTTAACGCAAGCCGCATACATTCTGCCTGGCGTTTTGCGTACGGAAGGACAAAATCTCTGGCATCGGAGTTCATGCCATAGCCAACGATTTCTCCGTAAATTTTTGCCCCTCTGGCCACGGCCTTCTCAAGAGTTTCAAGGATATAGATACAGCCTCCTTCTGAGATCACAATGCCGTTGCGGCTTGCGTCAAAGGGTCGGCTTGCCTTGGTGGGATCCTCGTGAGAGCCGAGCGCATTTTGCGATTTGAACGAGGCAAAAATACCAAACGAGCCGACGGACTCTGATATGCCGCCGCCAAGAGCCATATCAACTTCGCCAAGGCGCAGCATCTGTACTGCCTGAATCAGTGATGCATTTCCGGCGGCACAGGCGGCACCAATGGTATAATGGGGACCGGTGATTCCGAGGTTGAGGGTGATTTCCCCGGCAGGGTTGTTGAGTACAGTGCGGGGGTTGTGGTGATGGGTCCAGTATGCGGTGTCGTAGTCAAACTGGCTGATGGCATAGACCTCGTTTTCTGTTTCCACGGTACCATGTTCGGTGAGACCGAGGTAAACTCCAATCCGGGCTGGGTCGTAGCTGTCTCGATCCAAACCTGCATCAATGAGAGCCTCGTTGGCACAGTACACAGCAATGCAGCCGGCACGGGTTCCTTTTTTATTTTCTTTTTTCTTACGGTGTTTGGTCTCTGGAAAGTCGCATATTCCGGCAGGAGCACTCCCAAAGTAGCGAAAGTCCTGCATGGTGATGGCGCTCTTTCCTGCAATAAGGTTTTTTCTGAACTCTTCAGGGGTCGCAGCGTTGGGAGCGGTAAGACCCATCCCGGTGATTACTATTCTGTCTGTGGCGTTTGGCATAATGTCTTTTTGTTGGTGGATGTTTCTGCTTTCAGCAGTTTCTTTTGTATGAAATGTGTTGCCGACTTTATGCGAAAATGCGGTGAAATTCAAGAAGGTTTGTAAAACAGCAGGAAAAGAGGAAGGCACGGTTTGAATTGTTCGTAAGAAACGCAAATGTAGCGTTCCTGTTTACGGAACTTTACATGAAAAAAAGACACTGTTTGGAACATGCTGTAAATTGTCTCGAATTGCGGTAAAATTCTTGTATAGTTGTGGGTAGTGTGCTAATGCCAGAAGTCGGGTGTGCCTCTTTGTGAGGCGGTGGCTCGGCTGTTTGCTATAAAAGGAAAGTGTGAAATTATTTGATAGGTTGCCGTGATGCCCAAAGAAATAGATTTTGATGAGATTATCGCAAAGTATAAGTCTGACCCGTATGACTATATTGATGTTCATGCTGTACATACGGGTTTTGTAACGTTTAAAGTGGCTCAGGGGGATGAGGTTCAGGCCGCTTCTGGAGAGTGGCAGCAGATACCTGGTACACCGCTCTATGAGATTACTCGGGAAAGAAATCAGAAGGTGATTGCAGCAGCGACCAATGGCACCATTTCTGATATCCGCAAAGAGTGTAATGGTCGTTTTGTCGAGGCCGGGGAAAAATTGCTGACTCTGCGTCATCCTTTGAAGAAAAAAGAAATCATTCAGGGGATCTTAAAGGATGTTCTCTATCTTTTTTGCGCCCCCGAAACGGCCAAATATTTCTTTGCGATGGATGTCCAGTCATGTATCGAAAAACAGGGTACCCGCTCTGTTTCTGTGACCAAGGGTGATGAAATTTTTACCATGTCATTGATGAAGCGTGATACTCCAGTCTATTATGATGGGGAAAATGGCGTGATTCATTCAGTATATTTTAAGCCGGGCGTTTCGGTTGCCCAGGGAGAACCGCTTATTGGTGTCTGCCCCCCAGAGAAACTGCCGTTGATCCAGAAGATTATTACTCGGGTCAAGGCCGACTGGGATGCGATGCATATCGAAGGGTAAAAAACTGTTTCTGGAGTGTTATAAAGACTTTCTTTACCTGGCTTTCTGTTACCGATGTCTCGATTAGAGCAACACGATCCTTTACTGGAGTCTCATCGTACCAGAACTCTTTTACGTGATGCCATCCGGCAGGAAAAACTGTATCGCTGCTCTTTGTCCTCTCGTGTGGATGTTGATGCGGTACTTGGCTATGGAACCTGTATTGGCTCGGTGATCGAGTGTCACCAGCATCTTGATCGAGCCATGGATCGGGGTCGGCAGCTCATTGACAGGGTTGAAGAGCAGGGCGGTTCTTTTGCCAGCGGTACTGTCATTCTTGCCGAATCCATGCGGCGGAGTAAGGGGCGTTTTGACCGGGTCTGGTATGCGCCTCAGGGCGGCTTATGGGGTTGCGTTGTTCTCGCCAACACGCTGCTTCCTCGGTCGCAGCCGTTTGTCTCGTTGGCCGTGGGTCTCGCCTGTTGTCAGGCCATTCATTGTTATGGCGGAGATGAAGCCCGGATACGTTGGGTAAACGATGTATTGTTTGGTGCTGCGAAAGTGGCCGGTTTCTTGATTGAGACCTGTCAGGGGACACGTTATGGGGAAACCTATAGTCTCATTGGTTTTGGTATCAACGTCAACAACACCTCTTTTCCCGAAGAACTCTCTGGAATTGCAACCTCTTTACGCCAGGTATTGAAGTATTCTGTTGATCTTGAAGAATTTTGTGCTCTTTTTCTCGCAAAACTTTCCTGGAATCTGGGCGTTATCCATTATGAGGAGGCTCGCCTCTTGCACGAAGAACCCTTTTCTGCTCCCGGAGGCCAGCATCAACTCTTGTATGACTGGCTGCGTTATTCTGACAGTATAGGACAGCGGGTACGTTACGGCTTTGATGTTCTCAAATCCCCCGAGTGTGAGGCGATGGTTATGGGGGTTACCGCTGATGGCGGCCTGATTTTACGCCGTGATGATGGTTCTTCGCTCACCGTACATAGCGGAGAGATCCGTTACGTCTGATTTTTTTGTAAATTACAATGGCTGGGCAACTTGAATCACTGAGGTTTTTGTCTCATTTGCGGGATGAGGGATTTTCCGATTCGGGAAGGTAATGCAAAAGCTCTTGCGGTGAGGTCTTGAGTAGGCTGCGGATATCTTCGGGGGCAAAATCAACAAAGGCGAAGATATATTTTTCGATTATACGGCATTGTTCAAAATTTTTCAGGATATGCGCTTTACGTACCGCCTTGTTTTGCGAATATTTATCAAGGATATAGACGAGGCGTTCATCGAGTGAGACCACTTGGTCATGGTTGACCCTCTTGTCGGCGTAAAATACCAGCTCTATCGCACCGAATTTTCCCTGACGGTACTCTTCGTTTTTAAAATCTGCAATGGTGACATGGTTGGCAACAATTTCTGCGATCAACGGGAGGCCGAGATCATTGCAGATATCCCGGCCAACTTCGGCATGGCGGCAGCCCTCTTCGAGACATTTTGTTTTCGCAATATCATGGAGCAAGGCTCCGGCGATGACCAGTTGTCTGTCTGGAAGTGAGGCTGCTTTTGCCGCACTGACTAAGCCTCGGTAGAGAATCTCTGCGGTTCGTGCCACCATGCACGAATGACGCCGGATGTTCTGATACATTCCGAAGTCTTCCATCAGCGCCAGGCATCGCTCAATGGACGGATGCTGGGAGTTATTCTGCTGAGAGTTCATGAACGTAATCTACGGCAAGTTTCAGTTGTTCTGGCGGGGTATATTGGTGTATGCCATGACCCAGGTTAAAGATATGACCATGGGCATTGCGGGCGGCTTCAAGAATTTGGGCAATGCGTGTTTTGAGTGCTTCTTCGGGAAGCAGCAGGGCAAAAGGATCCAGGTTTCCCTGTACCGCCTTATGGCCGACCCGTTTGATGGCATCACCAAGGTTAATTCGCCAGTCCAGGCCAATAACATCGGCACCGGATCGTGTTGCGTAATCAAGCAGGGTGGCTCCATTGTTGGCAAAATAAATCGTTGGCAGATCTTCTTCTTTCAGGCTGGAAAAAATCTTCTGTACATAGGGAAAGACAAATTGTTCATAGTCGCAGGGGGCAAGTACCCCGGCCCAGCTGTCAAAAAGTTGTATCGCATGCACCCCGGCTCTGGCCTGAGCTTGGAGATAAAGAATGGTGGCTGCGGTGATCTTTTCCATCAGGGCATGAAAAAGAGTCGGGGCCGTGTACATCATTTTCTTGGTTTCCCAGAAGACCTTGGAAGAGCCGCCTTCGACCAGGTAGGTCAGGCAGGTAAAGGGTGCCCCGGCAAAACCAATGAGGGGGACTTTCAATTCCCGCACCAGGAGACGGATCGTGTCCATGACATAACGCAAGTCTTGTTCCGGGTCGGGAATGCCAAGGCTTTGGAGGTCTTTTGCAGAGCGTATCGGTGTCGGAAAGACTGGTCCAACTCCTTCGCTGAACTCTAAGGAAGCTCCCATGGACTCCATTAAAACGAGAATGTCCGAGAAGAGAATTGCCGCATCCATGCCAAAGCGAGTAATGGGTTGCAGGGTAACTTCGACACAGAGTTCCGGGGTCTTGCACAGTTCAAGAAAGGAAACCTGGCCGCGTACTTTCTGGTACTCGGGGAGATAGCGGCCTGCCTGACGCATGACCCAGACCGGAGTATATTGGGTCTTTTCGCCACGGCAGGCTTTGAGGAAGGTGTCATTTATCATTGGTGGCATGGTTTTGGTTAAAGGTTGAAATTCTTTTTGTATGCACTACTTTTGCAGTTTTCGTGGAGTATAGCCGCAGAATGGTTCCTGGGCAAGGTAATCGCCGTGTATTGCATAGGCTCTGGCTCGGCAGCCGCCACAGACCGGGACATATTCACATTTGCCACAGCTGCCCTTGTAGGCCTTGAAATCACGCATCTCTTTGAATAATGAAGATTCTTCCCAAATGTCTTTGAAGCCATCTGTGATGACATTGCCCCCGGATTTGGGAAAATAGGAGCAGGGCAGAACCTCGCCGTCAACATCAATGAGACAGATCAGTTGCGCCGCAAGGCAGCCTTTAGAACCTCCGGTAGAAAATTTCAGGTTGCGCCGGGTAAATTTCTCACCTTCCTGCCTGGCTTTCTGGCGGACAATCCGGTAGTAATGGGGGGCGCAGGTGGGACGCATCAATAGTTCAGACTCTTCTTTTTCAGTCTGGTAATGCCAGTCCAGGATCTCGTCATAGATGTCAATCGGGATCAACTCTTCAATAATGTCTTCGCCCCGGCCAGTGGGCACGATCATAAACATATACCAGGCGGTGGCTCCCAACCCTTTGACCAGCCGGTAAATTTCTGGAATTTCGTCTTTATTGCGAAGGGTGAACGACGAGTTGACGAGAAAGGGAATATCGTGTTTGTTGAACAATTCTATGGCCGACATGGTTCCTGCAAAGGCACCTTTCTGGTTGCGGAAATCGTCGTGGGTTTCTGCGTTGGCACCATCAATGCTCAACGAGACCATCTTGATCTGAGCCTTGCGGATTTCTTTGCAGATTTCTTCGGTGACCAGGGTGCCGTTGGTGGCAAGACACATGCGAAACCCGAGATTTGTGCCATAACGGGCAATGTCGAAAACGTCTTTGCGCAGCAGGGGCTCTCCGCCGGAAAGTACAATGACCGGGCTGGCGTATGATGCAATATCATCAAGAATCGCAGTGGCCTGTTCAAAACTGAAATCAGGATGCTCGACAACCACCTGCTCTGAAGAAGAACGACAGTGGACACATTGCAGATTACAGCGGCGGGTGATTTCCCAGGCGATCCATTTTGGCTCAAATTTCATAAAAAATCCTTTGGGTAAGCGGCCAGAACAAAAATAGACAAAACAATATGTCATAAAATAGACACGGTACCAAGGAAAAGAAAGGAGCTGAGAGAAGAAATAATGCAGGTAATGATAAAAAAAGTCTTTTTTGAGGTGAAAAGAAGCCATGATGAGGCAAAATAACAGTTTCCTTTCTTCTTCGGAGTAAATCTCGTATAGTAGTGGGATGAACAACGACTGCGGCAGGGCTGTTGGTCGCAAAAAAGATGTTTTCTGTGTGATAACCAGAGTAAAATATTATGATTATAGAACCATTTTTCACCACGAGCGAACAGGGACAAAGACGTATAGAAGAGATCTTGCAGCGTTTTGAAGCCACCGACGATTCCTGTGCAGAGACAGTCGCAGAGATTCTGAACAGGGTAAGAACAGAGGGCGATACGGCTCTTGTGGCGTATGGCCGGCAATTTGATTCTCCGCAACTGACTGTAGAGCAGCTTGAGGCGAGTGCTGCTGAGCTGCGTGCCGCCTATGAGGCTGTGGATGAGGAGTTTCTTGATACTCTTGCTGTTGCAATAGACCGTATCGGTTCTTTTCATCAGCGGGAACTCGAAGATTCCTGGATGCAAACTCGAGATGATGGCAGCATCGTGGGTCGCCTGGTTCGGCCTGTGGATACCGCCGGGCTTTATGTCCCCGGTGGCCAGGGTGGTTCCACCCCGCTGGTCTCTTCGGTGTTGATGAATGGTATCCCGGCGGCCATTGCCGGTGTTGCCGAGCGGGTCATGGTGACCCCTGCGGATCGTGATGGCCAGATCAGCCCTTATCTTCTTGTTGCTGCGCAGGAAATCGGGATCACTCGTATTTTTAAGGTAGGCTCGGCCTGGGCGGTGGCGGCCCTTGCCTGGGGCACCGAGACCATTCCCCAGGTTGATGTCATTGTCGGCCCTGGAAACCAATATGTTACCGAGGCAAAACGTCAGGTTTCCGGCAGGGTGCGGATTGATATGATTGCTGGTCCCTCTGAGGTGCTCATCGTTGCTGATGAGACTGCTGATGCAGAGCATGTTGCAGCCGATATGCTGGCCCAGGCTGAGCATGACCCCAAAGCCCTTGCGATGGTCGTGACCACGTCAGAATCGCTGGCAAGACGTTTGCCCGACGAGTTGGAACGCCAGCTTGCCGGGTTGTCGCGGCGCAATATTGCGCGAACATCGCTCAAAGATCGTGGCACCATTCTCATTGCCGCTGACCTTGACGAGTCCATTGATCTGGCCAATGCCATTGCCAGTGAGCATCTCGAACTTGATATCGCTGATCCCTGGGCGCAGGTGCCGTTCATTCGCCATGCCGGGGCCTTGTTCCTCGGTGGGTATAGCCCTGAGGCTGCTGGAGATTATCTGGCGGGTCCGAACCATGTCCTGCCCACCATGGGGACGGCGCGGTTTGCTTCGGCCCTTGGTGTCGAGACATTTTTGAAAAAAAGTTCCATCATCTCCTATTCAAAATCGGCACTCGCTGCCGATGGTCCGCTTATCGAGCGGCTTGCCCGTCTTGAAGGGCTTACCGCCCATGCGAATTCGGTGGCGGTACGGCTTAAGGAATAGGGAGGTTTTGTGGAAAAAGATCGCTTTATAGCCTGTTTACGCAAAGGAATCGCTCAGCTTGGTTCAGATCTTGATCTTGCCGTCAGCAAGGAGGCCGAAGAGCGGCTTTTTCTCTATTTCAGAGAACTCACCGTCTGGCGCCATGGCATGAATCTCATTGCGAAACAGATGGACGATGAAGAGATCATTGAAAAACATTTTCTTGATTCCCTGGTCATAACTGCCCTATTAAAAGAGCAGTCCTGTCATCTTCTCGATATCGGTACTGGAGCCGGGTTCCCCGGACTTGTGGTCAAGGCGGCATGTCCTGAAGCGCAGGTCACCTTGGTCGAACCCCGTGCCAAACGAGTCACCTTTTTACGGCATGTGGTAATGACCCTGGGTTTGCAGAATATTACGATAGCAGGATGCCGTGCCGAAGACGAGAAACAGTTGCCTGCTGCTGCGGGCTATACCCATGTAACCAGCCGGGCGGTGACCAATATAGGTGGTTTTCTTCGCATGGCAGGCCGCTTTGCGGAGCAAGGGGCCACCGTGCTCTGTATGAAAGGGCCGAGATGGCAGGAAGAGCTGGATGGCGCCGCAGGGCAGGGGCTGCTTGCTGGATACCAGAAGAACAAGACCCTGCGTTGTCGTTTGCCTCGTTCGGGGGCGGAAAGAGTTGTTTTGGTTTTACGTCGCAATTCTTGAGGTTCATAAAAAACAAATTCAGCAGAAGAGTCATTTTATTTGTCTATAGCATAAGGGAGAAACTATGAAAAAGAATATTGCGGTACTGCCGGGTGACGGTATAGGACCAGAGGTGATGGCAGAGGCCGTCAAGGTACTTGATGCGGCACAGAAGAAATTTTCCTTTGAGCTGGCCTATCACTATGCCGATGTGGGTGGTATTGCGATTGATAACCATGGCGAGGCTCTGCCTCCGGCAACTCTTGAATTATGTGCCGTAAGCGATGCCATTCTCTTTGGTTCCGTCGGAGGACCCAAGTGGGAAAGCCTGCCCCCGGAAAAGCAGCCGGAACGGGCAGCTCTTTTGCCGCTGAGAAAGCATTTTGATCTGTTTTGTAATCTGCGTCCAGCAAAAGTTTTTCGCTCTCTGGCGGCGGCTTGCCCTTTGCGTTCTGATATTGTCGGTGACGGCTTTGACATTCTGTGCATGCGTGAACTGACCGCAGATATTTATTTTGGCACTCCCAAGGGTCGTGAAGGCGAAGGGCCCCAGGAGCGTGGTTTTGATACCATGGCTTATACCCGTGCAGAAATCAGCCGGATTGCCAAAATGGCCTTTGAGGCGGCACGGAAAAGAAACAACCGGGTCACCTCGGTAGACAAGGCCAATGTGTTGACGACCATGGTTTTATGGCGAGAGGTGGTCTGCGAGGTGCACCAGGACTATCCTGATGTTGAACTGAACCATATCTATGTCGATAATGCCGCGATGCAGTTGGTTCGTGATCCCCACCAGTTTGATGTCTTGCTCTGCGGCAATATGTTCGGTGATATCCTCTCCGATGAGGCAGCGATGCTCACCGGTTCCATGGGATTGTTGGCCTCGGCATCGTTAAATGCTGATGGCTTTGGTCTCTATGAACCCGCCGGTGGTTCTGCTCCCGATATTGCCGGCCAGGGGATTGCGAACCCGATTGCCGAGATCCTCTCTGCGGCGATGATGCTACGTTATAGTCTCGGTTATCAGGAGGCCGCAGATGCCATCGATGAGGCTGTTGCCAAAACCCTTGATGCTGGTATTGCTACCGTAGATATTGCGAGCAGCAAAGAGGCTGCGGTTTCCACGGCGGCAATGGGTGATGCGATAGTAAAAGCTCTTATGGAGTAGACGGCGATGCTTTGTCTTTCTGGAAGTGCCCCGATACTGGTAGCCAACCAATTCTCGGAGAGTCTTGGGCGTAAGGTCGCAGAGGCCTTGGAGGTTCCCTATACGGAGATGATCCACAAGGTTTTTGCAGATGGTGAGACGTACCATGCCTTTGCCGAGTCTTTGGCGGGAAAGGATCTCATTATTATTGCGGCAACCCATAGTGAAGAGGCTTTTCAGGAATTGCTTGATCTGATTCAGGGAGGAAAATACTGGAACGCTGCCTCGGTGAATGTGGTCATTCCCTATTTTGGCTATTCCACCATGGAGCGAGCCAAGCCGGGTTCGTTTGAGATTCCCAAAGGAATCACCCGGGCCCGGCAACTGTTTTGTGCCGGGCCTGACTTCGTGGCCTTTCTTGATCTTCACGCAGAGGCGGTGCTTCATGCCCACGCTGGTAATATCTGGACGAGGCATGTCTGGACCGACGAGTTGGTGGTGGCCAAGATAGAGGCCCTTGGTTTAACGGACTATGTGCTGGTGTCTCCTGACTATGGGTTTTCAAAAAGGGTGGCCCGGTTGGCCCAGCAGCTCGGTTGCCCCCATACTGCGGCCGATAAAGACCGCTATGATACCGATGCCACCATTGTTGGTCAGATTTCCAGTGTGGTTAAAAACAAGACCGCCATTGTCTGTGATGATATGATCCGTACCGGTGGCTCGATCATTCAGACCGCCGAGCGTTGCCTGGATGCGGGAGTAAGGGATATCATGGTGCTGGCCACCCATCTGGTGCTGGCCGGCGAGGCACGAGCACGTCTTGAAAAAAGCCCTGTTCTTCGGGTCATAGGTTCTGATAGCTATCCTGGCCGCAAGAGCGATGGTTTTCTCGATGTCTATTCCGTGGCTCCGTTGTTGGCCAGGGTTTTGCGTGATCGGCTTTTATTGTCGTAAGCCTTCTTTTTAGAGAATGCTGAGTTTAGGGGGAGGGGAGCCGTCTGGTATAATGACTTGTTGGGCAATTATTTAATCAGTGCTTGTATACTGAAAATCTCTATCGAGCCAGATGATGTAAAATATGACCCGCTCTATAACCAATCATTGACTTCATGTCATCAAAACCTCAAGGCAATAAAATTAACATCTTCTTGTATATGTTGAGGGATAGCTACTTTTAAAGAAGTTTTGCTGATTTTCTTTGGGTTGCTAAAAAAAATTGGCGACATCATTGGCTGTAAGCATAATTTTACCTCATTAAAAAATATGCTGTCCCTTAGCATGAATGCTTTGCATTTGGCAGTAAATAATATGTCAACAATAAGAGAGATTGTCTGTATTAACAAGTGGTTGGTAATGTCTTTGCTGGCCCAAAGCTGAGTTCGCCGGCAGCTTTATAGTGAAAAAAGGTGCTGTTCGAAAAGCCCATAATCTTGCAGGTTTTTGAAATATTAGACAGTTCTTTGGCAAGATTAAGTAATCCAAGCTTGTGTTTTACGATACGTTCGTTACTTTGAAGCATGAGGGATATCTCCTTATGTTTTGATTTTTGATTCGTACCTTCATCAAAACTGGTACCCTTCATTTGTAATACGTTTTTTCAAATAACAATGGGTATTTCTGTCGCTGAAAAAATAATGTGGATGCCGATTGTTGAGAGATGTTTATAGGCTGATTGAAATTGTAAAAAATAGTAACTTTTTTGTTGCATAACAAGAATATTTTTATTGGTACATGAAGTGGTTATTACAGGTCTTGAACGAGTATTGAGCGACGATCCGCTTGGGTTTGCAGGGAAACGTCTTGCGTTATTGTCGAACCAGGCCTCAACGGCTGCAGATCTTGTTCATGGACGTTTTCATTTGCAACGTTGTTTTCCTGGATGTCTCACCTGTCTTTTTTCTCCGCAGCATGGTTTTTTTGCCGAGAAACAGGACAATATGAGAGAGTCTGCCCATCAGATTGACCCTGAGACAGGCTTACAGGTATTCAGTCTCTATGGAGAGAGCCGATGTCCTGATGCGGCGATGTACGAGCATTTTGATATATTGCTCATTGATATCGTCGATGTGGGTACCCGGGTTTATACCTTCATGTACACCATGGGCTATTGCCTTGAGCTGGCTGCAAAAACTGGTAAGAAAGTGGTTGTTCTTGATCGACCCAACCCGATCGGCGGCATTGATGTTGAAGGCAATATCCTCAAGCCGGAGTGGCGTTCTTTTGTGGGTCTCTATCCACTGCCGATGCGGCATGGCATGACCTTTGCTGAATTGGCTCTTTTCATCAACAGGGAATGCGGTATTCATGCCGATCTTGAAGTGGTCAAAATGTCGGGATGGCGGCGAGAAATGCTGTTTCGGGATACCGGTCTTCCCTGGGTTTTTCCTTCGCCAAATATGCCCACACCGGAGACGGCACTGGTCTATCCTGGGCAGGTGATTTGGGAGGGTACGACGCTTTCTGAGGGGCGAGGCACGACCTTGCCGTTTCAGCTTGTTGGCGCACCGTATCTGGATGTTGACAAGATTCTTGCCCGGCTGGAAACGACGGCATTACCCGGTTGCCTGCTGCGACCGGTGGTCTTTGAGCCGACTTCGGGAAAATATTGTGGTACATCGTGCCGTGGTTTTCAGCTCCATGTCACTGATGCGGCAACTTTTCGGCCGTATAGAACCAGTCTTGCATTACTTCAGGCGGTATTTTTGACGCACCCAGAAGAATTTTCGTATCAGACACCGCCCTATGAATATGAGTTTGAAAAATTGCCGATGGATCTTATCTTGGGAGACAAGAATTTGCGTTGCTCTTTAGAAGCTGACGTTTCTGTTGAGACCCTTGAAGAGGCTTGGCAGCCTGAGCTTTGCGCTTTTATCGAAAAGAGAAAAAATTATTTGCTTTATGAATAAAAGAAAAGAAATACCCCTATTATGAAAACAATAGCGTTGCATGCTGTGGCTGAATTGGTACAGGGCATCCTTGAGGGAGACGGGGATATTACCATTTCCGGAATGAATGCCCTTGAGACTGCCGGGGAACAGGAAATCACCTTTTTGGCTCATGCAAAAGAGGCCGCACGGCTTACCACGACCAAGGCGGCATGTGCCCTTGTGCCTCTTGATCTCACTGATCCTCAGCCTTTGCCGGTGATTCGGGTTGCAAATCCTTATCTGGCTTCAGCGATCGTCCATAATAAACTTCTTGAAAGAGAGTTTCAGGCCACGGGTATTCATCCCCGTGCCTTTGTTGGTGATGATTGTCAGATAGCAGATGAGGTCTCCGTAGGACCTTTGGTTGCAATTGGGAACCGGGTGGTGATTGGACAGCGAGTTACTCTTGAACCGGGTGTCGTGATCGGTGATGATGTAGTGATCGGTGATGACTGTGTACTCAAGGCCAATGTTAGCATTGCCGAGAGATGCCAGATTGGCAACCGGGTCATTATTCATTCTGGAACCGTTATTGGCAGTGATGGCTATGGCTATGCTACTGATGCCATGGGAAACCATGTAAAGCGGCCTCAGGTCGGCACGGTTCGTATTGATGATGATGTTGAGATTGGTGCCGGAGTGACCATTGACCGTGGTGCCTTTGGAGAGACCTGGATACAGTCTGGTGGCAAGATTGATAATCAGGTTCATCTTGCCCATAATGTGGTTGTTGGTCCCAACGCACTCCTGGTTGCCCAGGTGGGTATTGCCGGTTCAACAATCCTGGGCCGTAACGTGGTGCTTGGAGGGCAAACTGCGGTGAAAGATCATATTCAGTTGGGTGATCGGGTCATGGCAGCGGCACGCAGCGGTATCCATAATTCCCAGCCCGATGGCGCACAAGTTGGAGGAGTTCCGGCCATCCCGGTGAAAATCTGGGGGAAGGCGACGGCGGTTTTTGCAAAACTTCCCGAGATGTACCGAGAACTTCGTGCCTTGAGAAAAGTAGTGGCTGCTTTGGAAAAACGTTTTGAAAAATAGCGGTTGGTGTAAATTTAGTATTTTTATTGTGTATAAAGACAAAGTGGGTCAAATTATTGGAGAAAGAGATGAGTGAACAACCCATTGTTGAAAACATAGATATTCAGAAAATCATGGAATATATTCCGCATCGCTATCCCTTTGTGCTGGTTGATCGGATACTTTCCATGGAGGTCGGAAAAGAGGTCGTGGGGTTAAAAAACGTTACTATCAATGAGCCGTTTTTTCAAGGGCATTTTCCTGGAAATCCTGTGATGCCAGGGGTTCTGATTCTGGAAGGTCTTGCCCAGACTGGCTGTGTTATGGCCTTTTATGCGACTCCTGAAGCGGTCGGAAAAAAACTGATGTTTTTCGCAGGGATTGATAAGGCGCGGTTTAGAAAGCCGGTAGTTCCCGGCGATCAGGTCGTATACAAATTATGGACGTTAAAAGAGAAACGAAATGTCATCCAGATGGCAGCCAAGGCTTATGTCGAAGAGGCGCTGGTTGCCGAAGCGGAATTATTGGCTGCTTTTTCCTGAAATCTTCGTTCCCTCTTGTAAGATCTCGGAGAACCGGGTAAAAGAGGTGCCGCATTGTTCGCTGAAAAAAACTTTTTGATAAAGTAAAAAGACAAGAAAAAAAGATATATAGAAATTATGGCTATTCATTCGACAGCTGTTGTTGACCCTAAGGCAGAGCTTGATAGTTCGGTAACGGTTGGCCCGTATGCCGTTATTGAGGCCGGGGTTCATATTGATGCGGGTACCACGATCTCTCCCCATGCGGTTATTTCCGGGCCGACTTTTATCGGGAAAAATAATGTGATCGGTTCTTTTTCCACCATTGGTGGTGCGCCTCAGGATACCAGTTACCATGGTGAGGCCACTGAACTTCATATTGGAGATAATAACCAGATTCGGGAATATGCCTCGATTCATAGAGGTACACCCAGTGGCAACGGTAAGACCGTGATCGGTAATAATAATCTCTTGATGGCCTATATTCACATTGCCCATGATTGTATTCTTGGCGACCATATTATTCTTGCCAATGTCGCAACCCTGGCTGGGCATGTCCAGGTTGGCGATCGTGCCTCAATTAGTGGTCTGGTTGGAGTACACCAATTTTGTCGTATAGGAACGCTGAGTTATGTGGGTGGGATTTCTGGTATCAGTTCTGATGTGCCGCCCTATACTATTATTGCTGGAACCAGAAACAGAACCCGGATATCGGGAATTAACAAAATTGGTCTGCGTCGGAATGGTTTTAGCCGAGAGACTATTGCCAAGCTGAGCGAGGCCTTTAAAATTATCTTTCGTGATCAGACCCTGCTGCTTAAAGATGCGTTACGGATTGCAAGAGAAGAGGTGCCCGATTGTCCTGAAGTGGAAACGCTTATTTCCTTTTTCGAAAACTCGAAGCGTGGTGTGGTAAAAAGAACCATTGACGATTGATCTGTAATGGCTGGGGATACAACAAAAATTGGTGTTGTTGCCGGAGGCGGCCAGTTCCCGTTGTTATTTATCCGGGCGGCGCAGAAAGCTGGCCGAAAAGTGGCGGTCATTGCCCATAAGAATGAAACCGACCAGGCTGTTGCCGAGGCCGCCGATGAGGTGTGTTGGGTAAAGTTGGGCCAACTTGGCAAGGTGATTGACTGGTTTCACAAGCAGGGAGTCTCCGAGACGGTTTTTCTTGGTACTATTACCAAGACCCGTATTTTCAGAGATGTGATCCCTGATTTTAAGGCGCTCAGCCTCTGGAACAGCATTGACAGCAGGCAGGATGATGCCATTTTACGTGCTGTTGCCTCGTCTTTGGAAGATGAGGGGATTACGGTGCGTGAATCTACTTTGTATCTTGGGCATCTCCTGTTTCCCGAAGGTGTGTTGACGAAAAAAAAACCATCTCAAGAGCAACACCAGGATATTGTTTTTGGCTGGAAGAACGCCAAGGCCTGTGGTGCTCTTGATATTGGTCAGAGTATTGTGGTGCGTGATGGTACTGTGGCTGCGGTCGAGGCCATTGAGGGAACTGATGCTGCGATTCGTCGCGGTGGTGCCCTGGTCAAAGAAAAGGCCGTTGTGGTGAAGGTGAAAAAGCCGGCGCAGGATTTTCGTTTTGACCTTCCAGCAACCGGACTGCGAACCATTGAGTCTTTGCTTGCAGTTAAAGGGGCAGTGCTGGCGGTAGAGGCTGGGCAGAGCCTGCTTTTTGATCGAGAAGCCATGGTGGCAGCAGCCAATAAGGCAGGTATTGTGGTGGTCGGTGTTACCGAACGCCCCGATGGGACACTTTGTTATTAAGCGACGCATCTTTACTTTAACGACGTCTTTGATATTTTTCCTGAGAAAAAGGTGTTCTCGTGCAGGCTATGATTCTTGCGGCAGGTCTTGGCAGCCGTCTGCTTCCCCATACCTTGGTAAAACCCAAACCTTTGTTTCCCATTCTCAACACGCCGTTATTGCTTCTTCTGGTGCAACGTCTGCAGCGGTTGGGTTTTGATTATATCCTGGTAAATTGTTATCATCTCCACGAGCAGATCGAAGATGCGTTGCGTGGCATTGCCGGGGTGAGGGTCATTGTTGAAGATCTGCCGCTTGAAACAGGCGGCGGCCTGCGGAATGCCCGCCAGTATATGCGTGATGACCCCTTGCTGGTGACGAATGGGGATATTTACCACAGTATTGACCTTGCAAAATTTTATCAGGATTTTGCCGGTTCGGAGCAGGCGGTAACCTTAGCCGTACATGATTACCCAAAGTTTAATACGGTTGCTGTTCGTGGTAATCAGGTTGTTGGTTTTGATGGTCAGGAAACGGGGGGGGGGAATCTTGCCTTTACCGGGATACATCTTATCGATCCTCATGTTTTGCAAGGGATTGTTCCGGGGTGTAAATCGAGCATTATCAATCTGTATCGAGAGATGATTGCTGTGGGAAAACCTGTGCATTACACCAGGGTTGACGGGGCTTTCTGGACGGATATCGGAACCCCTGAAGCCTATCTTGCCCTTCATGAAGGGCTTTTGACTGGCAGCGTTCCTGCCTGGCGAGAGTTGCAATGGGCTGGAGAGCCGACGGTGATTCATCCCGAGGCCCGGTTGACCGGGGCTTCTCGCTGCCAGAGTTGGTGCTCTCTTGGTCGGGTACAGGCCGAAGATGTCAGTTTTGATGGGGTCGTGGCCTGGGATGATGTGGTGTTGCACAAGGGGGAGTGCTATGCCAACTGTATTCTCTCACCAGCAGTGGAGCAGAGAAGGTCTTGAATGATGCCGTCGTAAAAGAAATTATTGCAACGCTTCTCTGTCGTACGGGGTGTGCGGACTACGATGCTCATGTCCCGGCAGAGCTTGAAAATTTTGGGCCGGATGGCTCAACACGAAAATTCTATCGCTATCGTACCGCAGGCTTTTCTTGCGTTGCAGTGCTTCCAGGTTCACAGGGTGATGTGGAACGTCGTGAAGCCGAGGCCGCCTTTCGTATTGGAGAACATCTTCGGAGCTGTGGCGGTGCTGTGCCACAGATTTACGGATATGATCCAAGGAGCGGCCTGGTACTTTATCAGGATCTCGGTACAGAGCATCTCTTTGATATCGTTACTCGGGAAAAACATTGTCAGGAAGAAGAGATACGTGTTTTGTACCACCGTTCTCTCGAGGCTCTTGCAACCATTCAGATTCGTGGCCGCAAAGGTTTTCAGGCCGAGTGGTGTTGGGATACCTCTCAGTATGACAGGGCTTTGGTCTTCGAGCGAGAGGCGGGGTATTTCGTGCGCTGCTGCTGGCAGGGACTGCTGCAAAAAAAGCCGCCTCCTGGATTGACCGAGGATTTTGAGACTCTTGCCCGGGTGGCTCTGGGCGGTGATAATGGTTATTTTCTGCACCGTGATTTTCAGTCACGAAATATTATGGTCTGTGAGGGGGCAATTCATATTATTGATTTCCAGGGCGGTCGTTTTGGTCCATTGGGCTATGATGTTGCCTCGTTACTTCGAGATCCTTATGTTGCTCTTTCTGAACAGCTTCAGGAAGAACTCCTTGAATATTATATTGGATATGTAGCAGATCTGATTGATTTCGATATTGCTGCTTTTCGCAAGAGTTACCAGGCACTTGCGATGCAGCGTAATCTACAGTGTGTTGGGGCTTTCTGCTATCTTGGTCTGGAATGTAAGAAAAGTTTTTTTACCCCCTATATCCGCCCAGCCCTTGAAAGTCTGAACAGGCTTTTTCGTATGGGCCGACTTCCCAATCTTCCGGTACTCGAAGAGATTGCGGCAACTGCACTTTGCGCATTGCCAGAACATCTTGTATAGTCTTTTCATCAAAGTACCTTTATATAAAAGGATAAACATATGAGTGCCTCACAATCCTGTCCCATTGTCGCTTTGATTGGGCGACCCAATGTTGGCAAATCGACCTTTTTTAACCGGGTGACAAAATCCCGGAAGGCTCTGGTGGATCCAACACCAGGGGTGACCCGGGATCGCCAGTACGAGCGGGTTTCCTGGGATGATGCCACCTTTCTTCTTGTTGATACCGGCGGTATTGACGATACCCCTGAAGATCTGTTGGTCAACCATATCCGAGAACAGGCCATGGCCGCCGTTGCGGAGGCCGATATCATCCTTTTTCTTATGGATGCCCGGCAAGGGGTTACGCCTGCCGATTATGAGATTGTCAATTTACTGCGCCGTATCGAAACGAAACTTTTTTATGTGATTAATAAAATAGACAGTCCTGAGCAAGAGACCGAGATGCTTGCCCAGTTCTATGAGCTTGGTATTGACCAGCTCTGGCCTGTTTCCGCAGAACATGCCTACGGTTTCCAGTCCTTGATGGGGGCACTCGCCGAAAGTGTTGGCAAGAATTCTGATGCCCACGAAGAGCTTGCTGATGGCACTGCACGGGTTGCGTTTTTTGGCCGACCCAACGTGGGGAAATCTTCGCTGATTAACCGGATTCTCGGCAAAGAGCGTATGGTGGTCTCTGATATCTCTGGAACGACCCGGGATAGCGTTGATACGGTGCTGACGCACGGGAAATACAGCTATGTACTCATTGATACTGCCGGAATCCGTAGAAAGGGCAAGACCAAGGATAAACTTGAGAAATTCAGTATCCTTAAATCTCTTGGTGCCCTGGAACGCTGTGATGTGGCTGTTGTTTTACTCGATGCCGAAGAAGGGATAACCGAACAGGACAGCAAGGTCATTGGCTATGCCCTGGATCATGGCAGGGGACTCATCATTCTGGTCAATAAATGGGATCTCATCAAGGATGACCGCAAGCGTCAGGAACATCTGTTCGCTGAGATTGGCCGCCAGCTGCCTTTTGTCGGTTTTGCCCCGCTCTTGAAGGTCTCTGCAAAGACCGGATACGGAGTAAAACGCCTGTTTCCCACCATTGGCTCGGTGTTTCGGCAATATCAGGCAAGCTTTACCACCTCGGCGTTGAACCGTTTGCTTGCCGATGCCTTAGAGAAACATCCTCCGCCAATGTACAAGAACAAACGCCTCAAGTTTTATTATACCTCGCAGATTGGCCGTTGCCCTCCGAGATTTGTGCTGATCACCAACAGCGCAAAAGGGGTGCATTTTTCTTACCAGAGGTATCTGACCAATCGTTACCGGGAAGGTCTGGGGCTTGATAAAATCCCTCTCCAGCTCATCTTTAAGGAGAAAAAGAGAAATAAATAGAAGGAGAGGTAGACGGGGACTTACTTCTGGAAAAAAACAAAAAACTGCCGTAATACTAACGATACTTCGGAAATGGCCTGGCCGGTTATTTCTCTTGTGATGCGCCTCTGCCGTGTATAATGGAACGTGACGATAAAAAATGTGCTGGCAAAGAGACGGTTTCTGCGGAGACCATGTTGCGGGTCTCGAAGGAAATTGTGGTGAAATTTATTGAGGTTGGCCGGGTAACACCAGGAAACTTCAGTGAATGTTTTCAAGAGGTCTATGCTTCTATCAAACAAACTGTGGAGCGAAAATAAATGAGCCTTCTTGCACCTGAGTGGAACTATGCGCCCGGCGGAGTCAAAAATATTCATATCATGGGTATTTGTGGCACAGGCATGGCCGCCCTTGCTGGCATGTTACAGCAGAGTGGTTTTGCGGTGCGGGGCAGTGACAGTCAGGTGTATCCGCCGATGTCTGATTTTCTTAAAGGCCTGAAAATCCCTGTTTCTGAAGGCTATCGGCCCGAGAATCTGGAACCGAGACCAGATCTGGTTATCGTTGGTAATGTTATTGCCAAAAAAAATCCTGAGGCTCAGCATCTGGCCACCTTGCCAATACCTTATCTCTCTTTTCCCCAGGCCCTGGCCGAGTATTATATCTCTTCACGAACCTCTCTGGTGGTGGCTGGCACCCATGGCAAGACTACAACCTGTTCGCTGCTGGCTACGGCGTTGCATCGGGCGAACTATGATCCCACTTTTATGATAGGTGGTTTCCTGAAAGAATTTGAGGGCAATTTCAGGGTAGGCCAGGGGGAATATTTTGTTGCCGAAGGAGATGAATATGACACCGCCTTTTTTGATAAGGAATCAAAATTCCTTCATTATCGTCCCAAGGTTGCGATTATTACGTCTCTTGAATTTGATCACGCCGATATCTTTTCTGACCTTGATGCAATAAAAAGATCGTTTCAAAAATTTGTTGCTCTTCTTCCAGAAGATGGGTTGCTCGTTGCCAATCTTGATGATCCCAATGTTTGTGAGGTGGTGCGCGATGCTGCCTGCTCTGTTCAGGGCTATGGAAAGAACCAGACGGACTGGTCTCTGCGTGATATTACCAGTCATGGCACGACGACGAGTTTTACCGCATGGCACCAGGGAGAGTTTTTTGGTGAATTTTCTTTGCCTCTTCCCGGAGAGCATAATTGCTGTAATGCCCTGGCGGTTATCGCAGTACTCCATTCACTGGGGCTTGATGCTGCAACAATTCACCAGGGGGTGCGTACCTTTGCAGGGGTAAAACGCCGTCAGGAAGTCCGTGGTGTTGCTGGGGGGGTCACCGTTATTGATGATTTTGCCCATCATCCTACGGCGGTCGCAAAAACTATTCAGGCGTTGCATCATGCCTATCCAGAGCAACGCTTGGTGGTGGTCTTTGAACCACGTACCAATACCTCGCGACGCTCTATATTCCAGCAACAATACGCCGTGGCTTTTGACGGGGCAGATTTGATTTGTTTACGGGAACCGGTGCCTTTGAAAACGATGCCCGAAGATGGTTTGTTTTCTTCGGCGCAGCTTGCAGAAGACCTTCGCCAAGACCATGGGCTTGCGGCTCATTCTTTTGCTACAACAGATGCGATTCTTGATTTTCTTGGTAAAACACTTCGTTCGGGAGATGTGGTTGCGGTACTTTCAAATGGTGGTTTTGATGATATCCATCGGCGGCTGCTCACGGCGCTGTCAGCCCAGACAGCTTAATTGAGTAAAGGGGACAGCAGGTTTCGTATCTGCTGGATAATTTCCGGGAATTTTTGGGTATCAGCCTCCGTTTTGGCCTGTTGTTCGATTTTTAGGGCGAGTTCGGCACAATCTGTGAGACCGAGATTGAGTAAGGCCCCTTTGATGGTATGGCTGGCTCTTGCTATTTGGGCAATTTCTCCTTCACGTTGTGCTGCTTCCAGATTCTCCATGTGGCCACGTAAAGCAACCATGAATGAGGGCAGCATGTTGTCAATCTGTTCTGGAGTGAGATGAAACTGGTTGCCAAGATGTGTCTTTATCTGTGCGAGCAGTTCGTTTTTTGTTGTCGAAATGGACATGGCCTTTTGGTTTGTAAAATGTGTTCTAACTTTGCTTGTAAAGGGAAAATAAGTCTCATTGTACAATGAAGCGGCATGATACCATAAGACCACGGCAACTCCCCCTGATGGTAGCACGAACCATTGCGCAATGCAAGCTGCTCTCTGCCGAAGATCGTGTTGTTGTTGCCGTTTCTGCTGGGTCTGATTCAATGGCTCTGTTACATCTTCTTCATACGATAGAGCTGCCGCTCAAGCTCATTGCTGTCTATATTGACCATGGTCTCAGACCTACGGAGGTTGTTGCGGAACGTCAGGTCGTTGCTGAATTTGCAGCCCAGTTGGGGCTGCCTTTTGTTTGCAAACAGGTTGATGTTTCTGGGAGTGGTGAAACATTGTCAGGATCTGTTGAAGAACGAGCCAGAATTTTGCGCTATCAGGCGCTGGAAGAGGTTCGCCTGGAACAGGATGGCGCAAAGATTGCTGTGGCTCATACTGCCGATGACCAGGTGGAAGAGTTTTTTTTACGTCTTATTCGAGGGACTGGTTTAAAAGGGCTGGCTGGAATGGCTCCGCTTCGTGGTCAAATGGTGCGGCCTTTGCTTGAGATTTCAAAAGCGACTCTGGTGGCCTATCTTCAAACACATGGCATATCATACTGCCACGATTCATCGAATGACAGCCGGAAATATCTGAGAAACCGGGTTCGTCTTGATTTGCTGCCTCTGCTGAAAAACACCTTTAATCCTGAAATTTCGGCAACAGTGCGTCAAACCATGGCTGTTTTACAGCAGGATGAAGATTACCTTGCCACTTTAAGCGAAGAATGTTTTCAACAATGTTATGTTGTCAGCAACGAGAAAGAAACAGACATCGCCAGTTGCACGGTGCGTCTTGATTGTAAACTCTTTATCGCATTGCATCCCTCGATGCAGGGACGGGTTCTGGAACGGATTTTCTGGAAACTGAAAAATAAGGCGACTTTTGTTGCGATCCAGAATCTGCAACAGCTCATTATCGATGGCCGTAATGGTGCCCAGCTGCATCTTGCTTTAGGGCTTCGGGCCCAGATGATTCGGGATACGGTGTTTTTTTCGTATCCAGAAGGCTATGGCTCAAAAAGAAGGGTGGATGTTACGCCTTCTTTTTTCTATTATCTGACAGTGCCAGGACGAACAGTGATCGAAGAGCTGGGTAAAACCCTTTTTATCGAGGAGAAGCCGTATTCCAAGACGGATTCTTTTGATGAGATGGCCGTGTATCTTGATATGGCAAAGCTGAGTCTTCCTTTGATATTGCGACCTGTCGTTGCCGGAGAGAAAATGCAGCCGTTGGGGGCTTCGGGAAGGAAAAAGATAAACCGGATACTCAGTGATATGAAGATTCCTGTGACTGAAAAACCATACTACCCGGTACTGGCTGATAGCGAAGGGGCGGTGGCTCTTGTTGGTGCCCGAATTGCTGATCGGGTCAAGATTGATGAAGATACCCAACGGGTACTCGTCGTTAGATTTATTTGAAGACCTGGTTTGTGCCGTTTGTTTATCTTTTTTTTCTCAGTACCCGTTTGTCACCGACCCGTATCGTAAGTTTTATCTTGTCAAAATATTCAAGGATCGGGATTGAAAATTTTCTCGTCAGACCGGTAAGTTCCTTAAAACGTGGTGCGTCAATATCCCCTTCTTTTTCAATAAATTTCACAAGACGATCTGCAATATCGTCAATGATAGCACGTGAATAGTAGAGAGAATCGTTTACTTTGGCCAGGTGTTTTTCCCTCAGTAGTAAATCAAGAACCTGACGAACCATTTTTTCAGGATAGTCCTGAAATTTCTTTTTGGTTTCCTTGAGTGTCGGAGTGAAAACGCCGTTTGCGTTATACCAGGCAAGTATTTCCTGTTGCAGCTCTTCTTCGTCGGCCTGCAACGCAATACTATGTCCTGCGAGCCGGATCGCAAAACCATCCTGGACAATGGCATTTTTGCGTAACAGTTCGTTCAGACAGTAGTTGAAAACTCTTTTATCAATAGCCTTACCAAGGGTTCCGCGAAATTCTTCTTTGACCACACCGGGTTGCAGCGGATATGCTTTATGGTAGTTTTCCAGAGCCTTGAGCATTTCCTGCCTTGTTGTTTTGGCAATATCGTTTGTTACATAGCGTTGGCTGGCAGAATCGACGACCACGATTTTTTTTGTCGAGATGGGATCGGTCAACACCTTTTTGAGCTGTTTGCCAAAAATTCCGGTTCGGATTGCAAGATCAGAAAATGTGAACCCGCCAGAACCCGCTTCTTCGAGCAATACGAGTATTTTTTCAACGATATTTTTGCTGCTGAGTAATGAAAAAACTCTGGTGTTATATTCCCGGTCGCTTGCAGTCAGGCGTCGTCGTTTTTTCGGCGAGATATTGCCGACCACGGTGCCTCCTCCGATGGTCGCCACCGGGGAATAACTGCGAATTACATAATTATCACCGGGCCATACCGCAACCGGCTCTTCGAGAAGCAGCTGCACCGCCACCTCTTCTCCAGGTTGTACAGCGTCTCTGTCTAGTAACGATATTCGGGCAAAGATTTCTGCGGTACCAAGATGCACCCGAACCCGTGTCCTGTGCTTTAACGGTTTTGCTGCCGAGGCGAGATAAACAAATCTGCAATCCAGCATGTAATGGGGGTGCAGGGTGCCAGGGCTGGCCACAACCATGCCCCGCGACATCGCATTGCTATCCACTCCTTGCAGGTTTATTGCAGTACGGTGTCCTGCTTCGACGGTTTCCACCGTTTCGGCATGTACCTGGATACCACGAATCTTTGCAACCTGTTCTGTGGGATAGATTTGCATCTCTTCGCCGAGTGCGGCCCGGCCAGAGATCGAGGTGCCGGTGACTACCGCTCCAAAGCCTTTCATTGTAAAAATACGGTCAATGGGAAGTCGAAACGGGCCAAAGACCTCGTGAAAGTGATAGTTGCGGACAAACTCGTCAAGTTTTTCCCGTACTGCGTCTATGCCCTTGCCGGTGGTCGCCGACACCGGAAGAAGCGGAGCCTCTTCAAGAAATGAGCCTGCAAAAAAATCCCGGATTTCCTCCTGCACCATTTCAAGCCAGTCTTCTTCAACGAGATCGGTCTTGGTGAGTACAATGATGCCTTCTTTTACCCCGAGGAGACGACAGATCTCAAAATGTTCCACGGTCTGGGGCATGATTCCTTCATCGGCGGCAATGATGAAGGCGACAAGATCCATTCCGGTAACGCCAGCCACCATGTTTTTTACGAATTTTTCATGGCCGGGAACATCAATAATACCCAGTCTATGCCCGCACGGCAGATCAAGATAGGCAAAACCTAATTCAATAGTAATGCCACGTTGCTTTTCCTCTTTAAGCCGATCTGTTTCAATGCCTGTTAATGCCCGGATCAGGCTGGTTTTACCATGGTCAACATGACCTGCTGTGCCAAGAATAATTTCACGCATAATGGTCCTAGAAAAATTACAGGAAAGGGTTGCTCCGTTTCTCTGCCCCAATGGTTGAACTGAGGCCGCCATAGCCATGGCCGGGCCAGACCACAGTTTCTTCGGGCAGGGTCAGAATTTTATTGTGGATTGATTCTAAAAGGGTGCTATGCGAGCCTCCAGGAAAATCAGAACGACCTATGCCGCCAACAAACAGGGTGTCTCCGGTGAGCAGATTGTTCCCGTTATAAAGACAAATGCCGCCCGGCGTATGCCCTGGGGTATGAATAACTTCAAGTTCTTCTTCACCAATGAGAATCTTTTCGCCATGTTTTATCAGTCGATCTGGGGGCGGTGAGGCTTCGAGACCAAGCCGTGAAAAATATGCAGCCACCTCTTTGCGGGCAAAAAAATCGGCATCTTCTTGGTGCATCAGTATTTTGGCTCCGGTCGCCTCTCTGAGCAGCCGATTACCGCAGACATGGTCAGAGTGACCATGGGTGGCAATGATGTATTCGATTTTGGCCTGATGTTGTTCGGCAAGCGCAACAATACGATCTACGTTGCCACCAGGGTCAACAACGGCGGCCTTTTGGGTTGCTGGGCAGATAAGGAGGTAGCAGCACACCTCCATGCCACCGACAACTGTTTGAAACAATTCAAGCATTGTTATTTCCTTTCAGTAAAAAATATATTGCGGCACGATAAAACGACATTGCCACGATGAAAAACAGCAAATGGAACGCACCCTGGTAAGAGTTGGGTAACATTTTAAGTTTGATACGAGTTTTCCTTGAGATATTTCTGAATCTTTTGCCATCTATACCTTTGCTTTTATGGTCTGAATAATGTTATTTCAAGTTCCTTGAATATCTTATAATGTTTATCGTTTCCTGTTAAAATTGGACTGGAGTATGCTATTGCTGTAGCTCCAATAAGGGCATCTGCTAATTGCAGTGAATGGCTTAAAAAAAATTCCTCTACATAAAACATTGCTTTGGTAGAGATATCTTCGGAAATGTACAAAACTTTTGTATTCCAAATTTTCAAAGCTTTGCGTAATTGAGTAAGTTCTTTTTTACTTCTCATGCCTTGAATGAGTTCCATATAGGTGATAACAGAAATTTGGAAATTGTTCGTTTGCTCTATTGTATGATAGGCTTTTTCATTACCCCGTAAGTACCAAATGAGAACATCTGTATCTATAAGCATTTAAAATCTTCCTCTGCGAAGATTTTTTACGTATTCATTGACATCCTCTATTGCCTTATTGTCTTTCCACATGCCAAAAAGTTTATGTTTTTGGCATGTGGATTCTTTGTTCTCCTGGTAGGGAACAAGTTTTGCGCAGGGTTTTCCTCTATAGGTAATGACAACTTCTTCCCCTCTATTAACAGAATCAATGAGTTTTTTAGAGTGAAATCGTAAATCTTTTGCCGTTGCTTCCATGATTATCTCCCTGTCAAGTTTGCAGTAAGAAGTATAAACTTATTCTCTGGGGATGTCAATTTGAAGGTCGGAAGATTGTACCTTTTGTTCAATGCTCTTGATCGCTTACAACTATGTTAATACATTGTTGGCACATAATTCCTTTTTAGATGTCCGATTTTATCTTGAATCCTCAACGTCTACTCTTCAAAATATCCAAGCAGCTTTTGCCTGAAAAAACTCACCATATTTCTGTGATTTTATGTTGTCTGATGAAATCTTCAAGGGCTGTGATAATAACTTTTGTTTTCGTCTTCTTTTTGAGATATGCAAAGGCACAGCATCCGTTGTGATGCTGTGCCTTTATCGCACTGTGGTTTGCTTAGAAAGATGTGAGAGCTTTATGAGCCGCAGGCACAGCCACCGCCTGCCATTGGCAGAGTTACCGGAGGGGCAACAGGAGGCAGTCGGGTTTCTATGGCATTGACCACCTTGGCAAAGGCTGCAATGGCCGGGCTGTCGCTTTGTGATGCGAGATAGGGCACCCCGTCATCTCCGGCGCTGACGACCTTGGGATCCATCGGAATGCGTCCTAAAAATGGCAGCTCAAAATCACGGGCAATCTGTTCCCCGCCGCCTGATTTAAAAATATCCACAGTCTCGTTACAGTGTGGGCAGATAAAGCCAGACATATTTTCTACGACACCAGTAATTTCTACCTTGACCGTCTTGCAAAAATTGATCGATTTACGCACATCGGCCAAAGCCACTTTTTGTGGCGTGGTAACAACCACCGCTTTTAGATTCGGGATGGTCTGGGCCACAGACAACGGTTCATCACCGGTGCCGGGAGGGGCATCAATGACCAGATAGTCAAGCTCGCCCCAATCGAAATCGGCAACAAACTGTCGGATGGCCTGAATTTTCAGCGGGCCGCGCCAGATGATGGCCTCATCACGATCCTGCATCAGATATTCCAGTGACACCACCTTGAGGTTATCATTATAATTGAGTGGTGTAATCAGGGCGTTTTTTGATGTTGGCGGCTCAATAGTTCCGGTCATATTAAGCATCCTGACCACATCGGGACCGTGAATATCCACATCCATTAGGCCAACCTTATGGCCGCGTTGTGCCAGTTCGAGTGCCAGGTTGACCGAAACGGTGGATTTTCCTACACCGCCTTTTCCACTCATAACCAGAATCTTGTTTTTGATCTTGCCGAGTGAGCGGGTAATTGCGTTTTCCTGCTGGGCGAGAGCCGCCTGCTGTGCCTCCTGGGTCTGCTGTTGCGAACCGCAGCTCGAATTGCCCGAAGAGCAGGAACTATCACATTGTTCTGCCATGTCTTCCTCCTGAATTTAAATAGAAATGTAAAATGCTTGATACCGCATCACTACAGTAATGCCGCTTCCCGGAAATGCAAACAAATTTGCCCGGAATAGATAGAGTTTTCTCAGAAAATCATAATGTTCTTCTAAGGGATATTTTTGGTAAGGAAATTGACAGAAGGAATTGATAAACAAAATCCTTCAATTTCTTCATCCATAACGGCCAAGAGGTAAAAACATAAAAAAATGGCAGGGGTTTCCCCCTTATCTTCAGCAGAACCATCAGATTCATTACCAGAAAGATACAGCTGATCCATGTTTCTGACGTTTTCTGTAGTCTGGCTCGGATAGAGTTCAACCGATAACCATTTTTACCTTGTCCGAATTTCCCTTCAATCGGGATCCTGTTTCGACTATCTTCTCTGCGCTGCTGTTTGCGTTGTTTCAGTTCCTGTTTATTTGCTTCTGTCTCTTTTGGCGGACGACCCAGAGCCTTGCCACCAAAACGCACGCCCAACTCTTTGAGAAAGCGTCTGTTGTCACGAGTGCCATAAAGCTGGTCTGCGAACACAACCTCCGGGAGATAACCTAAACGATCCTTGTAACGTTCCACCTGCCTTTTAAGATCAGTACTCTCATTGAACGCATTCCAGCTTATCCTGTCAACAAAGGCGAATCCATCAGCAGTCATACTCACACTGATCTTTGCTCCAAACTCAGTGCCCTTTCCTGCCTTACCACGTACAATCGGACGAACATGAGGTTGAGAAATGGAGACAATCCGATCATCACAGCGCCTCTCTTTGTTCTGATACATCCCTTCCTGCTGATGATAGAGCAGTTGGATGATCCAGTATTGCCGCTGCAATCTATACTCCAATGGGAAAGGAGGGCAGCCTACAGCATCAAGCAGCTTGTCAATATGAGATAAGTTGCGTCGCAAATACTGTAGCTGAGACCGAATGGCACTGCGGCGAACAGAAGCTGTCATCTTCTTGTTTTTTGCATATTTCAAATACTCCTTACGAACTCGGTTCCGATAGGTACGTGGTTTCCGCACTCTCTTGTTTACTGGATTCTGACAGAAGATATGGTGCAATGCATCCATCAGTATCTTACCAAAATGATCTTTCTCTGGCTTGACAATAGGTTTGTCAAGCTGTGCCAAGAGTACGTTTTCAAAATCTCTGAACACATCAACACCCATTCGCTTACGAATCTCGACAAAGAGGCTCGGAGCAAAGGGTTGTTCTTCAGTAAAAGAAGAAAGACCAACGAAAAATTGCAGATATGGATTCTCCTGTATTTGCTGTATCGTCTCCTCATCGCTGAGGTTCAGCTTATGCTTGACCAGCATCGCCCCAATGACAAGACGGGCATCTTTACAAGGGCGACCTGTACGGCTTGACATCTGGCGATAATAGATCTGGGTAAAGTCATCCCAGGGGATAATTTCACTTAGCTTCACCCATCTGTTTTCTGGATTCAGCTTCCCGTCGAATGGCATATGAAAACCATCAAGAGTGCGCTGGCGATTGCTTTTATAGGTGGTCATGTGCAAACCTTTTAGTATGGGTTTGTTATTTTTGCTTGCACATTATACTATATTTTGACAATTATTTTACTATTATCAAATGGTTATTTGTTTTTTGATCATAACAATTCTATAGAAATCTTCAGGATAGAAGAGGTTAAAAAACGAGATGAACGTACATGCTGATATACAAATTATCCGGAAAGAGAAAAGGCGGTGGTAAAGTGAGTTATAAAAAACTGCGTCCATGTGGACAAAAAATATTTCAACAACCGGCATCTTGTAACTGCTTGATTTTACTGGTGCCCCCGGCAGGATTCGAACCTGCGACACCAGGATTAGGAATCCTGTGCTCTATCCCCTGAGCTACGGGGGCAAATTTTATGGAAGGATGCGAAATATACCACCGTGCCCCATAAAGGCAAGGAGAATTGGTGGGGTGGGGGACTTTTTAGCTGTGGCTGTAGAACTTGTGGTATGCGCCACTTTTTTGTTGAATAATCCTAAGGCCTATGGGAAAATTAAGCAAGGAGGAGGAACTCTTTTCAGGGCGGCTTGGATAACCATTTTTGTTGCTGTTTTTTATTGTTATCGAAGAGGACGAAGAGACCTGGTTATTCCAAGTACCCGTCACAGTAAATGGAGGGCGCTATGCGAAAACTTCATGAGGTGCAGCGGGTTATCACTCCGGTTGATTTTTCAGACAATTCACGGCTGATTGCGGAATCAGCGGCCTATTTTGCCGGACGGTTCGGGGCAACCATGTATGTGGTCTTTGTGGTGCAGAATTTTGAGGATTATTCCGGGTTCTTTGTGCCGCAAATGAGTATGCCGACCTTGGAGGGTGAGCTTGTCGAAGGGGCAGAAGAGAAAATGGAGGCTTTTTGCAAAGAGCTTGAGCCCATATGCCTTTCCGCTGGTATCATCAAGCTCGAACACCGGGTCTTCATGGGGGATGTCGCCGAGCAGATCGTTGAATTTACCACTGAGGTTAATGGCGATCTCATTATCATGGGAACCCATGGCTACAAGGGGCTTGAAAAAATCATGTTTGGCAGTGTTGCCGACAAGGTGGTTCGTTCCGCACTTTGCCCGGTTATGACCATCAATCCCTATACCTGCTGCCCGGACGATGGCAAGTAACGTGTTCCTTCGTTGAGTCAGCGTCTGACAGTTTTGTAAAAAGCCATCAGACGCTCTTGGCTGGACTCAGGAAAAACTTCGTTATACAAGGCGTAGCTCAGGTGTTGTCGATTTGGCAGTGTGGTACGGCGAATCGACGACGACAAGCGATAACGTAGGAGAATGGAGTTTTTACGATTCCATCAGTGTATTACCGCCAAAACCTCCCCGCTGCAAGAGTTGGAAACGCCTAGCAGATCTGTGGCGGGGAGCTTGGAGAGGTCATAGAGGCGAAGCTCCATACGGCCCGCAGTTTTTTTGGGAAACATATTTGCAATGGCCTCTGTCCACATGGCAACTACTGGTTGTGTCTCTTGGGCGGTGCCAGGAAACATTGCGGCAGCGATCTCGCTACGTAATGGTTCGTTTTCTTTTCGGAAATTTTTCACTGTTGCAACGATCTGCTGTTCTTCATGACCCAGGGTTGCTGGCAGCGGCAGGCTGAGAAATTGTGGTGCCTCGTGGTTTTGTTTTTCTCGGTAGCCTTCCAGGATATGGTCTGCGAACTCCTGGCGAGTGGTGAGAAAGATTTTTGTGTTGGGCCGTTGTGTGGCGCTCTGGTAGAGTCTCGTCCAGGCCGCAAGTTGTGCTGTTACTGCGTTATTGGCAAGGGGGTTTTGCCTGATGCGGAGCTGGAGCAGGGTTTCCAGGGCCAGGGAGGTTTCCTGTACAGGATTGCCGTGCAGGGCCTGGAACATCTTGGTTTCGTTGTATTTTGATCGGGCCAGCTGCAGGGCTATTTCTTCTTCCTCCCGGTCAAGTTGGTCTGCCAAGGCAAGGAGTAAGCGTTCCTGCCAGAGGGGCGCGGTATGCTGCTCTTTGCCGCCGAACGGCCCATTACTGAGCAGTTGTGCTGCGAGGCTGCGTGAAGAGTCTTCGATCTCTTTGGAACTGCGGTGCAGATTGGCGATGGTCAGGGCACTGAGTTGGGCCGCATAATCATCTCGCCGCCGGGCAATATCTGTGATCAGCTGAACAAAGCGTTTTCGATGTTCGCC
>PDWJ01001343.1_pt1 | contig 30735 bp, 24 predicted proteins | sample 1430881 | NCBI WGS metagenome assembly PDWJ01 (sample SAMN01162460, study PRJNA174530) | Oral metagenome, whole genome shotgun sequencing project. | biome: Marine environment; feature: Marine mammal; material: Swab sample of the gingival sulcus; isolation source: swab sample of gingival sulcus...
GTCTCTGTTTTTTATTGTTTATCTATAGCAAACCGGTAAAAATGGTCTGATTGCCTTTTGAATGGCAGAAATTTTCATAAAACGATACAACGAAAAAAACCGTAACTATTTACAACAGTTCACCTCTTATATGGAACAATATAGCGGCGTAAAATTTCACTATATTCAAAAATCACCCCAAGTTCCTGAATCAAAGGCGCTCGCAAACCTTAACCACTGGGCCTGGCTTTTTGCTGAATTTGGGCTTGCCCCGCTACATCGTCAGGGAGCATACGGAAACTTCTCCTGCAGAAAAAATGACAACACCTTCTTTATAAGCTCCTCGGGCATGGTTCCGGAACAAAAATTTAGCGCTGAAAAATACTGTCTTATACGTTATTGCGATAAAGACCAGTTGACTATTGAATACCATGGCAAATCACCGCCATCCTCCGAGACGCTTATGCACTATCTTATTTACCAAAGGCGCCCGGATATTAATGTGATTCTTCATGGCCATAACACCCTGCTGCTTGAGAACAGAAAACAGCTCAATCTTCAGCAAACCAGTATATACCATAGTTATGGCACAAAAGAACTGGCAACAGCCGCCAGTTGTCTCGCCGAAAAAGAAAATTTTTTTATTATAAAAAACCATGGATTTGTCGCCCTTGGCAAAGAGATCAACGCGACAGGACAACACACTCTTGATATGCTGAAAAGACTGATACAACTCTGTCAAGATCGATCGGCATAGGCAAAGATCTGGGCGTGCAGTGCAATTACCGCGGTATCAACTTTCAGGATACGCTCCCCCATTGTACAACAGACAAAACCCAGTTCCTCAAATCTCGCCACCTCGTAATCGACCCAACCGCCTTCAGGTCCGACGGCAAGAACGATTCGCCCGCCACTTTTTTTGAGCACTTCTCCAGGTGAATGTTTCCCGGATGGATCAGCGAGAATACCGTGTTGATAGTACGCCATTTGTCCCGGAAAAAAATCCTCGATAAATGGTTTGAATTTGCGGTGGATATGAAGTTCTGGCAAACGGGTATCGACCGCCGCCTGTTCAAGCCCTTTGCGGAGATATTGTCTATAAACCTTGGCCTGCAGCAGATTACTCTGCCAGAAACTCCTTTCAACTCTTTGACTGTTAATCAAAAAGATCCGGCCGACCCCAAGCGCTGTTACCTGACTGAGGATCCGCCTGAGCATAATAGGCCGGGGAAGCGCAAGAACAAGATCCAGCCGGGGAAGCGCAGGAGGAGAGTCGGTAAGTTCAAGATAAAGCCTTGCGGAAAAAGGTCGTTTTTCCCGCAGAAAGACGATTTGTCCACGTCCCAGCAACCCGCCAATCTGGCCTACCCGAATCCAGTCGCCCTGTTTTGCCCGCAGCACCTTTATCAGATGTTCAGCCCGTTCGCCCTCCAAAAAAACAGAGCGGCCTTGTATTTCTCCCTTGTCAAGGAGTATGATATTCATCTCTTGTCGAACACGGTATTGTTACGTTACCATTTTCAGAAAATACACTATCCACAAAAACCATCGAGTGAAATGTGATGTTTCTCTTCTACAATCTGCTCCAGTTGCTGCTTGCTCCCTTTCTCCTGCCGATACTGTTTCTCCTCGCTTTCAGCAGAGAAAAATATCGACGCGTACTCTTTCGTCTGGGAAAAGGTCTCACCAGCCAACGAATATCTGCCAACAGGACGAAGGGCAAGACATTTTGGATTCATGCCCTCTCCGTGGGAGAAACGACCTCTGCGCTGCCGCTGGTAACGGGAATTCGCCAGATGTTTCCTGACGCGACGATCATATTCTCAGTCTCAACCCGATCCGGACGTCAGATCGCGGAAAGATTTCGCGCCGGACTCGTCAATCACCTTATTGATGGTCCTTTCGACCTGTTGCCAGTAGTTTACTATTTTATAAAAAAACTCAGACCCGATTGCTTTCTTCTGATCGAAACAGACTTCTGGCCCAACCTCTTATATGTTCTCAACCTAAAAAAGATCCCGATCATTCTGGTCAACGGCAGGATATCCGATGAGGCGCTACGCGGCTATAGAAAAATGACCCTGTTTTTTCGTCCCATGTTCAACAAGATCGACGCACTCTGCCTGCAGACCCAAAATGATTGGCAAAAGATGCGCTCCTTGGGAATCAACCAGACAAAACTCCATACTCTCGGGAACCTTAAAACAGCTCTCCAGCCTGAAGTAAACAGCCAACTGTTCAACTTGCTTCGGGCCGGATTCTCAACAGACAGTCTGCTCCTTGTTGCAGGTTCAACCCATCCCAAAGAAGAGGAAATTCTTGTTCAGGCCTTTCTCTCGCTCAAGCTTCAATTTCCGGCACTTGCCATGATCATCGCGCCACGTGATATCAGCAGGGCAAAGAGTATTAAAGATTATTGCGCCCAAAAAGAATTGGCAACCCTGTTACGAACAGAATTGCCACCAGCAGGCCACCTGCCTACCGAAATAATTCTGTTGAATACCATAGGCGAACTCGCCAGTTGTTATCAACTGGCAGCTATCGCCTTTATTGGAGGAAGTCTGGTCAAAGAGCGAGGACATAATCCGGTAGAACCGGCGTTATGCTCCTGTCCGGTCATCTTTGGGCCCCATATGGAAGATTTCAGCGAAATTGCCGAGGATCTGCTCACGGCAAAAGGAGCGTTTCGGGTCGAAAATACCGCAACTCTTATCTCCACCCTGCGGCCACTGCTACAGACCAAAACAAAACGGGAACAGGCAGGAGCCGCGGCCCGAGAGTGCGTTACCCGGCAACGGGACATAGTCAATCGATATCTCAACCTTATTAGCAACTATTTGAAGTAACAGTGTGAACTATCTGATCCAGCTGGCCATATGTCACTCTCTGAGCATACTGACGCTCTGTTTCGTTCTCGGTATTACCGCTGGCTACCATATTTCTCTCTTTTCCCGCGCTACCCAGTTTACGACACTCTTTGTTTCAGTACTCCTTATCGTCTTTTTGGGAGCTGTCTGTCTTGCCAAAAAGACAGTTCAGGCCAACCTCCGGGTAATATTCCTGGTCTTTCTGGGTACCGGTCTTGGCCTGCTTCATATCAATCTCGCAACGCAACTGCCCTCAGCAAAGAACCATATTTATCATAAGATCACGGCGAAACAGGAAGCGGTTGTTATCGGGACAATGGCTGCCATGGCAAGAAGCACAACGCAAGGCGCATCGACAATCATTGAAAGCCACTGGCTTCGTCTGCCAACCGACACCACCTTTTCGCCGACAACAGGGAAACTTCTTGTTCGGCTTAACGGCAGATGGCCCAGCCAGATCCTTCCCGGCGACAGGGTTGTTGTCCGTGCCGATCTGAAACGGCCGCGAAGTTTTCGCAGTCCGGGTGCTTTTGATTATGCCCGCTATCTTGCCGAAAAAGAGATATGGATAACCGGATTTATCCGTTCTCCCCTTTTTTTGCAGAAAATTACCAACAACCAGCCGCCTCATCTTCTCCCACGAATACTGTTTTTTACCGAACGTTGTCGCAGTTATATTGCCGGCAAGTTAAACAAACTTCTTCCTCCCGACAAGGCCGGTCTCTACAGGGCAATTCTGCTCGGCGACAGGTCGGGGATTTCCCGGCAAACTATAGAATATTTCAAGGCCTGCGGCGTCCTGCATCTTCTTGCCATTTCCGGACTCCATCTCACTGTTCTCTGGACTCTGTTCTATTTCTTCTGGTATTGGCTGCTGGGCAGATCAAGATTTTTATTGCTGCATAGTTCCGTGCATACCCTTGCGGCAGTTTTTACTCTGCCATTTCTTGTCGCCTACGCTTTTCTCGCAGGTCTTCAAATGCCAGTGGCACGAGCGGTGATCATGAGTTCAGTAGTGGTCTTGGCCATTCTTGCCAGAAAACGCGTCAACGCCGCCTCACTGCTTTGCTGTGCGATACTTCTTCTGTTACTGATACAACCGATGCAGCTGTTCAGGGCCTCCTTTCAGCTCTCCTTTATCGCTGTTGCCGCAATTTTTTTCCTGCTCCCATCGCTGAGAAAATTAGCTGATCTTCTCAAAACAACGAAAAAAGATACGTACGACGTCGCTAAACTGAGAAAAAAAGCATACTGGATTTATGGAGCATTGCTGCTTTCTGCGGGAATTTCTGTACTGACCGCTCCCATCACAATTTTTCATTTCAACAGGATAAGTTGTATAGGACCTCTCGCCAACCTTGTACTTGAACCTCTTCTCTGTCTTTGGACACTGTCGCTTGGTATCATCTCCGTGCCTTTTCTCCTTGCAGGAAACGACACTGCAGCCCTTTTTTTTCTCACTCCGGGGGCAGCCGGACTGGAGCTGGCGGTCACGATTCTCGAAAAGGCGGCGGCCCTTCCCTTTGCCTTCCGATGGATCTCAGCGCCAGAACCTTCTTTTTTTCAGGGCACTCTCTGCTTTTATTGCGGTCTGATCTTCTGGATCATAGCCGGGGAGAAAATCGCTGGAACAGCAAAAAAAATCCAGCAACGCGTTGCAAATATCTGCAAAATTATTGGTAGTGGATTGCTGCTGATCTCTTGTATTTTGTTCGGCTCTTCTCCACCGCCACAGAACAGAGTCAGCTTTCTTGATGTTGGACAGGGCAGTGCCACACTCCTTGAATTTGCCAACGGTCAAACAACCCTTATTGATGGTGGTGGCCCCTTCTCTCCTGTTTCTTCTGTTGGAGAGAGGGTTATTGCGCCATATCTGCTGCGGCGTGGAAAAACAACTGTTGACCAGATAGTCGTTACTCATCCCGACGCCGATCATAGCAATGGCCTCGAATATATACTCAATAATTTTCCCCCGAAAATCCTCTGGTTACGGGCCCATGAACAACATCCGATCCAACAGCGGCTTGAAAAGCTTGCCGAAAACAGAGGATGTCGTGTTCAAATTCCCCAAAACGATGAGAAACTCTTTCTGCAAAAAGATAATTCACTGATCTGCCTCTATAACTTCGGAAAGCCACAGTACCCAACCAGCGCAAGAGAAAAAAACAGAGGGATTGTCGTTGTCGCAACGATTGGCAAGATCAGGCTGTTCTTTCCTGGTGATATTGACAAAAAAGCGGAACATCAGCTCGTTTCCTTGACCAGCCTCAAACCGGCGGAGATTTTGCTCGCCGCACATCATGGTTCAAAAACATCCAATTCAACAACCTTTCTGGCAACAATCGATCCTGAAATTGTCATCGTTTCGGCAGGAGACAAAGAGGGCATCTTCCCTTCTCATACCCTGATACGGCAATTACATTTACAAAAAAAACAGCTGCTAACCACTGCTCATTATGGAACAATTGAAATAGAAATCGGAAAGGACAACAAGCCAAAACTGTTCTATTATACAAAAGAAGCAAACAATCCATTGAAGAGATATCGTCGAACACGATATGCAAAAGAGCTCTTTTCCGGCAGCTTGACAACAAAATCGGCTGCGACGACTCATTCTTAACAGCTCTTTTTTTATCAATGTACTCATCTTCGGGAAACAGATGTCTTTCCCCGACCGATCTGGTATAGTGTCGCCCATGAAAAAATGCTTTTTATTGCAGGATATTATAAATCTGGAGTATTTTCTCCATCTCGATAAGGGGACATCTCCTGCCAGCTTGCATAAACGAGACAGAGAAATCTTTCTTTCCCAAGGGGAAAAAGCCGGCGGCGATGCGAGATCTGCCATCCGGCTCTGGCTTGCAAGCCGCATGCGACAGGAGTTTTTTGACTCTGATCTGCGCAGTCCGGGAGAAATCTTCGCTGATATCCTGCGGATTACCAACGCCATCGCAATTGCTGCCGGAATTATTGTGGGAGCGGGAACAGGTCTCGCCTTCTTTTCCTATAGCGGAACAACGCCAGTCAATGTGTTTCAGTTTCTCCTGCTCTTTATAGCTCCCCAGCTTTTTCTTATCAGCCTGCTGCTGGTCTCAAGATTTATTCAGAAGATATTTCCTGTTATCAGGATTCCCTCCTTCTACACCCTTTTTACCGGCCGCGGCCTGCAACTATTGCTTCGCAAGACGCAAAATCGCTGGTTCAAGGGGATAACGGCAGAACAACGCGGCAGTATAGCCCACGCCCTCAATATCGCAAAAATTTACAACAATCGCTATGGCTCGCTGTTTTACTGGCCGATATTCTGCATATTCCAGCGATTTGGACTGTTTTTCAACCTTGCTCTCTTGGCAGTTACCCTGCTGAAAATCACCACCAGTGACCTGGCCTTTGGCTGGCAGTCTACCATCCAGATGACCGATATCACCGTATTCCAGCTTGTCAAAACCTTTGCCCTTCCATGGTCCTGGCTGGCTGGTGAAGCAGGTTTTCCAGCCTTAACCGAAATTGCCGGAAGCAGGATTATTCTCAAAGACGGAATTTATCATCTGACAACAGCCAATCTTACCTCCTGGTGGCCATTTCTGGTTCTATGTCTTCTCTTCTATGGTGTCTTTACCCGAATACTTTTTCTTCTTGTCGGCCGCTGGATGAGTTTCTGGAAACAAAAAAACATCGCTGTTGATATGCCACAATACAGGGCCCTGTTGCAACGGATGCGAAATCCACTGGTCACAACCCAGGCACAGGATCATCCTCTTTTCGGAAAAACGGAGACAGCGCGGCCTTGCAAATGGCAAAAAAGAAAAGAGCCCCCCCCTGAAAACAGCCCTTGCCCTCAGCTTATACTTGTCGGGATTGATATTTATGAACAGTTGGTAAATCCGCAACAACAACTGGCAGAAGAACTCAAAAAGCTTCAATTCGAAGCAAGGGACATTGTTCCCTTCCAATGCAGCTATGAACAAGACCAGTTGCTATTGGATAAACTGGCAAAGATTCCTGATGACCAGGGGATTTTCCTTCTCCTTGAGGGCTGGATGGTGCCACTGGTTTCCCTCCTCGGCTATCTGGGCGGGATTCGCACGAGAATCCCGTTAACCAAAAGCATTACAATAGCCTTGACCGGCCGACCACAACAACATCCTTTCGTGCCGGTAAAAGAGCATGATTTTGCCCTATGGCAGCAAAAAATTGCTTCCCTGGCTGATCCCTATATCCATCTTATTCCACTGAGAGGTGTCGAGCCATGATTCCCGAATTTGCGATCATGGGCCATCCCAACGAAGGGAAATCGTCTGTCCTTTCCACCCTCGCCGAAGATGATTCGGTACGCGTCAGTAATATTCCCGGCGAGACCCGACAATGCCGCAGTTTTCCAGTAATCATCGACGGCAAGGAGATGATGCGCTTTATCGATACTCCCGGTTTCCAGAATCCCGGACGAGTTCTGGCCGAATTACGGCAACGGTTGAAAAGCGGGAAACACTTCCTGCAGTTATTCCGGGATGAGACAAGACATATTGCCGAACTCGATGATGACAGGGAACTGCTTGCCCCGGTCGCCAAAGGCGCGGGAATTATCTACGTTGTTGATGGTTCAAGGCCGGTGCGTCATGTTGACCGCATTGAGATGGAGATCCTTCGCCTGACAGGAAGGCCACGAATGGCAATCATCAACAGCAAAGAAGATGAGAGCAGCTACCTTGAAGACTGGAAGCTGGAATTTCGCCAGAACTTTAACTCCAGCCGTATCTTTAACGCCCATCGTGCCACCTATGCCGAACGGATCCTGCTCCTGGAAGCGTTAAAAGCGATCGATCAGGACAGACAGGAGGTTCTTGGAGAGATAATTGAGGCATTGGAAAAAGACTGGGCAGTACGCAACAGCACTGCGGCGGAAATTATTGTTTCCTTTTTGGTCACTGCCATGACCCTGCAGGTAGCAGAGAAAATTGACGATGAAACCAGGATAGAAAAAACGCGGGAAAAACTTGTCAACAAATATACCAGCCAGTTACAAACACTGGAAAAGGAGGCGCATCAAAAACTGCGCAGCCTCTATAAACACAACATTTTCAACTGTCAACTCCCCCCACAATCACTGCTCCATAAAGAGATCCTTGACCAACGCAGCTGGGAACTGCTGGGCATGACAAAACCCCAGATCCTGCTGGCGGGAACTCTCAGTGGCGCTGCAGCGGGTCTGGGCATAGACGCCGCGACCCTCGGTCACAGCTTTGGGATATTTGCCGCAATTGGCGGAGCTCTCGGCGGACTTGGCACGATATGGGGCAGTGAGAACCTCACCCGGGAAAAGAGTTTTCTCGGATTGCCCCTGCCTTCATTAGGCGGCGAAAAGCTGCAGATTGGGCCAGCCAAAGATATCAACCTGCTCTTTGTTCTTGTTAATCGTGCCTTTCTTTACTACCAGCATACCATCAACTGGGCGCATGGCCGCAGAGACTACAGCAAAAACACCATAAAACGGCAAAAACAAGGCGAAGGTTTTACCACAGAGTGGTCAACCAGCAGCATAAAAATCTGTCAGAGTTTTTTCAAAACCTTGCAAAAAACAGGGGAGACCTGTCCAAAAGAAAAAAATTTAAAAAAACTGATCGAACAAACCCTCGCAAAAATATCTGAAAGCGGATAAAAGCCGATTGTTCGCTGCCGCAACCGGCTCCTCCAGAAAAAAAATCTATTTCTGCAAAATCACCAGCGGCAGCATTTTCTTCTCTTCCTTAATAACAGTGTCGCACAGCAGCAGACGACCTTCATCTATACCATAGCTCTGCACCAGATATTGCTGAATATTTCTTGCCCTGGTCTGACCCAGCTCCTCGAGCTGGTTTCGCTCTGTTTCCCTGACCGGAACAGAAGCTCCAGCTTTGGCAAGCTGCTCCCTGCTCATAAATTCCCAGGAAGCGACAATCGGGCAAACCTGGATATCACCCTGCTTGTTGTCATCCTGCATCCTTTTACCAATCGTAACCAGACTTTTCTTCTGCTCTTCAACCAGTTCAGTCTCTCCCTGGATAAAGATCACCGGCACGCTACCCTCTTTCAGCAAATCTTCACCAAGCTTCATCCCGACATAGGCAAGAGCGCCGTATGGTCCCAGGGCATAAACCGCGTACCCGGTCAATGCCGGCACCACCGCCTTACTGATTGCGACAACGAGTACATCGGCAAGGCCGATATGCAGATCATCAACCTTGCCGGTCAAAGGCACGCTGAGATTAATATTACCATCCCTATCACGCAAAATGGAAAGAGCGGTATCAAGAGGGACGGGCAGCTGCTTGCTCAATTCATCCACAAGTTGTTTTGAGACCAGATTTGTCTTGAGTTTTCGCAGAAGTATCTGGTTATCATTTTTCAGATAGTTGTTCCGCAAGGCAACAGAGGAATCGAGTTGGAGCTGGCCACTGGCGAGCCCGGCGCCAATCGATTGCATGGTATACGGGGAAAGACTGGACAGGGGATAGTTTTTCAGGCTTAATGACAGTTCAAGACCAATATTGTCAAGAAATGGAGAGAGGCTGCCTGTTATTTTCAAAGGCGCGCGTTCTTCAAGGATTCCAGCCAGTTGCAGTGGACTTTTCTGCTCAGGTTTGGCCGAGTTGAGTTGCTCTATGGAAAACTCGGTGAGTTTCACACTGGTCTTATAGGGCAATTTCAAGGTATAATCTTCAAAGACTATCCGGTTGTCGCCGCTCATCTGTACCTTGTCCAGACGAATCGGTACCGGAATCGCCTGTTGTTCAGATGGTACTGTTTTTTCTTCCCCTGATTTACCGGTTTCTGTCTGAGAAGCCGCCGTTGCCGCGGGGCCCGTTTTTTGCATCGCGGCAAGCCGCTTGACAAGCTCGAATTTTCCATCCTTTTCACGAACGACGGTTGCCCGGACATTCTGAAAATCAAGGAGTTGAACGACAAGACCTTTTTCTCCAGACCATGTTATCCCCTCCAAATCAATCTGGGAAAGATTGAGAGCAGGTTGCGCCCCCCCCTTTTTCCTGTCATCAAGAACAGCCAGCTTATTTGCCAGCAGACTCTTAACCGATACCTCTCCGTCAAGAGTTGCGGTTAAGAAATTACAGGATATATCCTGCAGCGCGAGCAAATTTTTGCCATTGTGGCTGGCAATAATCTCCGAATTGTTCAGAGCAAGTGATGACAGTGAAAATTCTTGCAGATCAGCAGTATCAAAACCGGCAAGATGAAGAGATGGCACCGTAATATCAACAGGCATTCCGCCATCAACTTTAACGGCAAGCCTTTCAGCAAAAAGCTCTTCCATTCGCAATTCTTTTGGGCCAAGCCCCTTGAAATCTTTAAGCTCAAGACGTTGCAAACCGACCAGCTGCCGTTCCCTGTTTTCGGTAAAAAGGGCAAATTCCCCGGCTCGCAGTGAACTTGTGCTGTTGAGAGCAAACTGCTCTCCAAGAAAAAGAGTCGCTTTGGTGTTGAGCTGCATCTTTTGTTCGGTAAGAAAGAGATCTTTTTCAGCAAGCGTAATCTCCAGAGAATCGGCTGAGAGCTCACCCTCGGCATCGACCCTTTTCTCCGTTGCTGACTGAGAGAAGTGGACAGAACCCTGCCAGTCGAGCTGTTGTTCAACAATCTCCATTGGCAACTCAGGCATCGAAAAATTGATATTAGCAATCACCAGATGGCCGTCAGTTTTGACAAGATTTTCCCTGGCAAGATCGAAGAACACCTCGCCTTTCCAAACAAGGGAATCCTCTGTCGTCTGTAAAACTGGCAGCCGAAAATCAACGGTTCCAATCTCCAGCTGCCCCCTGTTATTGACCAGAACACCATCATCAATGGTTACTGTTGTCGCCCCGGTTAACCTGATCAGCTTTTCCGAGGTATCAAGTTCAACCGAGGGGATATCCAGCCTATAGCCATCTGCCTGCATTACACCGTTGGTATCAACAATCATCGGCGCATTCTCCTGCAGCCGGTAGTGTACTTTTCCTTGCCAGCGCAACATATCGGCACGGGTACGAAATGATTTACTGCCAACATCGGCTTGTGCAACAGCAATATCACCATCATATTTGACATCAATTTCGCCATTACCCAGGGTAAAATCGACCTTCCCCGCCAGCGAAAAATCTCCGTCAAAAACCGGCAACACACTCTGCAAGAGAAGATCAAGAGCGTCAAGATTGAATTTCCCTATCTCGACATTGCCGTTAAGACGCAGAGCAGGAGAAAACTGCACCTGCTTGAGGTCAAGACTGATCGGCTCTCCATTAACCGAGCCTTTCAACTCAAGGGTGCCGCTCTGACCATCACGGCTGGACAGTTTACGCAACTCAGCAGAATCTATATCGACCTGAAAATCAAAAACCGGCGTTTTATAGTGAATATGACAATCCCTGAGACTGACATTATCGGCAAGAACACCCCACTTCTTCAGCGCCTGCTGCTGCGCATCTTTTTCGCCACTGCCTTCAGCAACAGTCGTCTCCACTGTGGTCTTTGCTTTTTCCGCAGCGGGAATGGTAACAGTTGCGATCTTCCAGCTACCTGAGGCCTTTTGTTCGAGTTCGAGGAAAAGGCCCTCATAGACCACAGAAGAAAAGGAAATATCCTTTGAAAAGAGCTTGCCATATCCTATTTCAAACCAGAGGGAAGCCTGTTTCAACAAAACATTACCGTTATCAACCAGATCTACACCGTCAAGCCAGAATTTACCGGTAAAAGGATTCCAACCAATTTTTTCGATAAGAACCTGTTCGGCACCATTTTTTTTCAGCCAATCGGTAACATAATATTTGGCACCCTGGGGCAGGCCGAAGACAACAACGACAACAACCAGGACAATTACTGTCGCCAGAGCCCTGAACCAGGTTCTTTTCCAGAATGATTGTTCTGTCTTTACCGAGCCATCTCTGCTTTCCTGTTCCACTTGAGACTGATTCCTTCGTTGATCTTTTTGCCGGATATGGTCTTTTTTCATCTGTTCGTATCTTTTCGTTTACGGAGCAAGTCTTTCAGGATTCTTCCAGTTTTCACCATCTCGTATATAAAGAAATCGGTCATGCAAGCGATTAGCTCGTCCCTGCCAGAACTCAATCTCTTCGGGAACAACGCGAAATCCTCCCCAGAAACTGGGGACGGGAACCTTTCCTTCACCAATCTTGCGTTTCATCTCATCAAGTTTTTGCAAAAGCGCCTGACGAGACGATATCGGCTTGCTCTGGCTGGAAATCCAGGCGGCCATCTGGCTTTCTCTCGGCCTGCTCAAGATATACTGGGCAGACTCGGCAAAGCTGACTTTCTCAGCCCTACCACCAATTCGCACTTGCCGTTCGAGCTCCAGCCAGACAAAAAGCAGACTGACCTGCGGATTTTCAGAAATATCCATGGCCTTGCGACTACCATAGTTGGTGTAGAAAACAAATCCTCGCTTATCATAAAATTTAAGCAAAACAGTTCGTTGGGAGGGAACACCACGAGCGTTGACAGTGGCCACTACCATCGCGGTGGGATCAGGCATACTGATCCCACCTCTGCCATCAATTTCCCTGGCCTGTGTAAACCAGCGACTGAACTGATCAACCGGATCAGCAGCGAGTTCACTGCGAGAAAGACCACCACGAAGATACTCTCGACGACTTTTTCCAAGATCCATAATGTTATTGAATCCCTTCCAGTCGCCAGTCCTGAGTTCCCGTCGGGCGTGCCCAGCTCCACTCTTCACAGAACTTCACAGGAACATTCATATCACCATCTACAAGCTCACCCGTGGTATCACTGACAGTATAGTCAAGCAGATTTGCGGTAAAACGGACAGTCACAAAATCCTCATGGCCATCACTGCCGGCAGCAACGATATCAACCCCGCGAATAGCAACAGACTCCAGTTTATTGATAATACCTTTTCTTTTCATCTCCTCAAAATGACGTTCATATTCAGAGGCAAGCTGTTCTCCAAGAAGATGACGATACGAGTTGATATCACGCCGCATCCAACCGGCCTGAACCTGAAAGAAAACATCCGAGGCAACCTCCTTGAAATAGTTTGGATCAAAATCCCGGTCGTAACGGCGAATCTGGGCAAGTCCTTGATCAGGCGAGACAGTTTCTGAAGCTGCTTTTTCTCCACCAAGATCACTGCCGATATCGGGGGCAATGGGTTGAGTCCTCGCAGCTGCTCCCCATTGCTGACCAGGAAAATTCCACTGGCCACCACCATTGCCAAAAGATGTGGGCCCTCTGCTTTGTCCTTTAAGATTATTGCCGAATCTTCGCCATAACCACCAGCCAACTCCGACAACAAGCAGCAGCGGAAGAATTCCCATCCCCTGTCCACCCATACCGAAAAGAGAACCAAAAAGCAGGCCTCCAAGAGCGCCACCAAGGAGCCCGCCCATAAGTCCCCGGCTAAAACTGCCACGCTGATTCTGCAGCCGACTTGCAGCGGGAGCCGTTTTCTTGAATACAGGTCTTTTCATCCGGAAAGAACGGCCACCCTTAAAAGAGCGGGCCTCTGCATAATCGGTGGCGACGGTTATTTCAACTGCCGAAACACAAAACAAGGTTGCCATTATTATCGAAAAAAGGGTCAGAAATCGTTTCATAGTCATCTTTTGTGTCGTTTTTTTATAAAAATGGGGTTAAGAAAATTCCAGCTTCTGATACAATATATCTTTACACGCTCTACTATAGTACTTACTGCCCATATTGCCATAACGTTTCAATCCTTTTTCATGTCCTCCATTCTTCTTGTCTCCCCTCCCCTCGATAACGCCTGCGAGCCTCCCGCATCACTGGCCTTTCCTGCAGGAGCATTACCAAAGAGAACCTGGCGAGTTTTTGCGATAAACCTAAAAGCTCAACTCCGGTTACTGAAAAAAAGTGCTTCTGAAACAGAAGCAAGCGGCATATGGCGCAAACGGGCAGTACTGGATATCAACAAACTGCTGCATCTGGCCGGGCAAAAACACAACATACAGCTCAATCTCAGCGATTACAAGAGCAGGACGCTCTCATCTCTTTCAGTTGCAGATCCTATCCATGCGACAGAGAGCTTCGCTGAAAATATCCCTTATCCCTTTTTCACCTCAAACCATGCAGCACTGTTCACTGCAAGTTTCGGAAGGACAAAATGACAAATCAAGAAGAGATCATTCTCGTTATCAATCCGGGTTCGACATCAACCAAACTGGCTATCTATTCAGGAGAAACAGAGATTCACTTTTTAAACAAGGAGCACTCTCTTAAAGATCTTGTCCAATTTTCCACAATCAATGACCAGATCAGCTTTCGAAAAAAGGTAATAAGAGAATTTGTTTCCGCATGCGATATCAAATTGACCGATCTGGCCGCTATTGCCGTTCGTGGCGGAGTTATCGGCAAACTGGAAAGCGGCGCCTATCTCGTTGACAAGACTCTGGCTGAAGCATCCTATACTACCCAGACTCCTCACCCCTCCAATCTGGCACCGGTTATCGGGTATCAACTTGCAAAAGAGGCAGCAACCGGAATACACGCCTATATGTACGATGCGGTCTGCGGCTGTGGGATGCCGGAGGAGATCTTTCTCTTCTCCGGTATTCCCGAGCTGGAACGGGTCTTTCTGACCCATGTTCTCAACAGCCGGGCCGTAGCGACAGAGCAGGCAAAAAGGGATAATATGGCACTGGAAGACACCACCTATATTATCGTTCACATGGGTGGAGGAATTACCACAAATCTCCTCAACAAAGGAAAAATTGTTGATCTCGTTGCCGATGATGAAGGCACCTTCTCCCCGGAGCGATCGGGAGGAGTTCCCTGCAGGAAACTGGTCAAACTCTGTTACTCCGGGAAGTATAATGAACAGGAGATGCAAAGCCTTCTCAAAGGAAAAGGCGGGATGATGGCCTCTCTGCAAACCAACGATTTTTGCGAAGTGGAAAAACGCATTGACGCTGGCGATAAAAAGGCGCTGCTCATCCTCCGGGCAATGGCACTGCAAATAGCAAAAGATATCGGTTCCCTGGCTCCCGTTGTTGGCGGAAAGATCGACAAGATAGTTCTTACTGGCGCACTGGCTTGCTCTGACAGACTGGTAGCACTTATCAGCAGACGGGTTGAATTTTTGGCGGAAATCGCGGTAATCCCCGGTTCATTTGAGATGGAGGCTCTTGCCAGAGGGGCGTTACGGGTATTACGTAACCAGGAAAAAGCACAACAGCTCTAATTGGAAATCTTCACAAAATTGCCCAGATAAAAAAAGAGTCAACCAGAATTTTTCCCGCTGATAAAAGCAAAAAAATATCCCGCCGCCAAAACAGGTAAGCAGCGGGATATTTTTCCAATCACTTTTTAAACAGCGGCGATAATAAACACAGGCTGTCAGTCACTCAAGGCCTTAGACCATTGCAGCAGAATGCGGGGAAATTCAAGCACGCTGGAATCTACATAGTGAGGCAGAGAGAAAATAGCCTGATTTTTTATCGCCGGGATAGCTGCTGTCTCGGGATGTGTTTTCACGTACGTTGCCAACGCTTTTTGTCCCGCATAGGCGTTACCGACAAGAACGATAACATCAGGATTTGCCGTCAACAAGGGATCGAGAACCAGGCCATGCTTTCTCTTTTGAACGGGATAATGCCCCTTCGACGACTTGCCGTCTGCAGGTTTGAAAGCATCTCCGACATTGGTACATCCCATAGGAGTAAGAAAAAAATGGTCGGTGTAAAAGCCAGGCGCTTCGACCCGGAGAGACAATTTTCCGGTATCATGCTGATAGGTTCCATTAAAAACAAGCACCTTCTTCCCTAACTCTTTGGGAATCATCGCTTGCGCTTTGGCCAGACTTTTCTTGTATTTTTCAAGAAGGGCATCTACCCGATCTTCCCGTCCCACCAGTTTTGCGACCTGTCTGACTGCCGATTCGACACCTCCCGCAAAGTCCACATACTCTACGGTCACATCTGAGCCCTTAAGAATCTGGGCGATACTGTCCGGTTTTACCTCTGGCTTGTAAAGACAAAAATGGTCAGTTTTTTCAGCAATAACCCGCTTGACACCGAATTTTTTCAACGCATCAGGAATAGTTTGCTTTTTTTTCACCGTGGTAAACATTGGACAGCCGAGAATCTGACTGCCAATTCTCAATTTTTGGGCCATCTTCCACTGTGAGCCACGAACCGACATCGCCTTCGGCAATACCCCAAGATTGTAGGCAATATCAACAACGCGATCCCCAATGATAATGGCATCAATTGTTTCCGGTGGCAGATCTTTCATTCCTGCTTTGACATCCAAAGCGAGAAGGCCCGGGGAAAAGAACAGGAAAACTGCGACAATCCATACCGACTGCTTTCTCAGTAAACGATTCTTTCGAAAAAGATGTTTCATGGTTATACTCCTGGCAAAGACCGTTGATCAAAATTTCAAGGCAAGTTTACCTATCACCCGAAAATCTTCAGAAAGCTGCTCGCCATTCAGATCCCGATAGACAGTCAACGGCACACAAAGTCCCATATGCATTCCCTTGTAGAACTTGAAATGTAACCCTGGACTCAGAAAAAGGAGATGCCCCCCAGAATTTTTCTGCTTCTTTCCTTCCAGTTCAGCTTTGGACTTGACCTCTCCATTTACTTCAAGCTGGAGGTCAAAAGAGCTGGAAAGCGCATAGCCATAGGAAAGATTATATTTAAAGACATCAGGTCTTTCAAAATCTTTGGCTCCCAACTCTCCTTCCGTGGTATTTTTATAGAGGAGGTGGCTGCCAAACCAATGTGGCCCCTTGACTTTATGGGCACCAATTTCAAAAACGGGGTTCCACGAACCTCCTCCCGGCTGAAGATAGCCAGGCGTTTTCCCAACGCTGTCTTCCACATCTGTCTCTCCGGTTGGCATTTCCAAACCAAGGCCGAAGGCAAGGTTAAAGGGATCTTTCTTTTTCTGCGACAGGATTCGATAACGGCCAAAAAGGGTTATATCACCAAAGCCGGTATTGTCATCATCAAACTGGGCTTTAAAGGATTTACGCTCTAATCCCTTGTCAAAAAAAGGAATTACCAGGCGCGCATCAAAATCATTGAGTATTCCGGTGCGAAGAGTGAGCTGGTACTTCTGCAGAGTCTTTTCATAAGGCTTTTTCCCCGGTTTCATCCCCGGAACAGGACGAACAAAGGAGATCTCATCACTTCCACTGTAAAGCTGATCCTGGGTAAAGGTAATATATTTGAGAATAACTCCATACTCTCCAGGATTATACACGCCACCATTACTCGAGTTTACGGCACCGACAGGTTTTACGTTCTTGCCTTTTTTCTGTTGCGCAGCTGCCTGTACCGTTGTTACCAGAGCCAGGACAGAGACAAACAGCAGCAGAAGATGAAGAATGGATCCTTTTCTTTTCAGGACAGATAACATTTTCATTTCACACTCCTTTTCCCTGACAGTAAAGGGCTTATCCCTGAATTATTTGCCTGTAAATTCAAACAGATCAAGAAAAAATAAATGCTTCAAATAAACAACCCGCTCTATTATCACTTGCAAATAGTATTACCAAAAAACAGCGTTGGCACGTTCTCCAACCATAAAGATTACCAACAGAAATTTTCTTAGCAAATGCTAATTTTACAACATACCCTTTTACTGTCAACCATTTTGTGTATATTCAAAAAGTACCCGCAAATCTTCAAACTGGTTGCGGGGATTTCACTGGGGTAATTCCAACTCCGAATCAATGATGTCTATCGCTTGCTGAGCCTGTTCCCAACGGCTGTAGTTGCGATCCAGGCGACGTTGACAATCCTGATACGCGCGACATATTTCACTCCATTTTTCCTGATCGCCATAGAGTCCAGGATCGGCCATTGTCGCCTCAAGTGCGTCCTTTTCGCTCTCAAGTTCTTCAATCCTCTGTTCCGCCTCGTCAAGCTGCCGGAGCCATTTTCTCGCACGTCTACTCCGCTCCTGACGCCGGGCCGCCTCAAGGCGTTTTTGTTTTTTACGCTCTTCCCGGCTGCCGCTGCCTTGTTTTTCACCAGCCTTTTGCGGCTGATCTTTCTCCTGCTTGAGCACGGCGGCTGCTTCCAGTTTTTCTTTTTTCCGCAAGTAATCAGCGACATTTCCCTCATAAAGAGTGAGTCTGCCACCACGCACCTCCAGCACCTTGTTGACAAAGCTATCGACAAAATAGCGATTATGGCTCACCACAATAATCGTTCCGTCATACTGCGTCATCGCCTCCCGCAGCACTTCCTGAGAACTGATATCCAGGTGATTGGTAGGTTCGTCAAGCAGCATAAGATTAGCCGGAACAGCGATCATTTTTGCCAGCGCCAGGCGGCTTTTTTCCCCTCCGGAGAGCACCGCCACCTTTTTGTCGACATCATCACCACGAAACAAAAAGGCACCAAGCAGAGAACGCTGCTGGGTTATGGTCAAGCCCTCTCCTGCCAAAGCCATGGTCTCAAGCACCGTCAGCTCCTGAACCAGATCCTGAGCCTGATGCTGACCAAAATAAGTCATTCTGACATGAGCCCCAAAGGTAACAGAACCACTGTCAAGCTCTGTCTGGCCGGCAATGATTCTTAACAGCGTCGATTTTCCCGCGCCATTGACTCCCACTACCGCGACCTTATCTCCTCTGTTTAACAGCAGTTCAACCCCGGAAAAAACCTGTCTGCTTCCATAACTCTTATCAATTTCCGCAAGTTTTAAAACATCTCTTCCCGAAGCAGGTGCCGGTGGAAATCGAAATTTGATCTGCTGTTCTTGCCCGGCAATCTCGATCAATTCAAGCTTTTCGAGCTGCCTTACCCGGCTCTGAACCTGACGAGCCTTGGTTGCCTTGGAACGAAACCTTTCCACAAATCGCATCGTCTGCCGAATCTTTGCCTGCTGATTGTCATAAGCACCCTTTTCAATCTTCCGTCGCTCTTCCTTCTCCCTTATATAGAAAGAATAGTTGCCCTTGTAGACATCAATTCTGCCAAAACTCAGTTCCCAGGTTAATTCGGTTGTCTTGTCAAGAAAGGTCCTGTCATGGGAGATGATAACCATCGATCCGTTATAATCGTTGAGAAATTTCTCCACCCAGGTCAATGACTCGAGGTCAAGATGGTTGGTAGGTTCATCAAGAAGAAGCAGACTGGGCTCTTCCAGCATAATTTTTGCGAGTTTCAAACGCATCTGCCAGCCGCCGGAAAAAGAAAATGCCGGTTTTCCCATATCTTCCCTGGAAAAACCAAGCCCAAGTAATACTCGTTCAATCCGGCCTTCCAGAGCATAAATATCACTGCCGTCAAGTCTCTGCTGCAACTCTCCGTGACGCCGCAAAAGATCCTGAAACTGCGGGCTTTCAGGAGCAATTACCGCCATCTCTTTATGCAGCGATTCCTGCTCGTTTTGCAAAACGAGCAAGGGGGTAAAGGCCGTCTCCGCCTCTTTGTAGAGCGAACGCCCTGAAAAAAGCTCATTTGACTCCTGCGGCAGATAGCCGATGGTAAAATGCCTGGAGCGGGAAATCACTCCGTCATCTACGCTCTCCACCCCGGCCATTATCTTCAACAGAGTCGATTTTCCGACACCGTTAACGCCAATCAGGCCAATCCTGTTGCCCTGGTAAACCTGCACCGAGATATTTTTGAACAGATATTTATCGCCAAAACGAATATCGAGATTATTGACAGACAGCATAAAAACTTCCTTTCTTAACAGCAGGATCAGCGGTAATGGCGTAACGCCCTGCAAAACCAAGGGCATCGAGCCGTTTCCTGTTTTCCTTGTTAACACCGATAGCCGCCGAAATATCACGATGAGACACCGTTATCATTATCTTTTTTTCTTTTTCAACACCTTGTAAGCTATGAAGAAATCTTTGCAGCCAGATTCGGGAACGAACCAGCTCGCCAAAAGACGGATGATATGGTCCGGCAACGATACTCTCTTCAAGAGAAGGTGAGGGCTGTAATCCCATCCGGATAACAGTAACATTTGCCTTTTTGGCAAGTTTGGAGGCTGCCGCGCAAAGACAAACGGCTGCAGAAAGAGAAAGAGGCTGATAGTTGCCGCCGTTATAAAGATCTGCCATTACTGACTCCCGAATTACGAGTGCAGGATAAAGACGCAGCAGATCAGGCTGCAACCTCAGAATATCGCGAACCCCCCGAAGAAAACCAAGGCAGCTTTCGCCAGGCAGACCGGGCATAAGCTGAACACCCGTGATAAACCCCATCTCTTTCAACAGGTTCAAAGCCTGCCTGCTTCTTGCTGCGGTATGTCCGCGACGGCTAAACCGCAATACCTTGTCGTTCATCGACTGAACACCAAGCTCAACAGTACTAACGCCAAAATCCTGTAACAGAGAGCAGCTTTCTCGATCAATACAATCGGGGCGGGTAGAGCAGCGAATAGAGTCTACCTGGCCCTTTTCAAAAAAAGGCTGAACTTCAGAAAGCATCGTCTGCTGCTCTTTTAATGACAAACAGGTAAAGGAACCTCCAAAAAAAGCAACCTGAACAGGCCGTCTTCTCCTCTGGGCAGCTTCTCGCCTAAGCCACGCTTCAATAATTGTCGTAATCTCGCCAGGAGCAAGGGAGGTTCTCCTGCGCTTGCCCGAAATTCTCTGTTGATTACAAAAAAGACAATCGTGTGGACAGCCCTGATGAGAAAGGAAGAGAGGAATAATAAGCATTGCCATTCATATTCTCGTAAGCGCATCGGCGGCAGCGCGCTGCTCGGCTTCTTTTTTTGAACCGGCAACTCCCCCGCCAATTTTTTCGCCCTGAAACTGCACCGAAACGGTAAAAATTCTCGCATGAGCCGGTCCTTCTTCTCTCTCGATACTATAGGTGGGGGCTTCGCTATGTTTTTCCTGCAATATTTCCTGAAGACGACTTTTAGCATCAGCTGCCTGCAGACGTTTTCTTTTCTCCTCAAGGCCTGGGGAAAAAAATCTCTCCATCACCTCGACCACACTGTCATATCCGCCATCAATAAAGATCGCGCCGGCAACCGCCTCCCAGGCACAGGAGAGAATCCGGGATTTCTGCCGCCCATTGGTGCTCTCTTCGCCCTTACCCAGCTCGAGAAAAGCTCCCAGATCCGCCTTCAGAGCAAGCTCGGCCAGATGCTGCTCGTTCACCAAAGACGCCCGTAATCGAGTAAGAAACCCCTCGCGCAACTCATCATATCTTCGCATAAGCAGATATCCGACCACCAGATCGAGAACCGCATCTCCCAGAAACTCAAGCCGTTCATTGTCCCCGCCATGCACCGCCTGCTCAAAGGCAAAGGAAGAATGAATCAACGCTCGTTGCAACAGACGAAGATCAGTAAAGCGGTAGCCAATAATATTTTCGAGCTCGGCAAGCTTTTTTTTGTTGCCGCGTACAAGGGAATCAAGATCCAGCCCCATTTTCAAATTTTCCTTGTCAAATTTTTCTGCTGTGGTATATCTCTTCGCGAAACAAAGGGCGACGTGGCCAAGTGGTTAAGGCAACGGTCTGCAAAACCGTTATTCATCGGTTCGACTCCGATCGTCGCCTCCAGAAATTACAAAAGGCTGTCCAGAAAGGACGGCCTTTTTTTGCACTGTCCGACAAAAATATTCTGCCACAACCAATAGTACAACGCGATATAAGAGATATCTCCTCGATGTTACCGCCAAAAAACATTATAAAAGATAAAAAAACAGCCGTCGACAGAACAGGCGTTATCGTCTGCCCCTATCGCAACCAACTAAGCATACCTCCTGATCCGCAAGGAGGCAAGAATGTTATCTCCATCTTATCAGAACATCTTCAGTTGATTATTCCGATAAAACAAAAGAGAACTAGAATATTGTCTGGGATGGAACTTTAATCTCTTTTTCGGATAAGCTCCCTTCCTGCAGGACAAAACAACGATCCATCGCTTCTGCCAGCTCCAGGTTGTGGGTGACCATGACAACAGCCATCTTTTTACTGTGACAAAGCCGCTGCAACAGCTGAAAAACCTGTTGACCAGACCGCAGATCAAGATTGCCGGTCGGTTCATCGGCAAGCAATAAATCCGGAGAAAGAATAAGGGCTCTGGCCAGGGCCGCCCGTTGCTGTTCTCCTCCCGACAACTCGCCTACTTTATGGTGCTGGCGATGATCAAGCTCTACCTCGGCAAGCAGTTTTCTGGCTTTTTTCCGCAACAATCTTCTCGAATTACCAGCAATAAGTCCCGGGATCATAACATTTTCAAGAGCAGTGAAGTCGGGAAGAAGGTGGTGAAACTGGAAGATAAAACCGAGCGAACTGTTCCGGAATGCCGCTCGTTCAGAGGCCGATTTTTCAAGAAGCATTTCACCCTGGTAATATAGTCTGCCCGAAGAGGGAACATCAAGGGTGCCTAGCAGCTGCAACAGAGTCGTTTTTCCAGAACCGGAAGCCCCGACAACAGCTGTCATTACTCCTGAAGAGATTTCAAGATTGATATTTTTCAGGACTTCAATTCTCCTTGATTGCACTCCATAGCTTTTACAGATATCTTCTGCCCGCAACAGGCTCATGACAGTACCTCCCCGGGATGAACCTTGGAAGCCTTCCATGAAGGATAAAGCGTTGCCAGCAGCGTGATAATAATCGAAGAAAGGGCGATAATCGTCACATCCATCGGAAGAACCTTAATCGGCAGGGTCGTCATCGGATAGACGTTGGAAGGAAGTTCGATAAACTGATAACGGGCAAGCAGTTTGCAAATTGCAAGTCCTCCGACAACACCGAGTATTGTTCCGGTAATACCAATAACTGCTCCCTGAAGGAAAAATATACCCATGATTGACTTTGATGTCGCTCCCATTGATTTAAGAATGGCAATGTCGCGGGTTTTCTCCATCACAACCATGACCAGAGCCGAGACGATATTAAGGGCAGCTACCAGAATAATAAGAGCAACGGCAATAAACATTCCGATTTTTTCAAGCTTGAAAGCGGCGAAAAGATTGTAGTTCATTTTCATCCAGTCTTTTGCTGCAAAGCCTGGCCCCAGCTTTTCCTCAATAGCACCTGCAATTCTGTCGGCATTATCGAGTTCCTTTGCCGCAACCTTAATCTCGAGCCCGTGAACAACATTGCCAAGCGCGAGAAACTGCTGGACATCAACGAGTTCCATATAGGCGATTGTGGAATCATACTCATACATTCCGGTTTCAAAAATACCGGCAACACGACAGGTTTTAATCTTTGGGATAACTCCCATCGGTGTCAATGGTCCGGAAGGTGAGATCAATCGCACCTTGGAGCCTGGTTTTACCCGCAGCTGTGCGGCAAGATTTTTGCCAAGAATAATGTTGGGGATATTTGTCTTTGCCGTTTGCTTGAGATCATCAATTTTCCCCGCAATCATCTGTTCGGCAAGCTTGACAACCCCCTTGGCACTATCGGGAGAAATTCCCCTTAAAACCACACCATTTCCACCCGAACTGGAGCTGACAAGTGCCTGGGTATAGATATACGGAGTTACCGCCTCGACCTTATCAACAGAGAGAATATCCTTTTCGATCTGGGGATAATCCATGATCAAACCCTGGTAGCTCTGGACAATGATATGAGAGTTAAGACCAAGAATCTGGTCACGAAGCCCGGCGGTAAAACCGGCATAGACAGCAAGCACAATAATCAGCGCGATTACCCCGACAGTAATTCCGGCAACGGAGATCATCGAAATCAGTGAGATAAAGCCATGCTGATGTTTGGCCCGCAGATACCTGCGGCTGATAAACCATTCGTACATTAGCGGTACCTGAAGATTTTATCATTCATGATTAAAAACCTCAGGTTTCAGATGGGGAAAAAGAATGACGTCACGAATACTTGGCGCATCTGTCAGCAGCATAACCAGACGGTCAATGCCAATACCCTCTCCGGCAGCAGAAGGCATCCCATACTCCAGGGCGCGAATATAGTCATGGTCAAGCTCGGGATGAATCTCCTCGTCATCTCCACGATCGGCAATCTGCTGTTGAAAACGTGTCCTCTGATCCGCGGGGTCGTTAAGCTCGCTGAAGGCGTTGGCCAGCTCCCTGCCCGTGATAAAAAGCTCAAAGCGGTCGGTTACTTCCGGATCTTTATCGTTACGCCGGGCCAGTGGCGATACTTCCGTGGGGTAAGAGGTGATAAAGGTCGGATCAATCAGTTTCTCTTCGACCAGCAGCTCAAACAGTTCAGTGCGGGCCTTGCCCGGGCCTGCCCCCTGTGGCAGTTCAATGCCTCTTTCCCTTGCCATTGCCATGACCCTTGTGTCATCTTCGACATCCTCTTGTGCAAGACCGCCAACCTTAACCAGAGACTCAAGCATGGTCATCTTTCGCCAGGGAGGAGTGAGATTAACCGGCGTTCCCTGATACTCTATCCGCATAGAGCCGTTGACCTGCTCGCAGATCGAAGAAATCATTCTCTCGGTTAACCTGATAAGGTCTTCATAGGTGGCGTAAGCCTGATAAAACTCCAGCATGGTAAATTCGGGGTTGTGACGGGTGGAGAGCCCTTCGTTACGAAAGTTTCGATTGATCTCGAAAACCCGCTCCAGCCCGCCGACAAGAAGTCTCTTGAGATAGAGTTCCGGCGCGATTCGCAAATAAAGATCCATATCAAGAGCGTTATGAAAGGTGCTGAAAGGCTTGGCGGTAGCGCCACCGGGAACCGGCTGCATCATGGGAGTTTCCACTTCCATAAACCCTTCATTGTTAAGAAATTCGCGAACGAGATGAATAATCTGCACCCTTTTCCGGAAGGTCTCACGACTTTTCGGGGTAACGATAAGATCAACATAGCGTTGCCGATAGCGGGTTTCCACATCAGAAAGACCATGCCATTTCTCTGGCAATGGCCGGAGCGCCTTGGCGATCATGACCAGATCCCTGGCCTGCAGAGAGAGTTCTCCAACCTTGGTCTTAAAAAGGATTCCCTCAACTCCGACAATATCGCCAATATCCCATTTCTGGAAAGTGGCAAACAGGCTGTCGCCAACAATATCCTTTTTTACATAACATTGCAGTTGGCCATCACGGTCTGCCAGGGTAAAAAAGGCGGCCTTGCCAAATTTTCGCATGGCCATAACTCTTCCGGCAATGGAGTATCTTGTTTCGCTTTCGTCTTTTTGCTGTGGCTGAAAAGTATCTCCTTTAAGGCGAAGCTCTGAAGTCTTATGTTCGGGATAAAAGGTATTGGCGTAGAGATCGACACCGAGCTCGGCAAGGGCCCGAGCCTTTTCCTTGCGTTGAGCAATTGCTTGATTTTCTTCACTCATTGGTTCAAAGTTGTTGAATATTTTTTTCGTGGCAACAGGAAATACCAAAAACTTCTATAGCTGATAATCTTTACAGGTTTCGATAATATCTGGATCTTCTGCATCCATTATCTACAGAAAGAACAGAGGCTGTAAACTGAAAAGCCCTATCTGACAGCCTCATTAAAAAAAATCAACCTCTCAAAATTCCTCTGCGTTTTTCAATGATAACAAATGTAGGATAATTACCTGTAAATAATAACCATGTCAATTCTTTTGCCTTGTGAGGCAGATCAGTCTTGCCTGAAAAAACAAAACACTGCGTCGACATTGGGTGTTGTTCCCCCGATATCCCTTCATTTTTATAATATTGTTCCTCTTGTGCTCATAAAAAACGAGGCAATAAGCCGGATCTTTACCAGCTGATCTTCTCTTTCTGCAAAAAATAGTGTAACAGGATGGTATGAGAAAAACTGTGGCGCAGAATATTACGCCGTATCATCTCGAGAACTTCACCGATAAAAAAGACCTCGACCTCAATATCTTCCATAGGATCAAGTTGTTGCGGTGAGATTTTTACCGCCTCTTCCACCAGAACCATGGTCAGGGTATTGGTCTGAATTGCCGGGTTTGGCGAGATTTCCCCAAGAATTTCCGCCCTCTTTCCGATAAATCCACTCTCCTCTTTCAGTTCACGAACACCTGCCTCAAGAGCAGTTTCTCCTGGCTCGACAACGCCCCCGGGAACTTCCCATTCCATACGTTCTGATCCAAAACGAAACTGACGCACAAGAACAATCTCTTTTTGTGGGGTTAGAGCAAGGATATTTACCCATGGAGGCAGCTCCAGACGAAAAAACTCCTTTTCCATACCGTTTCTCGGATTACGTATCTGCGCCTTGGTTGCCCTGTACAGTTTGTTGTTGGAGATTTCTTCTCTTTTCCTGATATTCCAGTTATGCTGTTGCGTTTGCTGCATGGTTTTTCCTGTTGTCAGTTAAAATTTGATACCGTATTCTAAAAAAAATTATTTCTCTTCGAAAGGAGTACGATATGCACGAACAGAAAAAATTACAGGCACTTTTTTTTGATTTTGACGGTGTTATCGTTGATTCCTGCACAATAAAAGAGAATGCTTTTTTGAAAATTTTTGCAGGGTTTTCTTCAGAAATTATCGACCGGATACTCGAATACCACCGGCTCCATGGCGGAATCAGCCGAGTCGAAAAAATTCGCTGGGCTCATGCTGAACTGATCAAAAAACCGCTCAGTGAAAAAGATCTTGATCTCTGGGCAAACCACTATTCCAGCCTGGTGGTCGATGCAGTTGTCAAAGCACCCTATATTGCCGGTGCCAGAGAATTTTTGGAGTATTGCAGGGTAAAAAAAAATGAATTGCCGCTTTTTGTCGTTTCCGGCACACCTCAACCCGAACTACAAGAGATAGTCACCCGCCGCGGACTTGATAAATATTTCACCCGGATATTGGGCTCTCCTGTCGGTAAACCGGAACATATCGACAATCTTCTCAAGCAGTATCGGCTTTCTCCCGGTCGATGCCTGTTTATCGGGGATGCAATCACCGATTACAACGCGGCACTCGCAACCGGTCTTCATTTTATCGGCATTCGAGGGGCAGTGGCTTTCCCAGAAGGAGTCACAGTCTTGTCTGACTGTCGCAACCTGAAAGAGATGCTCGCTGGATGCGAAATGTTCTAATATAGAGGAGAAAATATCCCGACGGCAAAGATCCGCAGGGTTATTTTCTCCTGTCTTTCTGCTATTATCCTCTCAGGATTGCTTCCGCCGATTCACTCTGTGCTTCAGTAAGAAATGGGATGCCCGTTTCTCTTTCTGTCTCACGATTGGCACTGAACAGCTCATCTCTGGTTATTTCCGATACATTAAACTTTCGGACGCCAGCCATTAACTGCTGCAATCCGCAGGTAAGCTTATCAACATAACCAGCCATCGCCACAGCTCCAAATGGAATTTTCTTCATTTCATCGGCACCAACCTTTTCTTTTACCTCTTCCCAGGCAGAGAAAATCTCTTCAGGATATTTGCCGAAATTTTTCACACTTGGCGGCAACTGATCCCAGTTGCCATTTATTTCAGCTCTTCTTTCCGGGTAGAAGGTTCCCTCGATATTACTTCCCAGATATCCGGGAATCATCGGCGCTCGTCCCATACAAACCATCTTTGTATATGGCGCTCCCAGGGCCAGTGCCTTGAAAATATGGTCTTCTCTGGCAAAACCACCGGCAAAGGCAATATCGGGAACCTTGATCCCCTGTTTGTCGAGGATTTTACAGAAATCATAGGTTTTTGCGTGAAGAAGCAAAGATGGCACGCCCCACTGTTCCATCATATTCCAGGGGCTCATGCCGGTACCTCCTCCAGAGCCATCGATAGTAAGCAAATCAAGCTCGGCATCAGCGGCGTAACGAATAGCCATGGCGAGAGCCTCCATCCCGTATGACCCGGTTTTAAGAGAGATTCTTCGAAAACCGATACGGCGTAAATATTCGACCGATTTCATAAAGGATTCACGAACCTGTTCGACCGTATCGAGCTCGGTGGCTCCCAGGCGACTGTGCCTGGCAAAAGCGGTAATGGCACGACGATCAAACGCAGCCTGGACTTTTGGATCAGTGGGATCAGGATCAACCACATAACCGCGCTCTTTGAGAAAGATGGCGTAATCCATTGATTTCACCTGAATTTCCCCGCCAATAACCTTGGCGCCCTGGCCCCATTTCATCTCAATGATGACATCATCGCCATACTTGTCTATGACATATTCGGCCACGCCGTTTCTGGTATCTTCAACATTAAGCTGGACAAAGATTGTGCCATAGCCGTTTGCATACCGTTTGTATATTTCAATACGTCTGTCCAGTTCGGGAGCAGAGACCAGCCTCTTACTCGAGAATTCAGAGCCGCGGTCAACGCCGACAACATTTTCTCCAATAACGGCGGGAAATCCACAAATTGCCGCACCAGAGGCAAACGCGTTCCAGTATTTAGTGGCGATAAAGGTCGAGCCGAGAGCGCCTGTCATGATAGGCATACGACATTTGACCTTGACCTGGTTACCAAAAACCGTTTCCGTGTTGACATTGGGAAAAATGCAGTCATCGGGATCCTTGCTCATTCCCGCATCTAGTCCGGAAGAGCCATAGACATAGCCCTGGATTCGTAAAGCGTGATATCCCAGGCCAACAGAGGTAACATTCCCTGAACCTGAGGTGATTTTGCCAAATCTCCTCGGATAGAGAAGTTCCCGTCCTCTCAGCGAGGACATCCAGGTTTCGCATCTTCCCGCACAATCAGAACTGCAGAGAGTACATAGACCTGATTCACAGGGGTTTCCTCTGTTTACTGTTCCAAGAGCATCATTGTTTTTTGGCCATTGCAGCATTGATCAGTCTCCTTTTCAGATAACGACACTGTATATAATGTCTTTTTTCAATAAGAGAGAGACTCACCCCGCGCTCCAAACAAAAAAAAGGGCACCTGTCTCCCTCATTGGAAAACAGACACCCTTGTCCTGAAATACTCTAATACCCCGCACACCTTTGTACGAGTACCACCATCTTTGTGATATCAGTATAATTTCACCGGGGATTATCTGTCAAGAAAAACCTGTTTTGCCAGGAAATTTTCTTGAAAGCGCAGTATATCAACACTAAAGTTCTTCAGATAAAATAAGTGCTTCCGCAATTTCCCGCATTGGTTTGCGGGTATCCATGCTTCGCTTCTGGATCCAGCGATAGGCTTGTTCGCTGTTCATCTGACGCCTGTCAATAAGAATCTCTTTTGCCCGCTCAATTCTTTTTCTGGTCTTGAGTTCCTGCTCAATAACATTTGTCTTGACAATAAGTTCGGTATTATGGATTGCCACCGCCGCCTGACTCGCAACCGCACTGAGCATATTGATATCAGTATCTGAAAAGGTATAGGGGACTCTGGTGAAACAGTTCAAAACACCAATGACCTTCTCTTCCTTGCCATGCAGGGGAACACTCACCATTGAAACCAGCCCCAGACTTGTGGCCATCTCCTTTTCCTTAAAACGATCATTTTTCTTGACATCTTCAATAACATAGGGTCGACCAGAAGAAAGAACATGACCGACCACACCTTCATCCAGACGCAGGGCACGGTCCTTTATGTATTCCGGTTCAAAAGACTGGGTAGCCTTCAGCTTGATAAGGGGCGGGACTTCATCCTTGTCTACCAGCCACAATGAACAGATCTCGACGCCGGTAACCTTTGCCGTAACCATAACGATGAGTTTAAACAGATCTTCTAAAAAAAGATCGGAAGAGATCGCCTGACTGATATTCATCAGCGCCTTTATATACTGGTCGGTGTTTTGTTGCGAGGATCTGTTCATAACGATACCAACGATAAAAGATAATAGATACTGGGTGAAAATGATCGGACCGACATCTTACTGTCTACCTTCGGTTACTGATCGATGAAAAATTTTTTACATTTTTTGCAAAAGACCCAGAGGGAATACCTCTGGCATTTTTTTGCCATACCCGTATCATCGGATAAGAAATTGTATAGTAAAACGAAGGAGATGGCAAACACTATGTCCACGCAGTTCAGACGCGATGCGCTTTTTCTCACCCAGATATCTCCAGAAAGCCAGCAGAAAAGCTGTCAAGCAGCTACCCGCTTCCAGTCGCAAATGGGGTCAATTTGCTCGATTGCCATTGTCTTCTCTTGATTTTCAACGCAAAAGAAAAAAACTGCCGCATCATTTTTTGATTGACAGTACCCCAACACTTTTGTATAACCACCAAACGTTTTATCAAAATTGCAAGCAAGCGGGAATAACTCAGAGGTAGAGTGCAACCTTGCCAAGGTTGAAGTCGCGAGTTCGAATCTCGTTTCCCGCTCCATATAATGAAAAAGGTTCGACTATCTTCGGGCCTTTTTTTTAGTTTCATCAGTTAAGGAATATGTAATGAAAACTTATCTTACCCCAGTCGATAAAATTCAAAAAGACTGGTTTGTCATCGACGCGGAAAACAGGATTCTTGGTCGTCTGGCAACTGAGGTGGCAAACAGGCTCCGGGGGAAGCACAAGCCTTCTTTTTCAACATTTATTGATAATGGCGATTTCGTCATTATCACCAATGCCGAAAAAGTTGCATTAACCGGCAACAAATGGGACGACAAAAAATACTATCGGCATACGGGCTATATGGGTGGTATTAAAGAGAGCAATGCCAAAGATCTTCTTGAAAAACATCCCACCGATATAATCAGAAATGCGGTCAAGGGGATGCTGCCCAAAAATAAACTGGGCCGTGCTCAGCTCAAAAAGCTCAAAATATACACGGGCCCTGAACATCCTCATCAAGCTCAGCAGCCGACCGTACTGGATATCTAATAATTTGTTGGAGACGTTGATATGGCACAAGAAAAGGTTTACGCCACCGGAAAAAGAAAAAATGCTGTTGCCAGGGTCTGGCTCGTTCCCGGAAGTGGCAAGGTTATCGTCAACAAGAAAGAGGCTTGGGAGTATTTTGGCCAGATTTTCAAAGAGCACAAGCTTGTCAAGCCTTTCAAGGTTACAGAAACTGAACAGCAGTATGATGTCGTCGCGACCCTGAAGGGTGGAGGAAAATCTGCTCAGGTT
>PDWJ01001429.1_pt1 | contig 30724 bp, 17 predicted proteins | sample 1430881 | NCBI WGS metagenome assembly PDWJ01 (sample SAMN01162460, study PRJNA174530) | Oral metagenome, whole genome shotgun sequencing project. | biome: Marine environment; feature: Marine mammal; material: Swab sample of the gingival sulcus; isolation source: swab sample of gingival sulcus...
TGTCGAATCTCCAGTTATCTGCAAACTATGGCTGCTCAGGGAGTCAACCCGCTTGTTGCCATTCAGATTGCGCTGGCACAACAAAACAGGACTCCTGATTATAATGGCGGTGAGTAGTTACAAATCTTTTTTACTTCCGATTGTTTTTCCGATTTCGTTACGGATTTGTATGTTCTGGAATCCAGTGGGGATCAAGTTGGAGTGTCAGATTGATATAGACTGATGGGTTTTTGAAGACTCTGTTTACAGTTAATTTAAAACAACGGATATCTTTTATGACAAAACAAATCAAGCTGGTGCCTGGCGGTTGTCTTCAATTTGTCGATATTCTTTTGGATTTTTCTGAATTCGATACTCGTTATAAGCGCTATTTTTATGATTGTAAATCCTGTATGATCAGCCTTGAAACTCCGGATAACGGAGATAACCTTTTTGACAGGGTAAGTGGCAAGTTGGCGGTATATCCACCTGACACTGGGAAGCCTCGTCATAAGGCAGGGAGCAGAATAAGAGAGGCATCATACGGGATTAAACGAGAGGAAGCGCTGGAGCCTTTTCTTGATCGCTGGTTTCCTCTTCCTTTTTTTAAAATGAAAGCTGATCTGGCTGGTGAAATGGTTGTGGAGAGAGGGCCGTCTAACTGGGTTCGTGGTTATCTCAGTAAAAGAATTGGCCGCCGGGAGGAAGGAGATAATGCCAGCCATTCATTGACTCTTGTTTTTGATACGCAAATTGAGGTTTCCGCTGATCAACAGGAGTTTCATGCAATTCGTCCCGAAGATGTTGAGTTAGGGGCTGAATTTGTTTTTGCTCCTGAAGAGAATCAATGCGGTTGGCTGCTACTTAAAAACTGGGTAGATAACTGGTTACTAGATCTTTTTTCTCCGTATAACAAACAGTTAATCAAGCGAGATATCCCTGAAGATGAGAAACGCTATTGGGAGCATACGGCACGTTATTTGACATTACTTGATATTTTGAACCAGCTGGATGTTATTCCCAGAACACAGCTTATACCCCTTGAGGAGCGCGATGTAATTCCTGTTGATCTGGTTCTTGATGTTGGAAACTCAAGAACTTGCGGGGTACTTGTTGAGCAGTTGGCTGAAGCCAAGGTGATGGGGTTAAATGATATTTTTCATAATACATACGGTCTGGAAATACGTGATCTCTCTGATCCTGTTAAACGTTACCGTGAGCCGTTTGAATCCCGGGTAGAGTTTTCTCTCGTTAATTTTGGCGATCCCCAGCAATATTCCAACTCATCAGGAAGGCGTAAAACGGCTTTTTCCTGGCCGAGTCCGGTGCGAATTGGTCCAGAATCTCTGCAGCTCGGTCTCTATTCCCGCAGTGAACAAGGAAGAACAGGGATGTCCAGTCCCAAACGTTATCTTTGGGATCAGTATCCGCCTGCCCAGCAGTGGCGCTTTAACAGTGGCACAACGAAAGGAGAGGAGATGCCGGTAATTACCGGGCCCTATGTTCTGTATATAAATGATTATGGAACTCCGTTACGTCCTCTGGAAAATGGAGAACGTGAGATCCTTCGTGATTCCGAATTGAAAAAACAGCTTGATAATCCCGATTTCCTTGATCCTGTTACTGCGCCGCAGTTTACCCGCAGTTCTCTTATGATGTTTATGCTCAGTGAAATCATTGCGCAGGCGTTGGTAACAATCAATTCTCCGGGGCTTCGTGAACGGCGGCCCCATCCCCATATGCCCAGACAGCTACGCAGGATTGTTTTGACCATGCCCACCGCGATGACCATTGCTGAGCGAAAGATTTTTGCCCGATGGGCTGAATGGGCTGTGGAGATGGTATGGCATGCAATGGGCTGGTGGTCTGATTTGAAGGAACTTTTGCTTAAACATGCTGCTCAACGGGGTGAATCTGATGAAGAGCTTGACGCCATCCAGGAGGCTCAATGGTGGAAAGATCTTGATAGTCTTGCTTCTGCTCAGGATCTTGAAGAGCAGGATATGCTCGGTTATCGTGATTATCGGATTCCGCCGGAGATCTCTTTTGAATGTGATGAGGCCAGTGCAACCCATCTTGTCTATCTTACTAATGAAGTTATTCAGAAGTTTCGGGGGGATGCTAACTCAATGTTTCGTCTTTTCGGGCGCAGGAGAAAGAGTATGCCCGATTTCGATCGGGAAGTGCTGCGTATTGCCAGTATTGATATTGGTGGAGGTACAACCGATTTGATGATAACGACCTATGGCGAACGGACTGATTCTGCTGCAACGGTTATTCATCCTCATCAGGAGTTTGGTGAAGGATTTAATATCGCAGGAGATGATATTCTGAAAGCCATTATAGAGCATCATGTTATTCGTTCTCTGAAAAAGGCCGTTGAAGAGAGCGGTGTTACGGAATCAAGAAATGTTCTAATGGAGATTCTGGGGGGAGATTTTGACGGACTTAAACAGACAGAAAGAGACAGGTTCCTGCGTTATCAATTTACCTCGCAGATAGCTGTACCTATCGGTTTACAGATATTGGTGCAATATGAGAAATTTTCACCAAAGGAAGGGAACCGCATTCTCTCAATGGAGTTTGGTAGTTTTTTTGTTCCTCCAAATCCGCCGCCAGAGGTTATCTCCTTTATCGACACCAAGATACAGAAGGCCGGTGGACGAGATTTCAGTCTGCAGCGATTGACGATAGAGCTTGATATGCTGGCAATAGACCAGACAATTCGCAATACTATTGACCCTATTATGGGTAATCTTAGTGAGATTGTTCATCTCTATGACTGCGATCTCTTACTTCTTTCCGGCCGTCCGTCCAGGCTTCCAGCCGTTCATTCCTCTATTTTGTCGAAAATACCACTGCCGCCTAATCGTATTGTTCTGATGCATAGGTACCGGGTTGGCGACTGGTATCCTTTTCGGGATGTCAGCAACCATATCAATGATCCGAAAACAACCACAGCGGTAGGCTCTGTGCTTAATGTCTTTTCTGAGGGATATATTGAGCGCTATCGTTTTGATACCAGGCAGCTTGCGCCCCGTTCCACCTGCCGATTTATGGGGATTCTGGGACAGGATGGATATATTGCAAAACAGGATGTGTTTTTTAACCAGCCTCTTGATCTTAATGGCAGGGAAGAGATTGAACTGGAGCAGCAGGTCAGGTTTGAAGCTCCGCTCTTTATCGGTTTTCGACAGCTGGAGTCAAAGCGGTGGCCGGCAACTCCTTTTTACCGCCTTGTTTATAACGATCGTCAGGCAAGTGAAAAGGCGAAGTTTCGCTATCAGCTTCCTTTTAATATAACTGTGAAGTTTTCAAGAAAAAGCAAGGAAGAGGATGCTCCTCTGCATACCTCTATAGGTGATATTCTTGATGAAGGGGTTATTACTATTGAAGAGGTTGAGGATGCTGCCGGGAATACAATATCAAGAAATAACTTTGAATTACGTTTACAGACACTGCGGGCGGGAGATGATATCGGCCATTATTGGCTTGACACCGGATTGCTTAAAATTTTATGATACTATCTGTTTTTACGGAACATTTGATATGTCGTCAGATGTTCTCTATCAATAATTAATATATGGAGACGTGATGAAAATGAAAAAGTTGGTGAGCTTGGTTGTAACTGGTGCAATGCTTGTTTCTTTTGTCGGTTGTGCGCAGATATCTAAATTTGCAAAGGACTATCCAGAGGTTTTGACAGGTACTTTGGGGGCAATTATTGGTCTTGCTGTTAGTGACAATTCAAAAGGCGTTATTCTCGGGCTGATTAGTGGTTGGGTCGTGGGTGGTGCTGTTAAGTACGTGCTGTCTCAGTCCGATTCTGAAAGAATAGCAGAGGCTTGTCTCAAAGGTAAAAGTGCTCATTGGAAAGGAGAGCAGGGAGAAACAATAAATGTTTCTAAAACGAGAGTAATCAATAAGCACAATCAACTTTGTCGTGCTGCAGAAGTCACTGTTACACAAGAGGATGGGACGTCAGGAACAAGAATTCTTCAATCTTGTCAAGATTCCATGGGAAAATGGGAGGAACCGAAAGTTGCGGTAACTGCTAATTATGGTAAATCAAATATTGTGATGGCTGGCTTATAAAAATCATTATGTTTTGCTCTATCCAGCGTATATGTTGTCCTTTCTCTGAAAGTGTGTTTTTCAAGCTGGTTCTGGGGTGAATTTTTTTTAAGTATCTTTTCATAGTTAACGTATTGATAATAAGCATATGCAAATAAATGAAGATGTTGCAGCTTTATGTGATGATACCCGTAACCAGATTCTTGCCAGCGTTCAATGGCTAAGCGGTAATCAGAAAAACCTTAAAAGAGATCTTACTTCGCAGCAGAAACAGTTGAAAATCAGTGCATATCAGAGCCAGAAACTGATGTGGGCAGCGCAAAGAAATCCGGGTATAGGTGTTTTTGGTGCAAGTCAGGCGGGAAAATCCTATCTGGTGTCAGCCCTGGCCCGAAAGGAGAACTCTCGTCTGATCGCTGTTTTTGGGGATATAGAGGTTGATTTTATTGAGGCGATTAACCCTGAGGGTGGAAAGGAGTCTACGGGAGTGGTTACTCGGTTCACCATGGAGGAGTTTTTCTCTCCGCAACAAGACTATCCTGTCTGCCTTGAACTGTTGTCATTGACAGATATCCTTAAGATTCTTGTTAACTCCTATGTATATGACCTGCGTCATGAAAATGATGAAAAGGAAGATCATGACCCGGTGGCACTTGAAGAGCGGATAAAAGAGTTGGAGAACTTTCGGAGCTCTCAACAGACCAGCGCCATAAGCGAGGAGGAGGTTTATGATCTGGAACAGTACTGCCGTCACAAGTTAACCAATAAAAACAGTAATCAGCGTATAGGAGCACTTGCCAGGGTTGATTACTGGAATCGCGCTGCACGCTTGGCACCTTTTCTCTCTACTGCTCATCTTGTTGGTCTCTTTGCTCTGTTATGGGAAGAGATGGATACCTTTTCAAAGATTTTCTCGCAGCTATTGGATGTCCATTTGCAGTTGGGATTTGCCAGAAGGGTCTATTGTTCCATGGAGGGGCTTTGTGATATATCGGGAGAAAACTATGAACGGCGTGATAATGGCAGTATTATTGATGTTGAAACACTGCTTGTCGGTAAACTGGGAGAGCCGGACAATAATGGAGATACTGTTGGTGTCTGCACTGGAGATGGCAGTATATGCCGGGTACCGCGTCATATGCTGACCGCCCTTATTGCAGAACTGGTTATCAAAATGAAAGAGCAGCCTGCCGCTTTTTTTGATTCCACCGATCTTCTTGATTTCCCCGGGGCCCGTTCACGGGAAACGCGTCCAAAGGATGAAAAATATCTTGATGCGGATGAGCAGCCCCGTCTTTTTTTACGGGGAAAGGTTGCCTATTTATTTGAAAGATACTGTGATAATAAGGATCTTACCAGCCTGCTTCTCTGCTCCGGTTTTGAAAATATGGAGGTTATTTCGCTGCCGGAAATGGTGTTTGACTGGATATCTGTTACCCATGGAACTACGCCGGAAGAGAGAGCGGGGCTGAGGACAACGTTATTTCTGGTTATGACTAAGTTTGATATGACCGCTTTTCGCAAGGCGGCCGGAGATGGGGATACCTCCACCAGATGGACGACCCGTCTTGAAACGTCACTTATCAAACCTTATAACCAGGTGCCAAATAACTGGCCTGAACGATGGCAAAACGATCAGGTCTTTGATAACTGTTTCTGTGTACGTAATCCGTACTATACCAGAGAAGATATATTTGAATATAATGGTACAGAACTGGGTTCTCAGGAGATTGCGGTTCGCGACAGTGCGGTTACCTTTGTTAAGGAGTTAAAGAAAAGTTTTTTAAGTAATTCTCTTGTCAAGACTCATGTAGCGCATTGTGAGGAGATGTGGGATTCGTTTATGGATCTTAATGATGGAGGAATCAGCCTTCTTCGCTCACGTCTTGAAGAGAGATGCAGGGTTGACCTGAAAGAGCAGCAGCTTCGTATCGCAATCAATAAAATTCGCCAGGATGCAACAGAACTGCTCGCAGATTTCTATATTACCGGCGATCTGGACAAGGAGTTGCAGCGGAAAAAGGTGTTGCTGGAGCAATTGCTTAAGGCGTTGAGCAAGGTTGGGCCCCGTTTTCCTGAATTTATCCGTCTGCTTCAAATTGACGAAGAGATGCTATACGATATATATATGCGTCTTGATAAAGTGGTGCCGTCTGCAGAGATGGAGACGGAGAGCCTTGAAGATAAGGATTCTTTGCAGGATAAGGTAGATATTGCTGATCTTTTTTCGGATATCCTTGGTGCAGCCTCTGACTCTTCGCAAACAACTGTGGAACCATCGTCAGCACATCCTGCTGTTATCCCGCCTAAAAATGATTTTCCTTGTCGCTTTGTCAAGGCGGTTAAGGAGTTTTGGGACAGCAGTGTTATAGAGTATGCTGAACAGCAGGAGGTTTTGTCCTACTTTCAAATCAAAAAACAGGAACTTCTTGATATTTTCAAAGAGTTAACCATCGGTATGGAACGGATCGGTTTGCTTGAAGAGATAACTGCTGAAATCAGAGACACCTTTAATCGGCGGGAGACAGATATTGAGGCGCAGATATGGAAATCCATTACCCCGATGTGCTATCGTTTTAATGAATATATCAACTGGCTGGGAATGGGTGGATATTTTGCGCCGGCAGGAACCGGGATATCTCTGCAGGATATATTGAATAAAAATCAGGAGCATGTCGTTTTTGCCGGAGTACATTCTCCTGATGAATTTCCTGTTCTTTCGGATAATGCTCCCGACTATGGTCGACAGTATTTGTTTGACTGGTTGATGAGTCTGGGCAAAACGATTCTGGATAATGTTCCATATTATCTTGATATACAGGTGAGTATTGATCCTGCAAGTAATAAAAATCTTGGTGATATTCTGGAAAGTTTAACAGATTAAGTCGAATCTGAATTATAATAAAATAGATGATGTGGATTCAGGTATCTCGTAATGGGTATATAAAATGAATATTTTATCAGAAAAATTCAGTATTCTTTTTGGTATTTTATTGTTTTCTTATCAGACTGTATATGCGGAAGTTATAAATGTCGATCCCTGTAAGGAGCTCTCTTTTGAAATTGGAAATATAAGTAAAAAGAGGGAAGAGGCTTTTCAGCAGCAAATGAAAAGAATCAAGGCGATAGAGAATCCGATAAAACGAATTGATTCGCTGAAAAAGGAGCTGGAGAGAGAGTTAAACTGGAAGAATAGTAATTTTAGCGACAAATATGACAAGTTACGCCAATGTGGCAGTGAAGAATTTAGTAGAGTTAGCGTTATGTTTATACGTAAACCGAGAGCTGCCTGGCAGATTGCCCAGAATAGCGAGGCAAAATTTCGGTCGGATATTTTTAAAAGGAGGAATAAAGAGCGTATAAAGCAGTATCAAGTGATAATTGCAATGTCTCAAAAACGTGAAAAAGAGTTGAATAAGGTTATCACTGCTGAAAATAAGAAATATGATTACTCACAACAGACAATTTCCCGTAAGGCGATGCAAAGATATAATATTCGAAGCGGTCCGGGAACATCCTATAAAGTAATCGGCCATACCCAGCCGGGCGAAAGCTATAACGTGTTGGTAGGTGAAGAAGAGAGACAGGACTGGGTCGCCATATATCGTAATTTGCGGGTAATTTATGTCCATTCTGATGCCTTTAAATCTCCTGAAGGGTTGGTCAGTTCTTTGGAAAACACTGTTTCATTAGAAGAAGAATTTAGAAAAGAGCTTGATAGAATTGAAAATGATTCGGAGCCACCCGATTAAACAGTATGTTGATGGTGGGTGTAGATCTCAGACTTTTTTGTTGGCAGTTATGGAGGAGAAGTTTATTCCGAAAAAATAATATTTGCTGAGAGAATATACTATGGCAAGTCTTGGGTTTCTGAAAAGGACGGATGTCTCTGCATTTCGTCCGCTTGTATATAATGGGCAACCGGTAGTAAGCCAGTACTCAAAAATTGCAGAGTTTTTATCTGCTTCGACTGTTTCCCGCCTGCTTCCTGAACCGGGATTGAGTCTTTTTTCAGAGCAGACCGGATATAAGGATGTCAGATGGTATAGCTATTATCAGGGTGATGCTGTTGCTGTTCAGCATGGCGATGATTCCTTCAGGCAAAAAGCAGCGCAGCAGTTAGCTGAAATTTTTTCTGTTCTTGGCACAGTTATTTCCAATTCTTCGGAAAAAGATCTTCTTCGTTACGCCCTGCTTGTTCCTTCTGCTGAAGATGTTACGATTGTTAATAATGAGGTTGTTCTTGTTAATTGGGGGTTTGTACCTCGTTCACTGCCTGAAATAGAGACTGCGTTGCGGGAACATTTTATCTCCTTATACGGTCAATATTGCGAAGTGGAAAAGGTCTGGCCGGCCCCCTTGCCGGAGGCTGTTCCAGGTTTTGCTGCGGCTCCAGCTGTATTACCGCAAAAATCTTCAGTAAATAGTGAAGCTGGCGGGAATATACCTCCTCCCCCTTTTCCACCAGAACCGCCATCCTCTTCTTCCTCTCCCCGTCGCTTTTCCTCCGGTTTTTACTGTTTTATGATGCTGCTTTTTATCCTTGTTGGCCTGCTTGCTGGCTGGTTGACCAGTGACTATTACAGACCAAGGGTCTGGCCGGCAAATGTTGATGGAGAAGAGATCCAGAAAGAGTTAAATAAAACCCTGCAGAAAGAGCGTGATGAGTTAAGAGCACTGCTGGATACTGCGATATGCGATAATCCCAAAGTTCTTTCCGTTCTGGATCCGGGAGAAGATGATGTTACCGTTTTGAATCCGAATAATTGTTCGGAAAAGATAAACGGGATGTCTAATGTAAAAATCGGAACACTGCTTGAAAAGAGTGTGGTGATGATCTGGTCATTCAAGGGGCCAGATTTGATGAAGACCGGGACGGGTTTTTTTATTGATCCTCACTATATTCTTACTAATGGTCATGTTGTTGAAAATTGTGATAAATTCCTGATTATGAACAGATCGGTTGACCCTGTTGATGTGACGTTGATAACATCTGTTCGGGGGGCATCAGGAGGAAGTCGGGATTATGCTGTTCTTAAGGTTGAAAAGGATGTAACAGTAACGCCGCTTCCCTTTAGTGAGAAATCGGCAAAACTGGCACGGGTTTATGCCGGAGGATATCCGGGATTTTATCTGGAGAACTTTGATCAGAGTTATAACAGTATAATCAGCGGCAACGGGTATCGCGGGGCTCCTGATATGGTGCTTACCGCAGGAGAAATAAGCAGTATTCAGAATTATGATCCTCCGCTTATTGCACATACTGCAGAAATATCGTTAGGTAATAGTGGCGGGCCGTTGATTAATCAGTGTGGAGAAGTGGTTGGAATTAATACTTTTGTTTATTTAAAAAAAGATAGTCTGGATACCGTCGGTACCAAAGGTTTGTTCTCTCTTGGAAGTCTGGATCTTATGAAATTCCTTGATGAAAACAGCATTCCTTATAGTAAAAATTTATGTCCCTGCAATGAAAGAGGCAATAAGTAATGATACCTGGCTGTAGTATCTGAAATTTGCAGGCAGTGCAGAAATCAGGCAGCCCGAAGGGTACTGAAAAATAAGAGGTATAAGGCTGTTGCTTTGAATAATCTGAAAATGATGACGTGACAGGGTATTATGCAATTTCTTTTAAGGACTTCAGAACGGGATATAGATTGTAAGAGTGGTTCGCATAAACACTTCCAGCAACTTATCAGGATCATTAAAAAACGTGTTGGTGATGACTCCTGCGCGGAATTGTTCGCCAAACCTGTCAGGGATTCACGTTCGGGACAGATTGACTGGTATACCGACCTTCCCGGTGAGATAGTTCCTTATGATTCATGTTCGCCAGAGGAACAGGAAGAGTTTTGGGAGGAGTTGGAGAGGATTAATCTTCTACTGGATAAGGCGGAAGCTGATCTTGCGGCTTCCAGTCGTCCGGAAACCGTGGCGAATGGTCAGAGATTATCGCGAATGCGAAATTTCCCGGGCAGTACAGAGTTTCTCTTTTGTGTTGGGAGAAAACCGGTTGTTGCTGCCTGGGGGTGTGGTTCTTCCCCTGTTATTGCTCCTGCTGTTCCGCTGGAAAAAGATCGCGGGGAGGAGTGTATTCCTGAAAAAAATGTACTCCCTTTTTTTCGCTCTAGTGAAACTGTACCCGATGAAGCGGTATCTTCTCCACCTGTCTTTCAAGAAGATCAGGAAGATGTCGGGGTGACTCCCTCCCTTGAAGAGAGTACGCCTCCTCCTCCTCCTGAAGATTTTGACCATGGAGAAAAAACTCCTCGCAGGCGAGGATGGATATGGTGGCTTCTCTCTTTTCTGCTTCTTGTTCTTATTTGTACTCTGCTGTTCTGTCGTTGTTCTGAACGTAAGATGATTCTTCTTGATGATAAAGACGTTTCAGGCCTGTTTTGGGAAGAAGATTCTCTACGAGAAGAAGTCAATACTCTAAAGAGAAGATTGACCGTTCGATGGGGGAGTTGTGAAACTTGTACAGGTAAAAAGGAACGAACTACATTCATTGATGATACAAAGGGTTTGCTTCCGCCGGCAGAAAACAAGGTGGAACAGCGTTTACGTGAAAAACTGCCGAATCTGCCAAAAGCAAAAATTTCTATTACCTTGATCTGGAATGGAGTGCATGATCTTGATTTATGGGCTGCTGCTCCGGGAGGAAAACTTATCTTTTTTTCTAACAGGGCAGATCGTTTTGGAGGAAAGTTAAATATGGATTGTAATGATTTCACACGACCTCCAACAATAACAAATACACCTCTGGAAAATATCACTTGGCCTGAGTCGGGTTCTCCTGCTGGTCAGTATGGCGTTGCTGTAAATCTTTATGGAATTTTTAAGGAAGATCTTAAAAATGGTCGCATACCATTTACTCTTCAGGTTGCAGTGGGAAATGATGTAAAACAGTATACTGATGAATTTGTTTTCACCCCTGAATTTATAGCGAGTTTGCCGCCGTTGCTCGTTAATAGAGCAGGCTTTATCCTGTCGAAAACTCTGACTTTTTCAGTGGAATGAGATTATGAAACGGACTGCTCAGCAAACAGATCAACGTCCTGCCTGTTCTTCGCCTCTTTGGTGGGTTGCTTCTTTTTTGCTACTTTCTCTGATTTCCTGGGGTTGCTGGGGAGGATGTCGTTTCTTTATTGGTGCTCCTTTTTTTTCGGTGGGTTTATCGAATAAGCAGAGGGATTTTTATAGGGAGGAGGTCTCTTTACGTCGTCAGATTGTTGAGTTGCGGGCGTTGATTATCCAGAAAAAACGACACTGCTATGTTGTTGATTGTCTGTCATCAGAAGAACTTGCTGATCCGAATGATAAATCAGTGGTTCAGGGAGTAAAAGGGAGTGATTTTGAAATTCCAGACTCTTTAGCCGTTCCGGGGGCTGTCAATAATGGTGTTGTTTTGCTCTTTGATACTTCCGAAACGATGGGGCTTCATGTAAATACCGGCCCTAATGTGGAAAATCGTCTGAAATCGAAACGAGAAAGTGAGATGAAAGAGTTTCTGCAACGGACAACCAGGCGTAGAATAGGTCGTGTTCGTGATGTTGTTTCTGAAGTTTTAACTAAGATAGAGTGGTCGGGAGTGGATGGTTTTGTTGAAACAGAAAGCTGCGGTACTGTAAAAGTCGTATCTGCTCCGCCTCCCAATATACTGAAAAAAACGGTTAATGAACTTGCTTTTCAAGAGAAAAAGCCTCTTGCTCTTGCTCTGCGCAAGTCTATTGAAATGGTAAGCCGGCAGGGAAAGGGCGGTAGTATTATTGCTTTTACCGATGGTCGGGATGAGTGTCAGCAAGATCCCTGTCAGGTTTTCCGGCAGGCAAAAAAAGAGCGGCAGCATCAGATTCAATTATTTCTTTTCAATATGGGAGAGACAGAAAATTTTACCTGTCTGCAACGGCAGGGAGCTGTGATATATCAACCTAAAAGTAAAAAGGAGTTACAGAAGGAACTGGAAAAAATATTTGCTGCCAGAGGGAGTCATTAAATATTTTGTTTTTAACAACAGAGCGTTCAGGCAGGTTGAAATAAAACAGGTAGCTTTGGGGCATAATTTTTTGTCTGTTAACCAGGTTTCGACTAAACCAGCATGGCTGGACCAGGTAGCCTCCAGCCTCAACAAAGTATGAAATACGGAACTCCGGGATATTAACGTCTATTTGTAAACCGTATTTCGGCTAAACCAGCATGGCTGGACCATATAGCTTCCAGCTTCAACAAAGTATGAAAATCGGAACTTCGGGAGATTAGCACCTGTTTGCAAACCGATTTACGAATAAAGGAGAAATGTAGTTTTATTATTTCATATATATCAGCGAATAGCGCTATGGGGGGATCGTATAATGATATGGTTATATATGATTCAGTTTGTTACGGCACGGAAAACTCTCTCTCTTCTGACGATAAACCTGACTCTTTTTTTCTTTATCATTGCTACGATATTTGTTCCGGTGCGGTTGGCAGAAGCCTCCTTTGGCAAAGGGTGTACGGCTTCTGCGGTATCATTAACTGCGGCTTATCCTCCGTTGAAGCGGAACCATTTTTTTCCTTCTCCATCTGCTGAAAAAGAACGTCATCCGATAAATTGCTTTAATAAAAAACTGTTGCAGCTTGCCCATGCTGTAAAAGAGGTGCGTCAGTTATCCGCCACTTCCCAAAATTCCACTCAACGTATTCTTGATCTGCATAGTGCAATAATACAGTTTCGTAATGCTTATCAGGAGCTGCAGGTATATTGGCAAAAGATAAAGGATTATGATGCGGATCAGGCATTGCCGCAGATTCCGCAGGCGGGGCTTGCTGACGAGCTATTGCAGCGGCAGAGTTTTGCCAACCTTGATAAGGCTGTTACCGCCTGGCAGGATACTTATAAATCTTATATCGCATTTCCACGGTATTATTCAGCGCAGAGAGACCGGTATCTTGCTCGTCTTGCTGCCCTGACTGCAGCCGAAACCCATGGTCTTTCCATAGACGGTATAGATCTACACCATCTTGCGCGAAGAGAGGCGCCTGCGCTTAATCGTATGCCGCTGCAAAGTGATAAGGATTTTGCTCCACTGCAAAAGGAGCTGGCGGAAAATAATTCGCCGATAGAGGGAAAGATAGCTGCAGATATCCAGCAGTTTACCGCTTCCCTGCATAATGATCCGCAGCAGATCTATCAGTGGATACAGAAAAATATACGCTTTATACCGACATATGGTTTTTCCAAAAGTGCCAGTGCCTGTCTCGCCTCCCGGCAGGGAAATGCCTTTGATATCTCCAATCTGCTTGTTACTGCTTTTCGCGCCGCTGGAGTCAAGGCCCGTTTTGTCTTTGGTAGCAGGGAAATTCCTGAATGGCAGTTCCGCAGACTGGCCGGTAATTTTCAAAAGCTGGAACCGGCGTTACGGCTGTTGCGTCATGGCGGAATTCCGGTACAGTATAATGAGGAAAAGAAGACAGTGAAGCTTGAGCATCTCTGGGTGGAGGCAAAACCGGCAGTTGAAAAAGGATGGCACCTTTTTGATGCATCGTTAAAAACCTTGCCGCCAGATGCTGAACATAGCGGATTCCTGTTGAAAACCAGATCTTTGGCCGGAGAACTGTTGACTGCGCTTTTGCAGCAACTGGAGGCAGATAGTGTATTGCCAGTAACGCAACCTGCCGATAAAAAGGAGGATATATTATATTATATGGCCGGTATCCGTTTTTCCTCTCCGCAACAATTGCCTTCTCTGCAGCATAAAGTGGCTTTTCAGTTCCTTTCGGCACTCCAGCAAGGCAACCCGCCTGCTACTCGTATAATACCGACAATGGCGCTTTCTGAACGATTGATTGCGGTAGATTATCAGATAGAGGAAGAGATGGGCGGTAATGGTGCAGCAGGGTTTGGGCTGCTGCGGCCGGTGGTGCGTCTTGATTCAGCAATATGGATAGAGGGAGAGCCTGTTCCCACAGGAGTTATTCAGAAGTTTCGTGTCTGGTTTTTTACACCGGGGACAGGAGTTGATTATGCCGATCACCGTATTATTGCCGGTCAGCGCTCTGTACTGGTTCTGCAAAGTCAGCAGCGGGGTGCAGTTGCCGGTCTCCATAACCCGCCGGAGGGAGAGGGATATGCAGCGCTAGATCAAACGCTTCAACGCATTGGCCTAACCTATCTTTATAATTGCGGACAGCAGCAGGAACGTCTTGCCGCCCGCAATAGCGTTGCGGCAATCAAGACTGCTGAAGAACTGCTGGTTTCTGCTGCATCCCCTTTACAGGGAGAGAAAAGAAGGAAAAAGGGGATATGGCAAAATTACTCCTTTACTGTTGATGTGCAACGATCACTTCATGCCGCCGCTTCACAAAATAATTTTGCCGATAATGAACGGCGCTATCATTGGCAGAGTAGCAGACAAGCCTCTATTGCAGAATATAAAGCACTGGAGAAAGTTCTGAATAGAGCCGCTCTTTCCGGTGCATATTATATAATGGCAAAGGTCTTTTCCGGTGCTGCCCGGGATATTATCGGGGAGAAAGAAAAGTATATATCTGATTGTCTTCCGGAGCAGATTGATAATAGAAAGATAGAAGAAGAGTATGGGCAGAAGATCCTTTTTCAGGATGGTTTTGCCTGTCTTTTCTATGATAATAAGGGGATTGCCAATTATTATATTGATGGAGGATTGGGAGGGGCTGGTGATTATAACTTTGATGATTTTTTAGATGATGTTTGTGATGATGATCTTTTTGAGGCTGTCAATGTATTGCTTAAAATTAGACAAATTGTGCTAGATCCTTTCTTTATTATGACTTTTTGTCTTTTTATGTTTACTCTTTTTACATTTTCTATTAATCCTCTTCTTGGTATTTTTGTTAGTGTTATCTGTATTTTATTATTCTTCTATTTGCTGGTAAACAAAGACTTTCTTTATAAGCCTGAAGAATTGGGTCTTGAATTTATGTTTTTTTCAGAAGGATACAAAAACTATTTGGAATTGTTTGCAAGACGCATTGTAACGCCTGCTGATAAATTATATGTAGTTAAAAGAATTGAGGAAATTCCAGTGAAAATTGAAGAGTATATAAAAGGATGTCTTCTAAACTATCAAAAGATATGGGGTGATGAGGCAAAAATTGAGTTTATTTATTTGACAGCACATGGTTTTAGGGTTCGTAAAAAGGGAAGGGAAGAAAAATTTTCATGTCTGTGGTATGATAGACAATTTGTACTGAGAGAACCAGAAAATCATAAAGAGAAAGTAGCTAGAGATTTAATAGAGGATATGATTAAGCCAGAAGAGGTTATAACTCCAAAAAAAATTGGGGAAATTTTCAGAGGTCTTTCAGATTATTTTTCGAAAAATTTAACAATATATATATATAGTTGTCAAGCTGGCAGAGATCCAGATCTTATAAAACAGATAGGTCGGGAGATAGCTCATTCTCTTGGTTCTATAAATGTGGAAATTATAGCACATGAATGGGGAACTAAACCTCTGTTTAATAGTCCAGATATTGCGGGACCAGTACTTATCTATTCATCGAAGAAAGATAAAAGTGAAAAGTTCTTGAACTATGAAACAGACTCTTGGGAATTAAAAGAAGAGTCGGTGGCGGTTTGGTAGTAAGTATCTTTGCTTGGATAAAAAACCATGTAAAAACAAATAGTTGTTTTAATGTATATGATTTTGGGTAAAAGCTGGGAAAGAAGTTGTATCGCTAAGTTAAGCTGAGATAAGTATTTATATTATCGTTATAGGAAGATAACAATGAAAAAAACAGCGCTCTTTATGGGCATTATATTTTTAATTTCCTTATCTCTTTATCCACTTTTTGGGATATTACTGGAAAAACATATTCAAGATCTTCTGGCAGAACTCTTTTCACCCAAATATATACAGTATCAAATAGAACCGGCGCAAAAAGGTTTTTTTTCCTCAAAAACTTCTGTTAAGCTTGAGGCGGCAGAGGAGTTGCAATGGAAGATTGATCGTGGGCTTGATTTTCTGGGTATTTATCCTTATCCGCTATCCGCAGCAGTTTTATTTCATCAGGAACATGGCCCCTTTCCCCTTGGCGGCGGGCTGGATGGTGTCTCTGTCCGGCCTGTTGCCGGTAGGGTAAATGTTCGGTTTGATAGAGAGAAAAACCGGGGAACCGCGTTGGAAAAATTGTTGCTGTTAGGAATAACGCCACAATTAACTGTAACAATATATCTGAATAAAAGCGGTAATTTACAAGGTAAACTCCCTGCCTATAGTTTGCAGAGCACAACAGAGGATACCCCTTTCCCTTTTATATGTTCCTGGACGGATTGTCTTTTTTCTGCCGATTATAATGCAGAGCTTGATAATATTGTCTTGCAGGGTGAAAATAGGTCTTTTGGGATAAAACTGTTTAATGAAATTACGCTGCAGACATCCGGATCCAGGATGGAAGCCCGGATGCAGCATCTGCAGCGCCATCCGCAATTTTATCTTAAGGGGGGGCTTGATTCACTGACCTTTGGTTCTGGGTCTGTAAAGGGGCAGACAGCTATTAGCGGAATAACCTTTTCAGGGGAGGGAGAACTTGCCGAAAAAGATAGCAGCGGCAGGATACGTCTTGTTATGCAGCAGGCGCAATGGGAGCAGTTTTCTCTTGCTGATTGTCTGGTATCAGCGAAAATTTCGGGAATATCAAGCGATACATTAATAGAAGAAATTATTGCCCTTGGTCGGTTACCGCAGATTGATATGCATCATCCCACAGAGGTCTTACAGGCTTTTAAACAGCCTCTGCGTCAGATAATACGGCCGGGAGTAAAAATATCCATTGATGATTTGTATTTTGATATTGCCGGAGAAGGTTTTGTAAATCATCTTTCAGCAAAGATGGAGATAAAAATAGTTAAACCTCTTCCCGGGAAACTGATCCCGGATATCTCGCTTCTGCAATGTATGGATGCTGATGGAGAGATCTCTCTGCCTCAGGATAGTGTAGAGAGTGTTATTCGCCAGGTTATTGAGAAGGGTATGCTTGCAAAAATGGGAAATTTTGGTTCGATGCTTGCTGATAATAGCGCAGTTTCCAGTTTTGTGGATTCCAGAATGATGGCTCTGGAGGAGAAAGGGATTCTTATAAAAGATGGCAGGAATTATCGGTTCCATATTACTTGGCAGAACGGTAAATTACAGATAAATGGAAAGCCTTTTTCGATGGAACTGTTATTGCCATCACTGTTATAGATATATACTGAACATTTTTTATAAAAGGACCGGGGGGTGAATATCATTTTTATAGACCTGAATATATCGGTTTCTTTATAGCAATAGTAACCATCGTAAAAAAATGAAAGAACAGTCAGACGGGGATAAAAGAAAAGCAAAAGGTCGGTTAATATGGTGGTTTGCCGCGGCGGTTCTGTTTTTATTGATTCTTGCGATTCTCTGGATGATTGCTCATCCTCTGTTTTTTGCAAAACCGCTAATCCATAAGAGTAAAAGGCTTACGGATACGAAACGTGAGATTGAACTTCGTCTGGAGATAAGTGAGTTGCGCAATGTACTCTTGCTTTCTCTGCAGAATTGTCCGGAATATCCATGCCGTATACCGGGAAATAGCGATATGGCGAAAACTCCTTATGCAGACAACAGTAAAAACAGGGTTGCCGGTGGTTTTGTCTTTCCCGGACAGGAGGACAGAAGATCTTTTTCGCAGACTTTTATCGAAGGAAAAGATCAGTCTCCTTCTGTGGAATCGAAGATTTATCAGTATAAAAGATGGAGTGTTGATAAGTCCGGTTCTTCTCCTGCTGAAGTAGAAGGTGGTTATAATGACTCTTATTCTGATGATAATGGCAGACAGGGGGATATTGCAGAAATAGACTCTATTCGGGATGATAGCGGGTATCCGGTTAATGGTCTGAAAGGGTCTTTGCCGGAGCTTCCGCTTCTGCAGCCGGATGGAAATAAAAAGTTTGAGGGCGGGGGGGCCGGTGAAGGTTTGCCGTCAGGTGGTGGAACAGGCGGATTGCCATCGCAAGGCTCAGGTTTACTGTCAGGCAGCGGCAACAGTTCTGGAGGCGACGATGGTAATGGAGAATTGTCGGGCTCCGGCTCTCCGTCAGGCAGCGGCAGTGGTTCAGGCGGCGGGGATGGTAATGGAGAACCAGCGGGTGGGGATACAGGCGGTTTTTCACCGTCGGGCTCCGGCTCTCCGTCAGACAGCGGCAGTGGTTCAGGCGGCGGGGATGGTAATGGAGAACCAGCGGGTGGGGATACAGGCGGTTTCTCACCGTCGGGTTCCGGCTCTCCGTCAGACAGCGGCAATGGTTCAGGCGGCGGGGATGGTAATGGTCAGCCGCCGGGTGCAGGCACAGGTGATTTACCATCGCCTGGCTCAAGTTCTCCAGCAGGTAGCAGTTCTGGAAGTGTGGGTGGTAATGGTCAGCTGCCGGGCGGAGGTAGTGGTTCCGGTAATGGAGGAGCAGATGCTGTTATCTTTGCCAATACTGTTTTTGTATTAGACAGCTCCGGTAGTATGGCTATTCCCTTTTCCATGTCAGCGATGGAGGCGGCGCATTTGATTGAAGGGCATGATGCCCGGCAATCTGCGGCATTACAGAAGATGCAGCAATTGATTGATAATGAACCTCCGGACAGCCGCCTCAATGTTGCGAAGACACTTCTGCAAAATCTGATTCCACGGGTAGAGCAGCGTTATCTTGTCGGGTTGGTGCGTTTTGGCGGTGACTGCGGCCGGGTGGAGACGTTTGTTGCTCCCCCTTCAACTAGCCGTAATATCGTGCTGGATGCGATACGAAGTACAAAGCCAAAAGGGACAACACCTCTTGCCAACAGTATCAGGGCCGCCAGTCGGTTATTGCGAGTTGCGCCGGCAGGACCCGCTCGTATTGTTGTTCTTTCCGATGGCAGGGATACCTGCAAGGGAGACCCCTGCAGAGAAGCTCGCAGTATTCGTGAGATTGAAGTTCGACCAATAACAATCAATATTGTCAGCCTGGGTATCTCACAGATGAAGCAGGATAGTTATTTTTGTGTAGCAAAGGAGACGGGAGGGAAGTCTTTTCAGGCAAATACCCAGCAGGAATTTGAAGAGAAAGTATTACAGGCAGCAGGATTAACATTGGGAGCACAGTGATGATAGAGCACAGTGCCGGAAGAAAAATTCCTTTGGCCCGGCGTCGACCGGCAATATATATTCCGGAAACAAAGAAGATTCGATTAATGCGTTTGCCGCGCCCCTTTATTCTGCAGACGGAGATCGACCAAAATATCATTATTGTCCAGCAGCAGGAAGATGTTGTACTTGATCTGCTTCCCGATATTACGGTTAATGGCAGGCAGCTAACAGTACCAAAAATCTTGTATCATGGCGATATCATATCTCTGAAGAGGGAGCAGTTTGTCTATGTGGACAGTTATGGAAAAGAGTTGGTGGAAATCTGTGCCGAGGCAGAGCAGTTGTTATCAAATTTCTGTTCAGCATCGCCGCAAACTTCTGAGCTGCAATCTACCAAGCCTGCAGAGCCTCAGAAACGAACGCCTGTTCAACGATTTCCTCTGATTAGGGATACGGTTATCGGGCGGCATCCAAAGGTGGCGGCAGATCAGGATTCTGTTGCGTTTGAGCATCCTCAGGTGTCGGCTTCCCATGCCAGACTTTCCCGGCGCGACGGCAGAATATGGATAAAAGATCTGAAAAGCCGTGCGGGTACATTCGTTAATGGAACCCGTATTAAGGGTACAGTTGAAATAAGCAAGGATGATATCATTGCCATTGGTCCCTATACCATTCCTGTCAGTAAACAGGATGCTGATGAACCTCCAGAGTTTGAGGTATATACCCGTGATGGGCAGAGTGATATTGTCGCCTATAATCTCTCTCGGGTGGTGGGGCGAAACAAGACCATTCTTAATGATGTAACACTGAATATCGCACCAAAAAAGTTTGTTTGTATTCTTGGCCCCAGTGGTTCTGGTAAAACAACTCTGCTAAATGCCCTCAGTGCCAGGGAGCCCGCCACCAGTGGAGATGTTTATATTGGTGGTATTGATTTATATCGAAATTTCGAGATGATTAAATCCGATATCGCCATAGTTCCCCAACATGATATAAATCACGGAACATTGACTCCCAGAGAGAACCTTCACTATACAGCAAAGTTACGCCTTTCTGACGATATATCCCGCAAGGAACTTCTGGAACAGATCGAAAAAACCCTTGCCGATGTCGGTTTGATAACTGTCAACAGTGGTGGTAACAAGAGAAAAACAGCACCGGCGGATACGAAAATTCAGCGGTTAAGCGGTGGTCAGCAAAAGCGGGTCAGTTTGGCCAATGAAACGGTTTGTCGACCGGGAGTACTCTTTCTGGACGAGGTTACCAGCGGTCTGGATGAGGAGACTGACTGGAAGATAATGGAATTATGCCGGGGACTTGCCGATGAGGGACTGACTGTCGTTTGTGTAACTCATACTCTTGTTAATGTTGAAGAATTTTGTGATCAGCTGCTAGTTCTCTCACCGCCTGGTGTGCTGGTCTTTTCCGGCTCTCCTGTTGATGCCCTTGATTTCTTTAATGTGCAGAAACTTGGGGAAATATACAGGGTGTTACAGCGGGATGCCGAAAAGGTCCCGACTCCATTGGCAAGTGCTGCTGCATGGCAAAATCGTTTTAAGGAGAGTCCTTATTATCGGGAGATTCCGCCAGCGGCAGCTATAGTCTGCGGGCCTTTTTCCGAAAAGAAGCAAACAGGAAAAATGACAAAACTGGCAAGAGCCGGTATAAAAGAGTCGATTCGGCAGTTCTGTATTCTTTCCGGTCGTAATTTAAGGTTGCTTTTCCGTGATCGTAAAACATTAACCATTGCAGTAACACAAAGTTTGGTAATTGCTGCTTTACTGGCGCTGGTATATGAAAATTTTGATCAGGGCAAGGCTTACTCCTTTCTCTTTTTGCTTGGAGTGACAGTTTTCTGGTTGGGATGTAATAATGCTTCAAAGGAGATTGTTAAAGAGCGGCTTATATATCTTCGTGAAAGGGATGTAAATCTTTCGGTGATTGCTTATCTCGCATCAAAGTCATGGGTCTATGGCGTTGTTGGGGCACTGCAGGGGCTGCTGCTGTTTTATGGTGTCTTTTTATTTCGGGATATCCCTGGGGATAACAGTATACAGCTATGGTTGCTTGTTCTTGCTTCAGTTTGTGGAACAGCAATGGGGTTACTCATCTCCGCTGCCTGTTCCAGCCAGGACCAGGCAAATACCGCTGTCCCACTGGCTCTGGTTCCCCAGATTATTTTGGCGGGATCGGTTATTCCTGTATTATCAGATATTGCTGAATGGATAGCCAAAACTGCTATAACTGAGTACTGGGTCTATAACGGATTAAAGAAAAGTCTTGAAGATGTGGAGTTCTCTGCCTTGCTGAGGCCAGTGTCTGTTCAGGCGCTGCATATTGTTCTGTTCTTGTTTGCTGCTTATTTGATAATGTATTTTCGAGATCGCAGAGGATGACGGATGATAATAAAGAAGATCCATATATGGGATGATAGTAAAAACAGAGGTTATGATAATGTCTTGTTTGAGATTGTGGGGGAGGGGTTACCGGAAAACCATGAACACCTCTCCTTTTCCATTGAAAGACCAGGCTATGAAGAGGCTTTTTTAATTGATAACCCCGGAGATAAGCAAAGTGCCTGGTCTGGCGGTAACGGGAAAAAAAATATTCTGCACCCGGAGTCTTCGGCGGTGCATGAAGGCTCTATTATTCTGTTTGTCGGTCCCGGTGTTGTTCGTCAAATGATGCAGGGAAATTATGTTTTCAGGCTGATAGATTTTTCCGGCAGAGAACTTGCGAAACGGACGTTTGTCTGGAATGTACGTCAACCGCCAAAAAGGCTTCAGTCTGCCAGAGGGCCTTCAGAGGTGGATCAGTTAAAACAGAAAGTGCAGATTTTACGAAAAAAGGGTGATCTTGACGGTGCAATGGAGCTGGTTGGGAAAATACTGGAACTTGCTCCTGATGACGAATGGGCGTTGCAGTGCAGAACGGATTTACGGGTTATTCAGGAAGAAGAAAATCTGAAGATTTTGCTTCAGGAAGGGTATGATGCCTTAAAACTTAGAGATTATGCTACAGTCCGGGAAGTCCTTGCAGAGATTGATTCAGTGAGTCCCGGTTATCCTCCGGCACAGGAGTTGCGACAGGCACTTGAAGATAGTGCAGAGAAGCCAATTTCTAACAATGATAACGGGAAAGCGTCGCCGGGCTCTAATCGGGATAAAAACATATCGAAAAACAGATGGGTAATGTGGTTGTCGATTATTATTGCTTTCTCTCTTATTGCTGCCGGTGGATGGTGGTATTTTGCCGATAAAGAGAAAGAAGCAGCATCTGATACGGAAGTAGCTGCAGATGATACAACAGAGGGTATCGATTCTTCCTTGCAGGAGCTCGCCGAGCCGACTCTTGCTGAATTGGTTCAGCAATGTAGAAATGCTGTGCTTTCAGCATCTGAGTGTACTGAGAAAGCTAGAAAATCCTTAGCGGTACCAGAAGCAGGATATTCAGCAGATGATATCGCTTATATTCAGCAATTACTGACAATTTCTGAGCAGGCAGGAGACTTGTCAGCTAGCAGTCTGCTCGGTCGTCTCTACGATCCATCCCTTGATATTATTGCAGGACGAAAAGGGCAACCTGTTGCCGCACCTGCCCTGGCCTATGATAAATACCTTAAGGCGGTTAATGGGGGAGACAAGGAGTCATGTCGCGATATGGAGCGGTTATATAATTGGCTGAAGAAAAATAAAGACTCTTTATCTACAGTTGAAAAAAGTATGTTACGGATAAAAAAATGGAATCTTGTACAATGTCAGAGAGAGGAATAATGCAGAAATTTGTCAAGAAGACCAGTGGATATTGGGCTTTGTCTGTTTTGTGGCTGTTGTTTTGTTGCGGGATGGGGCAGGATGCTGTTGCAGAACAGGCGATGGAATTAAAGGAAATACCCGGTCTTTATCAGCGGGTATTAACATTGCCGGGGGCTGCGTTATATAGAGAAGCGGATCTTCAGTCTGCCAGGTTAAATGAACAGCCTCCTGCCCTTACACCCCTTTATGTTTATCAGAAAAAGCAGGCGGGCGGCAAGACATGGCTGCGATGTGGCAGAAAACCTGTTAATGGTGCCCTTGGTTGGTTAAAACAGGAGGATTCTGAATTATGGAAAACACAGCTTGTCCTGAGGTTAATTCCCCGTGATGAGAGGGTCCGGCCAAATCGGGTAGTTTTTTATAAGGATTGGCCGACATTGAATAAGTTGATGTCGGCTCGAAAGGTCAAGGAGCTTGCCAGCAAGGATCTGCAGGATGCGATTAACCACAGGCAGGATCCTGAGAGGATTGTTGCTGTAGAGCCTGAGGTTATGCCGGAGAGCAGCTCTGCTTCTCCTCACTTTATACCGGTTCTCGACTATAGGAAAGGGCATTTTCGTTCTCATAGAATAGTAGCAGGTGATAGTCTTGGTTTTCATGTGGCACTGCTCAGCTTGAACAGAAAGGAGAGTTCTGAGGCTGAAAACAGGGTGAAGACTAATAGTTCCCAATCATTTAAGGATTATAAAATTGGTATTGTTTTCCTTATGGATACGACAAAATCAATGGGACGCTATATTGATCTCACTTATAAAACGATTGAAAAAATGTATGCAAAACTCAAGGCGTTGAATGCTCTTGACAAGGTCTCTTTCGGGCTTGTTGGCTATCGGGATCATGTTGATTTTAATCCTGGTATTGAATATGTCACAAAGATCTATCAACCCCTTAATCCAACAGCAAAACCGGAAACGGTATTGACCAATATGCTGAAGGTAAAACCTTCTGAGGTGAGTACTGAAGGGTTTCAGGAAGATATGTATGCGGGACTTGACGTTGTTGTTAATCAGCTTGACTGGCAGCCATATAGCGGCAGATTTGTTATTCTGGTAACCGATGCCAGCGCAAGGACGCCGGGAACCAGTTATTCCTTATTGAATAAAGAAAAGTATCGTCAGCTGCAGTTTAATATAATGAACAGAAAGATTAAGGTTATTCCAATGCATATTCAGACAAAGGCTGCAGAAGAGGATGGCGATTTTATAAAAGGGGAGCAGCAGTTTCTGGATGTGGAAAATCTTGAGTTTCTTCATGACAGGGGGTATCAGCCGGCTATTCCTGGTGATGACAGCCATGCTTTTGATATAGCTATTGATGATTTTGCAGAGACTGTCGCTGATGCGGTTAATGAGTCGATTAATGGCGGACTCTATCAAAAATCGAAAGATGACAAGAAAAAGGGTGGATTGAGTACTCTGGTGGCAAATGAAATTTTTAAAACACAACTGCAATATCTTGGAAGACAGAAAGGAGTGGAGGTTCCTCCATATTTTCGGGGTTGGCTTTCCCGTATCGATCTTTTAAATCCCGGTAATAATAAATTTGTTGTTGAAGGGTGTTACCTTCTTTCTCGTAATCAACTCAATGATCTGAGTAAAAGACTTGAGGAGTTGCTGCAAAATCTGGAGCAGTATGATGCCTATGATGAAGAGACTCTGCGCAAAAAAATGATGAGTATCGCGGTTCGTTATGGTGGGGATCCTGAAGCTGAGAATCTTCCGGAAACGGGAATTCTTCCTCCCTATCTGCAGCATTTGCCCTATCAAAGTAAACTTATGAAATTAACCGCAGATAGATGGGAAGGTATGGGACCATCCGGGCAGCAGGATCAAATTGATCGGTTGAAAAATTTTTTGTCGGTATATCGTATGTTTCACGAGGATACGGAGAATTGGATTGACCTTGGTGAAGGGGATACCGGTCTGCAGGTATATCCCGTTCCGTTGGAGTGGTTTCCGTAAGAGAAAGGTATGTACTGTTATCAAATTGAAAAGTTATTGTTTAAAAGAAGTTCTGCCGATACTCAGTTTATCCTGAAAATTCCTTGTTTTCAGGTTGTTCAGGGGGAGAAAGTTGCGTTGCTTGGTCCAAGCGGGTGCGGCAAAAGTACTCTACTTGATCTTTTATCTCTGATTGCTATGGCCGACTCTGTGCGTTGTTTTGATTTTTCCCCGGTTGATGATGTATTTTCATTTGCGGAGAAAGGGGAAAAGAGGCATGAGTTGCTGGCTCAATTGCGCCGGCGTTATATTGGCTATGTGCTGCAAACCGGGGGCTTACTCGGTTTTTTGACGGTTATTGACAATATTCGTCTTTCTCAGGTTTTAACGGGCCGCGATGATCGTTTCTGGCTGGAAGAGCTGGTAGATATATTGGAAATAAAAAGACATCTTCGCAAAAAACCGGCTGCACTCTCTACTGGAGAGCGGCAGCGGGTAGCCGTTGCCAGAGCGTTGGCTCATCATCCTTCGGTTGTTATTGCAGATGAACCCACTGCAGCTCTGGATCCTGAAAATGCGGATAAGGTGCTATTACTGCTTGTTACCCTTGCCGAGAGAATCAAAGCTACCCTTATACTGGCGACCCATGACGCCCCTCGTCTACAGCGATTTAATTTTTCATGGTGTTCCCAGTTTTTTGATAAAAACAGTAGTGAAGAAACTGTTGTCTCTGTCTTTAAAAAAGTGGGCAGAAGGGAGTAGAGAATGTGTGATTTTTTTTCAATTGCTTTAATTTCTCTGCGAGATATGCGTCATGAGTTTTTGCTTTCTTTGCTCGCTATTCTGGGATTGGCCGGGATCTTGGCTCCGTTGTTGATTCTTTTCAGTTTGCAATATGGTCTGGTTGCTTCAATGGGAGAACGTCTTTTGAGTGCACCGGAGTATCGCGAGATCAAGATAAATAAAATAAAAAAAACACCAACATCATGGTTTTATAAGATAAGAAAGAGAGCGGATGTCGAGTTTATCGTTCCTCTCCCCTTTGCCTTAAGTATTGGCAAAGGGGTTAGTTTAACAAATTCTTATGATTATAGCAGTCAGACAGCTAGGGTTGATGTTCTGTCTACAATGTATGGCGATCCTGTTCTTGCCCGTTGGCATTATAACGTGGAAGGAAGTGATCAGGCAGTTCTCAGTTATTATCCGGCCAGGGAACTCGGATTGCTTGATAGTGGTAACATCTTACTGGAGGAGTATCGCTCGGGGAGAAAAAAAGTTGAAGTGCATATATTGCGCCGCAGCGGTAAGGAGCAGCAGAGAGAGGAGATTCGTCTTTTTCATATCATTGGTGTTCTGCCGAAAGAAGCTTCCGATAGAAATCATAATGTTCTTTATGCTGATCTCTCTTTTTTAACGGCACTTGATGATTTTAAGATGGGAATGCGACCGGAGATGAGTTTTGAACAACTGCTTGGTCAGGATCTTTCAGAACGATGCTATCCAGGTTTTCGGCTTTATGCACGAAAACTTGGGGATGTTAAAGGGTTAGTCAATTATCTGGAAGAAGAAGGATATAAGGTTAGTTCATATAAAAAACGAATTTCAGAAATGCAACAGCTTGATTTATTATTGAAATTGATTTTTATTGCTGTTGCGGGAATAGGTGCGCTCGGTTTTTTATTGGCGAATATGGTCAATCTTATGGCAAATGTCGCAAAAAAACAGCGGGATTTAAGTATATTGCGGCTGCTTGGTTACTCTTCCTGGGCGATTGCCTTTTTTCCTGCAGTTCAGGCGGTTATTACTGCGATCATGGGATGCACGTTTGCTTATGGAATCTATCTGTTTCTGGCTCCTGTCATTGAAGTTCATTTTTTCTCGGAAGCTTTAATGGAACTGTTTAATGACAGGATAGTTATGGAGCAAGGGGCATCTCTGATGAGACTCTATCCTGAACATCTTTTTATTGCAACGGGAGTGACTGTTGTCGTATCCCTGCTTGCTTCAACTGCTGCCGGAATTCGTGCGGCGCGTCTTATCCCTTCGGAGGGAATACGTTATGATTAGGTGGAAAACGATAAGAACTTTTTTTTCTGCAACAGTTATAACCATTATACCGATGCTTTCTGTTGCTGCTCAGAGTGACTGGTGTCAACTTGATGATCCTGGTGCATACTATTCTTCTGAAAATGGTTTCTGTCGGGAAATCAGTATGCAAAATCAGTCTTTGCCTGAGGAGCTGATGCTGCCCATGCCATGTGGCCGTTATATGCTCTTTCGCAAGATAACTATTGTAACGAAAAATATTCTTGATGATAAGGAAGTATATCTCGGTGAATATCAGGAGAAACAGGAAGATGGACGTATTGATTATCAGCAGTTACAAAGTGGCCCTGTAACGGGAGCGATCAGCGGTGCTTTTTCGAAAGTGGGAAGACCGGGGAAAAATGTTACTGTAGATGAGCTGATTAAAAATTCAGAATGGTCCTATTATATCGGTAAATACGAATTGACAGCTCCTCAATATTTACTTTTTCAAATGGGATTGTTAACCACTGATAATCTGGATACTCACAAACAGAATGAAAAGTGTGCAGTATATAATAAAAAGTTAAAAGAAGAATATTGGAATGATGAATTTAAAGAGTGGAAATCTGTTCCCGCTACAGGGCTCTCCTGGTTTGATGCCATAGCCTTTTCCAGAGCCTATTCAAATTGGTTGATAGCCTATGATCAACAGCGTATAGAAGCTAACAAAATTCCGCTTCTTCCCTGGGAGCAGGGTTCAACAGGATATATTCGTATGCCGACTGAAGTGGAGTGGGAATATGGTGCGAGAGGGGGAACGGCAACCAATAAATCTGACAGAAACAGGAAAACATATTTGATCCGGGACCGGGAAACGGGCAAGATTCGTTCTGGACGTATAGATGAGATCGCCTATCTTGATAATGGGGCAACTGAAGATTTGGGATGCGGGCGATTTGAACCTAACTTGTTTGGTTTATATGATATGGTCGGAAATGTTGAAGAAATTGTCCAGGATTCTTTTCATTTGACCCTGTCTGACAAACAGTTTCAGGGGCAGACAGGAGGGTATGTCCTTAGAGGGGGGCATTATATGACAGCCCTGCAAAAACCCGGAGTGGGAACAAGACGGGAATTGCCATTTTTTTCTGATAAGGGGGAACAGATATTTTCTTTGGCGGGAACTCGGTTTGTTATTTCCGCGCCGCTAATGACTTCTGCCTGGAAAGACTGGAAGAGCAAGAAAGGTGGTAATGAGGTTCGGGCTGAAGCCTATGTCAGGGGATTTGATGAATTGATGAAATCTCGAAAGAGTGAGGGTGATGAGGTACAGAGAGAGTTGAATAAGTTAAAAGATTCGGCTCTGGATCAAAAGGAGTTTAAGGCTCAGCTCGAACAGTTACAGTTAGCTCTGGATAAAAGTAATCTTGAACTTGCCAATAAAGAGAAAAAGGTTACTTATGAATTGGTAAAAAATACAATAATTTTGGCGCATACAATTTCTTCCCGGAGATATAACTATACCGTATTAAAGAAATCAATATCAGATCTATATCAAACCAAAATTGATATAATGCACTTGAAAGCAGAAAAAGATTATAAAAAGAATTTATCGGAGGCCAAAAAATATAAAAACGATCAAATCGTAGATAAAATTCATAAAAAACATAGAAACCTACTGGAGTGGATGAAAAAGAGAGAAAAAGAATGGTCAAAAAAAGAGAGAGCGCGGATGGAAAAGGCTAATCATTATTTTTGTTATTATGTCTCTTCTTATTTTGAATCTCTTTCTTTATTAGTTTCCCGCAATGACTTGGCTGTTACATCAGCTTTTCAGCAAATAATAAAAGAAGCAGAATTAGGCGGTGAGAATAAATTGATTGGAAAAGTTCGAACTGTTGAAGAGCAGTATCGGAATTTACAAAAAGAGAATGGTGAATTGACAGATGAATCAAAGTTTCTTTTTCTGCAACAACTGGATAAAGGAATGGATAAAAATCTGGTTCAGTCTTGTCTTTGAAGAATCTGGTTGATTTACCAGGTTTTTTTTATTGATATAAGGCTGCTGTTGGTGAAAGAGTGTAGTCCCTTTAGACGTAACAGCTTTCAATATTATTAACTTTGAAAAGGTTCAGATATATTATAAACTTTTACCGCGGTAAAGCTACGGTTATGGCAAAAACTTTTTCAACTTATCTTCTGCTGGGATACCGAGTTTCTGATCTGCCGAATCATTTTTTGGTATATGATCCATATACCATCTGGTGTGGGATGGTTCCCGGCAGTGAAAGGTGCCATCCCGGTCAGCTTATTATATCGGGTTATGCGATTGTTTCCCGTAATATCCTCCCACAAAAACTGTTTAAGCTTTCATTAGCTTGCATTGCTTTGATGGTAAGCGCTTTATGTAAATCACTATCCACTCGTAATTGAAACTTTCCGGAAAATTTTTTGTCTGAGATGCTTGCTGGCAAAGGGCGTTCATCTTTTTTATAAATTTCAATCCATTCATCCAGTATCTGGCCCAGTTGGTGATAAACATCTTCCTCATTGTCGCCATGGCAGCATTTGCCAATCCAGCCGGGAATTGAACCAATATAGCATTGATCCTCTTCTGACCACTCAACAATTTTTAAATAATGGTCTCTTTTCTTCATCTTTTAGATCTTTTTATTTTAAGTTGTACTTCTTTTTGCGGATGAAACATGGAACTTCGGAATTCTAACGGTTATCTTCGTACCGTGTTTCGGGTAAAAAAGAGTGATCCCGATACGTTTTTAACCCTGTAAATAATTATCCCGTTATTTTTTTGTCGCAAACAGCTCCTCCACCACCCGTTGATATCTTGTCACCGTTGCACTTTTCTGGATTTTCTTTAAATATTTTTTTTGTGCCGGAAAGGAGGCGATAAGATAACCCCAGATCAGCTTCATCCTGCTCAGCAGATGACTGGGGCCTGAAAAAAGCTGACTATAGGTGGTAAACAGCTCCTGATGGTAGGAAAAAAGCCGTTTGGATAGATTTCCGCAATCTTCTTTTCTGATTTTCTCCGCGATAAAGGGCGCAGCCACTGCGCCACGGCCAATCATCCATCTGGTTATGGCGGGAAACTGCTGCTGCAGCCGGTAAAACTCTTCCGCGCTGGTAATATCACCATTATAGACCAGCGGATGGGAGCAGAGCTGGCAGGCCCTGGCAAAGCCGGCAAGGTCAACCCCTTCTCTGTAGAGCTGGCTGCCCAGCCGGGGATGGAGAATAATCTCCTGCAGCGGATAGGAGTTCAGCAGCGGCAAAAGCGTCTCACTCTCTGTTGCGCTATGATAGCCGAGCCGCATCTTGATGGAGAGGGTGCAACCGAGTTTTTCCAGCTCAGGGATAAGCGCATCCAGAATCTGGCAGATCTCCTGTGGATATGGCAGCAGGCCGGAACCTCGTCTTTTCTTTGCCACCTGCGGTGCCGGACAGCCCAGATTCCAGTTAAGCCGGGAATAGCCCAGCTCTGCCATCCGTCTGGCAAGAACAATAAAGGTCTTGGGTTGGCTATGGAGTAATTGAGGAGTTATGGAGAGGCCGGTATTATTCTGCGGCAGAATATCTTTAAGCATCCTGTCGGGAAACTGTGAATGGTTCTGCGGACTGATAAAGGGCGCCAGCGCATGATCGAATCCGGCAAAATGGCGGGGCAGAATATGGCGGAAATGGGCATCGGTAATCCCGCGTAACGGGGCAAGAATGAGTGTTGTTTTCTGCATGATTATATCGGATTTGGTTCTTCTGTCAGAATAT